>Ga0302267_10002091_pt1 | contig 24534 bp, 20 predicted proteins | sample III_Bog_E1_3_FD_194555 | JGI IMG/M metagenome (GOLD analysis project Ga0302267, IMG submission 194555) | Peat permafrost microbial communities from Stordalen Mire near Abisko, Sweden - III_Bog_E1_3 | ecosystem: Environmental > Terrestrial > Soil > Wetlands > Peat | place: Sweden: Abisko...
CTACGCCTTCGCCTTTTCTTCATGCGATGGCCCTGCGGGAAAACCCTGCCCGCACCCCTGATCGCCGTCCGGTAAACTTGTAATTGACCATGTTTGAGAATCTGACTGACAAGCTCCAGCGTGCCTTTAAAACCCTTCGCGGCCAGGGCACGCTCTCCGAAGAGAATATTGCCGAAGCCATGCGCGAGATTCGTGTGGCGCTGCTTGAGGCCGACGTCAACCTGAACGTTGTCAAGGACTTGATCGAGCAGATCCGCTTGAAGGCCGTGGGCACTGAGGTGCTGACCGCCCTTTCGCCCTCCGAGCAGGTCATCAAGATCGTCCGCGACGAGCTGATGACGGTGCTGGGCAAAGACACGGCGCGCTTCAAGTTCGCCTCGCAGCCGCCCACGGTGATTCTGATGGCCGGGCTGCAGGGATCTGGTAAAACCACCACCAGCGGCAAGCTGGCGGCGTGGCTCAAGAAGGGTGGCCATCGGCCCCTGCTGGTCTCGGTGGACGTCTATCGCCCGGCCGCGCGCGAACAGCTCAAGGTGGTGGCCAAGCAGGTCGAGGTGCGGATCTACGAAGGCGACCTCAAAGGCGAACCTGCCGGCTCCAAGCTGGTGGAGCGCCTTGCCTCCGAAGCCCGCCGCGAGGCCCGCATCCTGGGCTGCGACACGCTCATCGTTGACACCGCCGGACGCCTCGCCATCGACGAAGAGCTGATGGACGAGATGGAGCGGCTGAAGAAGCTGCTGAACCCGTCGGAGATTCTGTTCATCGCCGACGCCATGACCGGCCAGGACGCCGTCAACTCCTCGCTCGCCTTCCATCAGAGGCTCGGCCTCACCGGCGTGGTGCTCACCAAGATCGACGGCGATGCACGCGGCGGCGCGGCGCTCAGTATCCGCCATGTTACCGGGCAGCCGATCAAGTTCCTGGGCACGGGCGAGAAGCCGGACGCCTTCGAGCCCTTCCATCCAGATAGAATTGTCAGCCGCATTCTGGGCATGGGCGACATGCTCTCGCTCATCGAGCGGGCCGAGTCCACACTGGACAAGAAGAAGTCAGAAGAGTTCGCCAAGAAGGCGCTGCTCGGCGACGGCTTCTCGCTCGAAGACTTCCGCGACCAGCTCCGGCAAATCAAGAAGATGGGCTCCATGGAGTCGATCTTGAAGATGCTGCCCTCGGTAGGCCCGTTTGCTGGGCTGCAACAGGCGGCCGGGTCGGTCGACGAGAAGCAGTTCACGCGGCTCGAAGCCATCATCAACTCTATGACCCCCAAGGAACGCCGCAACCACGAGATCATCAGTGGTACGCGCCGCAAGCGCATCGCCAAGGGCTCTGGCACCGAAGTGCAGGACGTGAACAACCTGCTCCGCCAGTACGCCCAGATGGCAAAGATGTTCAAGCAGATGGGCAAAGGCGGCATGATGAAAAACATGATGCGCGGCGGCATGGGCGGACTGGGACTGGGTGGGAAGCAGAAGTTCGGGCGGTAGTATGTGCTCGTTGTCCGATTCGGCGGCCGTTTGCTCAAACGCGCCGCCGGAATTGTATGGAAGAAGAGAATTCTCAATGACCATGCTTCAGGACCAACTCGATGAGATCACCGCGCAGACGCGAACGCTTGTGCAGGCCGAGCGGCTGGCCACGAGCGAGTTGGCCGTCGAGGAGCTGTTCGCTTCGGGCATCGAGGAAAAGATTCTGCCGGTGGGCGCCATGGCTCCGGAGTTTGAGCTGAAGAACTTCAACGGCAAGCCGATCCGCAGGTCAGACATGCTCAGCTTCGGGCCGCTGGTGGTCAAGTTCTTCCGTGGCCGCTGGTGCCCCTACTGCACCACAGAACTTGAGGCCTGGCGCAATCTGCATCCCACGCTGCGCGAGCGTGGCGCTCTGCTCGTCGCCATCAGCCCGCAGACGGTGCGGCAGAACGACTTCATGGCCGGCCAACACGGGCTTCCCTTCCCGGTGTTGTCTGACCCCGGTTGCCGCGTGGCCAACGACTTCGGCCTGGTGTGGACGGTGCCCGAGCCCTTGCGCGGCTACTATCGTTCGATCCTGGTCAACATTCCCTCCATCAACGACGATGAGAGCTGGCAACTGCCGTTGCCAGCCACCTACGTGATTGGACAGGACGGGAAGATTCTCTTCGCCGAAGCTCATGCCGACTTCCGCGTGCGGCCCGAGCCCACCGACGCACTGGCCGCGCTCAAACGCGCGCTGGGACGCTGACGGCGCAATCTAGCTTGCCGGGCTCCGCGGATACTGCACGCTCAGGATGCTGAGCTGATAGCAACTCTCGTCGGGATACTTCAGTTTGGAGGGGTCTGCGGGCAGTTTCCTGGGGTCCGTGAGCCTCCAGGCCTCCGGTGCCTGCCAGGGATCAAAGCCGGCATCCTGCATCAGGGCAAGCGCCATGCGTAACCGTTCCGCGGCCAATTCATCGGCCTGCTTTTCGGCTGCTCCCTCGCCGGCAAAGGCAAGCATTCCAAGGCCGGGAACAAAGGCGCCGGCAATATCCGCTGTGATCTCCGTGCTCAGCACAATGCGATTGCCGGCCACGATCCGCGCTGTCTGGCGCTGCAGATTGCAGGCGATCCCGTCAGCCAGCAGTGCCGCGACCTCGTCATCGCTACTGAATCGCTCAACGATCTGGCGCGGAATCAGAACAACGCCGTCGAGCATGCTGATGTCCGTGCGCAGCCGGTTATCCTCAACGGCAAAGAAGCGGAAGTGAATCTTCGATGGATCGGTCTCCGGCATCTTGCGCTGATACTCGGGCACCAGAGCCATGCCGATGCGATGGATGCGCTGCTGGAGCGGCTGATCGGCCGGCAGCGTGCGCCAGCGCCCAAGGCCAATCTTGACCTGCTGGTCGTGCTCAAGCGCCGAGCCATCCTCCGGCGTGACCAGAGTCCCTTTGGCCACAACCGCCGGCGCATTCCCCACCGCGCCGGCCGGCCGAGTCTTCACGCTGACAATTTCAAGGTCCTTCGCGGCCTTAAACTTTGTCGGCTTTGCGGGCAGAAACTGCGCACGGTCAGCCTCCACAACACCGTCCTTGTTGCGGACGCCGCTGAAGTGAATCCAGGAGTTCTCGGCGACGGCGGCAAGCGAACTCACGCCCTCCGCAAAAGACACTTTTGTCGATGGCACAATGTGGACGATGTAGCCATCAGCCTCAAAGAGCGCATCCGGAGCCGGATGGATCACGCGCAGGATGACGCCCAGGCCAGCAACCTTCATCGCATGAAGATCGTGAACCATCACGGTGTCGGCCACAAAGGGCCTCGGCCAGTCGCTGTTCAACCCGCTAACCTGCACATAGGCGCCGACGCGCAGTTCCTTGCGCAGCGGGCTGTCGGATGAGGTCGTCTCGGTTCCCATCGCCCCAAAGGTGGTCCGCGGAGTCAGCAACACCTGGCGGCCCTGCACCTCGATGGTCGAGGGCGGAATCACGCGCGCAACGTAGCCCTCAATCGGAAAGGAGGTCTGAGCAGTAAGGTGAAGGGCGGGCAGCGCAAGGAGGAAGAAAGCGAGTAGCTTCAAACAAGGGCCGATTCTGAACATGAGCAACTCTCAGAGCGGAACACGGCAAGCATAGCACATGAGCCGCGACGCGGATGAGACTACGCTCCATCAACCCACGATCTCAACCGCGCACGGGCCTCGGCCACTGTCAGGCCGCACAACAGGAAGACCTTGCTGCGGTTCAGCTCGCCCTGCACCAGTTCCACCTTCGAGCGGGACAACGAGAAGAAATCCGACAGAAACTCAATGAGCGCAGCGTTGGCTTTGCCTTCTACGGGTGGAGCTTGCACGGCGATCTTGAGCTGGGCCTGCTCGCCCTCGCCGTACATGCCCTGAATCGTGGTTTTGCGCGCGCCGGGCTGCGCGCGAACGGCCAGGGTGACGCCGCCTTCCACCACGCGCAGAAATGTTGCCGGCGGCACTACGGCTTCTCCGCATAAGCGCGTGCGCCGAACAGCGCCGTACCAACGCGGATGCGGGTTGCGCCCTCTGCAATAGCCAGATCGAAGTCGCCGCTCATGCCCATCGAAAGCACGCCAAGGTCGAGCCGCGGATGCACCTGCGCCCAACGGTCGCGCAGCGTGTGCAGGGTGCGGAAGCAGGCGCGCGTTTCGTCATCGCTCACACCGAAGGGAGCAATAGTCATCAGGCCGCGCGGTGAAAGATGCGCGAAGTCTGGGAGACGTTCGAGCAGTTGCGCCGCATCAACAGACGCGGGATCGAGGCCCGCCTTGGTTTCTTCCGGGCTCAGCTTCACTTCGATCAGTACCGGCAGCCGCTTACCCAACTTGCCGGCCGCATCGTTGAGGCGCTCGGCCAGCTTCAGCGAATCAAGTGAATCGATGCCGTCAAACAGTTCCACCGCCCGCTGTGCCTTGTTCGATTGCAGGTGGCCGATGAGGTGGCATTCCATGCTCTCTCGTTTTGGACCGAGGTTTACTGTCTTGCCTTGGAACTCCTGCACGCGGTTTTCGCCGAAGAGCGTGAGGCCCAGCGCAGCGGCCTCGGCCATGGTCTCGGCCGGATAGGTCTTGGAGACGGCCATCAGCTCTACGCTTGAGCGCGCACGGCCGGCTGCGTGGCAGGCGGCGATGATCTGTTCTTCAACGCGTGCGAGATTCTCCTTCAGTGCGCTCATTCCTGACATCATTTCCTTTCCATAATCGCATCTACGCGCCGTGCGGTCAGAAAAACGCGCCGCACAGCAATCTCTCCGGGCAGCGAATCGCGTACCGTGCAATCGAGCACTTCAAAGCCACTCTCACGGACGAGCAACTGCAGTTCACTGGCCGGAAAGTCACACCAGAAAACGCGCTGGCCGGTCCCCATCGGATCGTCGATCCAGCCTTCGCTATTTCCTTCCTTCACAGCGATCAGCAACAACCCGCCCGGCGCCAACACACGGCGGAACTGCAACAGTAGTTCGCTTTGCTTGTCTCGCGGCAAATAGTGGAGGGAGTAATACGCTACGAGACCGGCAAGACTTCCGCTCTCGAAGGTCATGGCGGCCATATCCATCGTCTCAAAACGGAGCTCGGGCTGTTGGCCGCGTGCCAGTTCAATGCAGCGCGGAGAAATGTCCACTCCGGTTACATCCAGCCCTGCATCGGCCAGTAGTCGCGTCACGTGGCCGCATGGGCCACACCCGGCATCGCAAACAGCCGCGCCTGGGGGCAATGAGGCTGCAAACGAAGCCAGCAACTGCCGGTCGAATGGCTTCCCATGGAACTCGTCCCGAAAGAGTTCCAGATAGAGCAACGCTATGGAATCCCAATACCGAACTACCGCCGCGCGCGCCTGTTCTTCACCCGTCACAGTTTCAGTGTAGACGTTCGAAAATCATCGTTGCGGATAGAGACCATATAGCAACAAAAGGCCGGAGCGTATGCCCCGACCTTTGCGGTTTTCATTTGCCCGATCAGTGCCCCTGCTCTTCCAGGTACTTCTCCACTTCCAGCGCGGCCATGCAGCCGGTTCCGGCATCGGTAATGGCCTGGCGGTAGCGGCGGTCCTGCACGTCGCCCGAGGCGAAGACGCCGGGGATGGGCACGCCGTTGAGCGTGGTGATGACGTTGCCGACGGTCTTGATATAGCCGTCCGCGTCCAGATCCATCTGCCCCGCAAACATCTTGGCATTGGGCTCGTGGCCGATGCCGAGGAAGAGGCCGCTGATGGGCAACGTGCTGGTCTCGCCAGTATTGGTATCTTTCAGGCGTAGACCCTTCACTTCCTTATCTTCCACACCGAGAACCTCATCGATGATGCTGTTTGTGCGCAGGTCGATCTTGGGGTGTTCGGTGGCGCGGTCCAGCATGATCTTCGAGGCGCGGAAGGCGTCGCGGCGATGGAGCAGCGTAACCTTGCTGGCGAAGCGGGTAAGGAACAGCGCCTCTTCCATGGCCGAATCACCGCCGCCGACCACGGCGATCTCCTTGTCGCGGAAGAAGAAGCCGTCGCAGGTGGCGCAACTCGAAACGCCGTGGCCGATCAGCGCCTGCTCGCTTTCAAGCCCCAACCAGCGCGCGCTGGCTCCGGAGGCGATGATGAGCGTGTGCGTAAGGATTTCTCCAGCCGAGGTCTCCAACCGGATGGGACGCTGGCTGAGATCGACCTTGTTGAGGTGGGCAAGTTTGAACTCGGCGCCGAAGCGCGCAGCCTGCTTCTTCATGTTGTCGATCAGCTCGGGGCCCTGGACGCCCTCAGGCCAGCCGGGGAAGTTCTCGACCAGAGTGGTGATGGAGAGTTGGCCACCGGGCTCATGACCCTCCAGAACCAGCGGTTTAAGACCTGCCCGGCCGGTATAGATGGCCGCCGTAAGCCCGGAGCAGCCCGAGCCCAAAATAACTGTGTCGCGAATCTCGCTCATCGTGAATTACCCGTTCTGATTGTAGATGCAGGAGAGAGGGGAGAGGACGCAGGGAATAGGGACCTGTTCCCTATTCCCTGCGTCCCTGCCTTTTTCAGCTTTCCGCCAGCAGCGCCAGGCTCTCAAACACCAGTTCGCCCATCAGCGTGTTGGCCCAGGCGAACCAGGAGCGGGTGTAATTGCTGGGGTCATCTTTCTGGAACGATTCATGCATGAAGCCTGTTCCGGCGGTGGTATTGCGCAGCCAGCGCAGGCACTCGCGCTTTTCGTGCTCGTCGCTGGAGGTGAGGGCGCGCATCATGATCGACATAGGCCAGATCATGTTCAGGCCCACGTGCGGGCCTCCAATGCCTTCGGCCGCGCTGCCCTTGAAGTAGTAAGGGTTGGCGTCGCTCAGCGCGAAGCCCCTGGTGCGCAGATAGAGCGGATAGTCCTTGTGGCAGCAGCCAAGATAGGCCAGGCTCAGCAGACCGGGCGCGTTGGCGTCGTCCATCTTGAGCGTGTTGCCGTAGCCATCCACCTCATAGGCCCAGATCTCGCCGAACCTTTCGTGATGCGTCTTGCCGTGGATCTCCAGCGCGTGTTCCACCTCCGCGGCCAGTGCATCGGCCTCTGCGGCCAGTTTCTCGTCGCCTGCCACATGCTTGGCCAGCGCCGCCAGTTGGCGAAGGCTGACCACAGCAAACAGATTCGCCGGCACAAACAGCGGGTAGATGCAGGCGTCGTCCGAAGGCCGGAACATGGAGAAGATCATGCCGACCGGCTTGGCGGGGTTGCCGAAACCGCCCAGCGGGACCGTGTCGCTGGGCGCCTCCGCCATGCGCTGGAACGAGTAGGGCCCGTGGTCCTGCTTGCGCTGCTGCGCGCGGAAGGTGCGCACAATGGTCCACGCCGCCTCCTTCCACTGCGCGTCGAAGGGCCGGGTGTCGCCGGTGGCCTGCCAATAGCCATGCGCCAGGCGGATGGTGTAGCAGAGCGAGTCCACCTCCCACTTGCGCTCGCCCACGCCGGGCTTGTGCTCGGTACGGTCTTTCACCGCCCAACTCAGTGGAGGCGATTTGCGCTCGCGCATGAAGGAATTGGCGTAGGGATCGATGAGGATCATGCGCGCCTGGCGGCGGATGACGCCCTCCAGCAGTTCGCGCAAAGGCTCGTCCTGCCGGGCAAGCCGCAGATAAGGCCACATCTGCGCCGAGGAGTCGCGCAGCCACATGGCGTCAATGTCGCCGGTAACCACGTAGGTATCGGGCTTGCCGTCGAAGCAGCCGGGCCAAACGGTGGTGTCGAGCGTGTTCGGATAACAGTTGGAAAAGATGGCGCCAAGCGCCCCGTCGCGAATCCTGGTTCGCGCCTGCACAATCAGCGCCTCCACCGCGCTGCTGGTAAAGTGCCGGTCTGCCAGCGCGGGTCGCGCCTCTGGCAGACCGAGCACCGGTCCCCATTCATTCGATCGTCCCAAGGCAAATGCTTCACGTCCAAAACCGGCCGCCGCCACCGCGCCGACGCCTTTCAACAACGCACGTCTCGTCCACTCTTTCATGGTGCGTACTCTCCATTGCGCGCTGCCTCTGGCGTGCAGCCACAATCCTTTCTATCATCTCGAGTATGGCCAACCTGACACTCATCTACGGACTCCGTTTGCTGCCCGAGGGCGAAGTCGCCACCATTGAAGACGCCAAGCTCACGCTTGCCAACGGCAACACGGCACACGTGGCGATGCACATGCTGGAAGGCTCGCGCGAGCAAATCGAGACTCAGCTCAAGCGCTCGCTCGACGCCTTCTTCGACTTCTACCCTGAGATTTGATCGCTCGCTTCCACATGACTACGGAGCTGCCTCGAGCACGATACCCATCACATGCACCAATTCAGCGGCTGGCGCAGGCGTCTCGTACTGCCCCGGCTGCGCTACCGGCGCAACTGTAAACTGGATGCGCCCGTCGGTGGCCGCCACGTCAAACGGTGTTGCAGCAGCCACGATGCGGGTTACGCCGCCAGCCTCCACACGTACTTTCGCTCCGGCTTCGAGACTAAGCACAACCTTCCAGACGCCGTTGAGCGGCGTGCCTGCCAATCCAGCCAACGACAGCCGGACAGGGTGATCCACAACAACGGAGCCTATTGCCCCCTCGACCCCCTGAAGCTGCTTCAGTTCCACACCCAACTCCGCCTCGCCCGCCACTTCCATTACCTTGTGCTCGCGGGTGAACATGTAGGTGTAATGACCTGCGCCCTGCGCCAGCGGCTCGTGTTTCGTGGCCCCAAAAACAATGTGCAGCGGCTCCAGGCCCAGCGCCTGCCGCTGAGCTTCGAAGACCGGAAGCCAGCGCAAATTGAGCGATACCAGCAGGCCAAGTTCTCCACGGCTGGTTTCTCCGTGGCCGATGGCGCTGGCATAAGTCTCAACGGCGCGCTCCGGCTCCGCCGCTGCAATCTCACGCCGCGCCGTCTCTTTGTCGCCGGCTTCAAGCGCTGCCACAGAGCGTTGCAGCGCGGCCTGCGCGTGGTAAACGCCCCCAGCGTAATGCTCCCAATCCTCGTAGTAGCCGATCCACTCCCGCGCCTCAGCGCACGCTACGAGCGGCTTCATTTTTTTCAGCAACGCCAACTGCTTCTCCGCGCCTGCGCGCTCGTTATTTTCGTCGAACACGTGGTTGCGATTGACGAAACGGTCGGTGGTCTCCTCGCCGAAGGCCGGTGCGTCGTAGATCCAATCAAGCAGATACGCGTGGCCGAGTTCCGCCGCCTTTTGCCCGAACAGATCGCGCGCCATGGTTGCGGTGGTTCGATCCAGACTCTCGTTCTCGGTCGCTGTCCACACTTGGTCGGCAACGTTGGCAAAGAACAGATCGAGCGGCCTCGTGGTCCAATGAATAATGCCGATGCCGGCCGCGTTTGACCAGCGCACCAGCGAGCCGAGGCCCGCGATAGGCGTGTAAGAGCGGCCCGCATATTCACGGTCGTCGTGCTGCGCCCACACGATGGGAACCACGGGGCGATGGTGGCCGACTTCGCGCAGCGTCTCCTGCGCCGGATCGCTCGCAAATGCGTAGTCGTAGTCGAGCGGCATCAGGCCCACGTTGTGCGGCATGAAAGCATCGGCGGCGGGCAGATAGTTGAATCGCCAGCTGCCAGCGGTCATGGTCACGTCCGCGTGGCCGGTCTCGTCAAGCGCACGGCGAAAAGCGCGCACGATTTTGCCGATGGCGAACATGCTGGGCGCTTCCGGGTCGCGCCTGAGATGCGGATGGGCCTTCAGCTCCTGTGCCCACTCCGCACGCCACGCTACGGGAAAGTCCTCGGGCACAAGCGCGCGCCACGGGCTGTTGAGTCCGCCGCGGAACCAGACGGCGAGCTGTGAAATCTGCGGATAAAGCCGCATCAACGCTTCCATCTGCGCGTGGTAGTAGGCATAACCCTCCGGCGTATCCGGGTTCACCATCTCGAAGCCGTTCACGCTGAAGCGCGCCGTTGCAGGCAGGGTACGAATCACGTTCTGCGGATTGGCCGATTCGGTATCGACGTCGAGCGCGAACGTAACCCCCATGCCGCGCACGGCCGCATAGGCAAAAACATCTTTCATCAGCCGCTGCGCTGCCGCATCCTTTTCGTTCTCGGGCGCAAGGCTGGCGTCGGCTCCGAAGATGGGCCCGTTGTTGTAGTCCGCGCTGCCTGCGGCAACGCCGGCGGCCTGGCCGTACTCCGGACTACGGAAGAAGTTGCCCGCGCCCACCAGGTTGCGCACGTCGGCCACGTGCTCAGTGCCCCAGTCACGGCCGCGCGCGGTGTTGGGCAGATAGCCGGTGGGCTTGGCGGCTCCATTGAACGTAAAGCCAAACATGGGATTGTTGCCGTACGCATGAACCATCACCGTGTTGAAGCGCATGCGTGCTGACTGGTCTATCCACTGCTTCCACTCCTTCAAGTTCCAGGTGGAGCAGCCGCTCAGAAAGTTGTGCCAGTCAAAGACCACGCGCTCCTGCGCGATGGGCGCATCTTCGAGCGGCCATCCGGCAAAGCTGAACGGCCCGGTGCGTGGTTCAGGCGCGGTACGAAACGAGAGATACTCACCAAAGCCGAGCCTGCGCTTGAGCGCTTCCACCGCGAAAAAGGTCGCGCGCGGACCGGAGCCGGCAACAATAGCCGCATCGCCCGCAACAACAATCGCATAGCTGCCGGGCGCTTGAACCTTTTCGCGCACCTCGGCGGCAATGTTTGCGGGCAACTCATCCAGCGCACCCACATAGATCGTCTTGCCCACACCGGCACGCTCGCGCACTTCAAACTTCGTTTGCGGATAAAGCTTTGTGAGAGCATCTGTCAGCTCTGCCACCGCGCCGCGCCCGGCCACCGCGCCCGGCGGCGCAACTACGGTCACTGGCGCTTGAGCAAACACGCTTTCCAAACTAACCAGACCAAGGCAAACCAAAGCGGCAAGGGTAATGGTCGTCCTCGCTGCGAATGAGATACAGGCTCTGCGCATCATTGACTGCTCCTTCAGAAATCTATCCGGAACCCGCACGCATTGTAGCGCCCCGCGCAACCAAAGGCACGTGTCTTCGTGTCTCAACAGAACCTGTGCGCAGGGTAAGAGCTTCCGTATTCTCGCTGAGAAAACTCCGCTGTTTTGTCAGAAATCTACGCGGAGTCTTAGGAATCGCCTGCCTTGATTGCTCCTCTGCGTCGTCCCGAATTGGATCAATTTGTCCATCTTAGGAAACTCCGCAGCCGCCCTGGTGAAATCAATTCTTTTCGCCTTTGATTCTCCCTAGGCTTTCCTCATTCTAGGAGTGGATGAGCGGCTCCGATCAGCCGCGTGTGTCCTCTGGAACTGCGCACTTGCTTTCGCGGCCGCCACTCCGGATGGGCGCATCTTCATCGCCGGAGTAACCGCCGTGCATCGCACAACTGCAATTCGTTCCTACCTGCTGATGGTTCCTGCGCTGCTGTTGGCTGCCTCACACATTTGTCTTGCGGGAGGCCCCAAGTACATCGCCGGTTCAACGTACTTCAATCCCGCTGCGATGGGCACGGTGGTGCATTGGTCGGGCGGCAAGCTGAACTATTCCGTGGACCAGGGCGCGCTCAGTGCAACCGTGACCAACGCACAGGCCACGGCGATGGTGGATGCAGCAGCAGCGCTGTGGAGCAACGTGACCACTGCTGCCGTGGTGCTGACCGACATGGGTCCGCTGAACGAAGACGTCTCCGGCGCCAACATCCAGGCCAGCAATGGGGTCATCACTGCGCCCTCCGATGTAATTTCTTCGGCCGCCAATTTTCCACTGGCCGTTATTTACGATTCCGACGGTTCGGTGATCGATGCGCTCTACGGAACCTACACCAGCCAGCCCGATAACTGCTCGCAGAATGGCGTCTACGTGTGGCTCGACAACGTCAACCCCGACGCCACCATTGCCCATGCCGTGATCCTGTTGAACGGCCGTTGCACCGGCTCAACAGCGCTGCTACAGATGATGACCTTCAACATCGAGCGAGCCTTCGGGCGCGTGCTGGGGCTGGATTACTCGCAGGTGAATCCCGGCGCGCTCACCAACGTGGTGACGGGCGGCACACAGGGCTGGCCCATCATGCAGCCGCTTGACGGCGTCTGCGGCGTAGCCGGGGGCCAGTGCATTCCGTTGCCCGCCGCACTGCACTACGACGACATTGCCGCCCTTTGCCGTATCTATCCCGTCACGGGCGCAAACATCGACAACTACTCCTCCAAGCAGCTCACCGCGCACAACACCATCGCCATCACCGGCACCATCAGCTTCCGCTCCGGCTACGGGATGCAGGGCGTGAACGTGGTGGCGCGGCCGCTGGATTCGAGCGGCAACCCGCTCTACCAGTACACGGTAACGGCCGTCTCCGGCGCGCTCTTCCGCGGCACCCACGGCAACCCCATGACCGGCGTGCTCGATGCCAGCGGCGTTCCCTACGCCTGGTGGGGATCGACCGACGCAACCCTCCAGGGCGCCTTCGATCTGAGCGCCATTCCGCTGCCCCCGGGCGTAACTTCGGCGGCATACCAGATCAGCTTTGAAACCATCAACGCGCTCGATAGCAACGCCGGTTCAGTGGGGCCCTACACGCTGGGGCAGGTGTCGCCCTCGGGCACGCTGGCCATCATCACCACGCCGGTGCTCTCCGCCGGCGCAGCGCAAAGCTACACCATCACCGCCGAAGACTCGGCCACTGATGGCTACAACGACGCCATCGCCACAGCCGCAGCCCCGCGCGCGCTGGCTGCCTCCGGCTACTGGGTGGGACGGCTGAGCCAGATAGGCCAGAGCGACTGGTTCATCTTTCCTGTCCGTGGCGGCCGCACCTTCAGTGTGATCGCGCAGGCCATGGGCGACTCGGGCAATCCCTCCAGCTCAAAAGCCATGCCCATGATCGGCCTCTGGGACGCATCCGATCCGGTGGGCACCCCGCCCGTCACCTACGCGCCGGCACTGAATGGACTGGCCACTGGCGAGTCATGGCTGCGCTTCTCGGCCACATCCGACGGCATGGTACGCATCGGCATCGCCGACCAGCGCGGCGACGGACGGCCCGATTACGCCTACGCAGGCTGGGTTCTCTTCGCCGACTCTGTGCAGCCGACCCGTTTGCCCGCTTCGGGTGGCGCATTCGTGATTCACGGCATGGGATTCCGGCCAGCGGATACGGTGCTGATCGGCGGCCAGGCCGCGCTGGTTACCAGCATCTCGCCTAACGAGATCACGGCCATTGCACCGGCTGCGGCTACCGGCATCACCGGCTCGGTGGACGTGGAGGTGGATGACCTGCCCACCTACAACGCCACAGCCATCATCTCCAGCGGCATCAGCTACGACGCCGGCGCCAGCGACGCGCTCACGCTGGTGACCGCGCCCATGAACACCGTGCCCACTTCCACGCCGCTACCCTTCTCGGTCATCGCCCTGGCCCCGGACCTGACCCCGGCTGGCGGTGTCACCGTCACCTACACCGTTACCAGCGGCACGGCCACGCTGGCCTGCGGCAGCAAGACCTGCGCGATGACCGCAACCGGCGACGGACGCGCCACCATGAACGTCACCGCGACCGATTCCACGTGGTCCATTGTCACGGCCTCCTTGAACAACGGATCGTGCCTGCAGGCGCAGTTCTCCGGCGGCGCGTCCTCCACCATTACCGCATTGAATTCGACCCTGTCGGTTGCCGCTGGCGCCACCGTTACGTGGCCGGTGCAGGCGCTGGTGCTGTTGAGCGGCTCGCCCGCCGCCAGCCAGTCCGTTGCCTGGCAGACGACCGTCACCGGCATTGCCCCACAGGGCTCCACCGCCGCCATCACCACTTCGGCCGGCATCGCCACCAGGAACCTGACCGTTGGCCCGCTAAGCGAGGGCCAGCAGGTCACCATCCAGGCCTGCCTGAACGGCAACTCTACCTGCGCCACCTTTACCGCCAACGGCGCGCGGCCCGAGTACGCACAACTGCAGGCCGTCTCCGGCAATGCCCAGAGCATGACCACCGCCTCCACGCCCTCCTCGCTCGTCTTCCGGCTCTTTGACATGGACGGCAATCCCATGGCGGGCGGCACGGTCACCATTTACCAGGCGCTCTACGCGTGGACCGCGCCCTGTTCCGTGCACACCGTATGCCCGGCGGGCACGCTGTTGGCCACGCAGTCGGCCGCGGCCACCTCCGCGCTCGATGGCTCGGTCAGCTTTGCCCCGGCCTCGCTGCCCGGCGTAGCCACCACCCTCTATGCGCTGGCCGCCTCCGGCAACACGGCCGCCGTGTCAGCCACGGTGGAGAGGCATCCGTAAAGCTGGATGCTGGGTGGCTGGGTTGTTAGGTGCTGGGTGCTAGGTGCTATTGATCCGTCCCAAAAAACCGCGCCGTAGGCGCAGCGCATGTTAGCCCCACGTTTTAACGTGGGGAAGACGATCCCCAAGAAGGACGGCGGAGTCCTATAGGGACGGAGCATTTGGGGATTCAGGCTCAAGTTGCATCTAGGCTTCCCACCTTCGCGCCAAAAACAAGGCGCAAGGATGGGGTATGGAGCTTTGACCGTAGTGGACAGTGGACAGTGGTCAGTGGTCAGTGGTCGGGAAGCCACAGCCAGCGCATCAATGCCGATGCGCTGACTCGCTAAAATCAGTACCCCGTCGCCCGCCACTTCTTTACCTGGATCGGCTTTTTCCCGTCTGGCTTGGGCACGAAGATGTCCTGCCACTTCAGGCCGCACTCCTCCACCATCTGCAGGGCGTACTCCATGCGCCCCAACTCGGCTTCGGCGTTGTTAGTGCCGAAGCTGAATTTGGCTCCGGCGGCCTTGGCTGCCTTGATGAATGCGGGGCTGGGAATCTTGTAGCGGTTGTTGATCTCGATGGCCACGTCCTGCTCGATGGCCGCATCAATAACACGCTTCATGCGCGCCGCTGTCCATAGCGCGTCATAGTTGGGTACGAGTGGTTTGGGCAGATAGGTAGGGTTGGCGTAGATGTCGATGGGTTCGTGCATTACCGCCTCGATGCGCGTCACGTAGGTCTCCATGAAGCCCTCCGGATCGGACAGGTCGCCCATCTCCTCGGGCACAAACAGGCGGCGGCGGTAGCCCTTGTCGTCGCGGAAGGTCATGGCGTCGGTAAAGCAGTAGTCGAAGCGCGCAATCGACTCCGGGTTGGTCAGCGTCATCCACTCCCGGCCTTCGCCCTGCAGCGCTACGTAGCAGGCCGCGCCCTTCATGGTGGCCAAGTAATCCTGCACGCTGGCGTCCGAGTGCACCGGGAAGCCGAGCCCGCAGTTGATGGCGATGCCGTAGAAGATACCCAGCCGGTGCGAGTTGGCCAGCGCCTGATCGAGCGTCAATCCACCCTTCAGGTGCACGTGGTAATCAACCACCGGATAGTTCTCCGTACCGAGGCGGATCACCTCTCGGTAGAGCTCGTCCACGATGGGCTTGTCTTCAGGCCCAGAAGATCCAGAGGTTGCGTCATCTGGCAGCGCGCGCACGCGCAGATTCCTGAACCGGGTAGTGCTCTTGGGGTCGTGGCCCTGCAAAGCGAAGGTGCCGTGGCCCAGCACCCGCTCGAAGTTCAGATCGGCGCGGAAGGGCTCGGCGGGCTCCACGTAATCCACCACCAGCATCTCGTTCAGCCGGATCTGCACCCGCTTGCCGCGCACCAGAATCTTCATTGTGAACCACTGGTTGTCGGCCATGAACTGCTTGTAGACGTTACGCACCCCATAGAGCGAGCCGGTCTTCTTATTGTCGCCCGGATAGGTGTTGGCCACCTGCACTTCGAAGCCAGCCTTGGGCCAACCCTCGGGCTGAAAGGCGGTGTGGAAGTAGATCCCGGAGTTGGCTCTGGGATCGGTCATCACATCGGCCGAAAACTCGAAGTTTTTGAAGTCGGCCTGGTGCGCGGGGCCGGTGTAATAGAGATGCGAGCGCCCGCCGCTGGCTACGATGCACCCCTCGGCCACCGAAAAGCTCTCGGCGCGCTCGCCCGCCTTCCAGCCGTCCAGCGATCTGCCATTGAAGAGTGAAATCCAGCCGTCCTCCGCGCTGGCGTAGGAACGGGCCGCGGCCGGAGCGGCCAAAAGCAGTGCAAAAAGAGCGCGGCGATTCAGAACCGGCAACAAAGCAGTCATAGAAGCCTCTATCGAGGGAAGTTTTTCTTTCGAATGGAGCATACGTGAGGGAATAGGGAATAGGGAATAGAAAACCGGAGGCCTTAGCCCCCGGTTCTTGTCAGATGCTTGACCTCAGTTCCTCTTCAGAGCGCCAGAACGGCGCGTTGAGCGGCAAAGATCTCTTTGAGGCCGATCTCGGCCAGATCGACCAAAGCGTTCAGGTCGGAGCGGGAAAAAGAGCCCTTCTCCGCCGTGGCCTGAGTCTCGATCAAGCCGCCGTCGGCGGTCATCACCACATTCATGTCCACTTCGGCCTGCGAATCCTCCTCGTAGCAGAGGTCCAGCAGCTTGGCTCCGCCCACGATGCCCACCGAGGTGGCCGCCACCAGCTGCTTCAGCGGCGACTGCTTCAGCGTTCCGGCCTTGACCAGCGCATTCAGGGCCAGCGCCAGCGCCACCGCCGCGCCCGAGATGGCCGCCGTACGCGTGCCGCCATCGGCCTGCAGAACATCGCAGTCCAGAATCACCGTCCGCTCGCCCAGGGCGCGCATGTCCACCACCGAGCGCAGGCTGCGGCCGATCAGCCGCTGAATCTCATGCGTCCGGCCACCGATCTTGCCCCGCTCGCTCTCCCGTGGGGTTCTGGTCACCGTCGAGCGCGGCAGCATGGAGTACTCGGCCGTGACCCAGCCGCGTCCTGAATTGCGCAGCCAGCCGGGAACACCCTGTTCGATAGTGGCGTTGGTCAGCACCAGGGTGTTGCCAAAGGAGACCAGAACAGAGCCTTCGGCCGTCTGCACAAAGCCGGGGACAAAGGAAAAAGCGCGCAGCTCGGCCGGAGTGCGCCCACCAGGGCGGAAGACAGGGCTGGAAAGGTTCTGATTGGGGACGTTCATAGGGGCATTGTACGGGAGCGAGGCCGGGGTTGGAACTGTGCCCGAGGGCGTTCCCGGAGTGGGAATTTGGGCAATAACGGACCCCGGAACGGGAATCACCTATTAATGTATTACAAATCAACAAGTTGAGATTTTAATCACATTCCCAACTGTTCTGATTCGGCACAGATCATGAGAAGCGTTTCGTGGTCATTGTCCAAGAATTGGACAGTAAGTTGTTCCCTTCTCAGGAACTTAAGGAAGTCGGTTCTGGTTTGGCACGCTACGTGTATTAGAAGAGGGCAAGGAATACCGGAATGGGTTCGGAAAGGACCCCAAAAGGAACGGCGGACGAGAAAGGGAGAACGGCAATGCAGAGGACGGGACAGAGAGCGGGACAGAGAACGGGATCGCCGGACAAGGGCCTGGCGATGACAATGGGCACGGCAGAGCGCAAGCGAGTGGAAGCTGTGGTGGAGACCCTTTCGATGGCGGGCAGCCGGGGAGAGACCCTGGCCGAGGTGGCGCACGACGCCCGCAACATGGTCACCGCGCTGGGCCTTTATTGCGATCTGCTGGAGGAGCCCGGCGTTCTGGCCGCCCCCTTCGCCCATTACGGCAGCGAACTGCGTCTGGTTTCGGCAGCCAGCCGCCGGTTGGTGGAGAAGATGGTTGCCCTCGATGCGCAATCCAGCACGTCCTCGGCGCTGCCGGAGATTGAAGAGGAGCCGGACAACTGGCCGGTGGGCTTTACCAACGACCTGCTGACAGCCCGGCGCAACGAACACCGCCGGATGGAAGCGGCCAACGGTTGGCAGACCGGCGCTGAAACCACGATCGGCAACCTGGCCGCGGAGCTGATGGCCAACCGCAATCTGCTGGCGGCCCTGGCCGGTCCTGCAGTGGCCCTGACCGTGGATGCGACCGGTGGCGCGCTGGGAGTGCGGCTGACGGGCGAGGACCTGACCCGGATTCTGGTCAACCTGGTCAAGAACGCCTCCGAATCCATGGATGGAAAAGGCCGTATCCAGATCACGCTCAGCGAGATCGCTGGCCCTGGCGGCGCGGCCGAGCGGCTGGTAATCGCCATCGAGGACAACGGCCCCGGCATTGGGGAGAAGTCTCTGGAGAAGATCTTCGAGTCCGGCTTCACTACCCATGGGCGTGCGACCACCACCGACGGCTGGCCTTCGACCCATCGCGGATTGGGCCTCGCCATCAGCCGCTCCATCGTCGAAGCGGCCGGTGGACGCATCTTCGCCGCCAACCACCGCCAGAAGGGGGCACGGCTGGAGATCGATCTGCCCGTGCATGGCGCTAGCCGCTAGCGGTCCTTGGTGTGCTTCCTTGGTCTGCCTTGGATGCGCCGGATCGAGGGGCTTTACCGGCTGCAATTTTTTTGGGGATTTGTTGAACGGATGAGAGGCGACTACTATGCTTGAGACAGTAACAAACAGACGAATCATGGACTTTATCCCACAGCCCGCCGAACTGGCAGTCCATTTGCACCTGCTGGTTGTCGATCCAGACCCGGCCGTCCGCTCGGCCTGCGCGGAGATTGCGGCCAGCCTCGGCTATGCGGTGGAGAGCACCGGCGACATGAGCCATGCGCGCACTCTGTTGCGGGGCCGGGCCTCCGATATTCTGCTGGTGAACCTGCCCTTTGGCTCCAATGCGGGCCTCGAGCTGGTCTCCGAGGTCAAGCTGCTCTATCCCGACACCTCTGTGGTGGCCATGACCAGCTCCAACTCGGTGAACGCCGCCGTTGAGGCCATGCGCTGCGGAGCCTCTGACTACCTGACCAAGCCCTTCGCCATGGATGAGCTGTCGACGGTGCTGGACCGCGCCTCGGCCTCGCACCTGACTGACTCCTCCACCCGCCAGCTGCGCGAACGCCTGCGCCTGTCGCAGGGGTTGGGCGCGATGATCGGCCGCTCGGGCGAGATGGAGAAGCTCTATCGCATCCTGTCGAAGGTGGCCGTAACCACGCATCCCGTTCTGATCCTGGGCGAGAGCGGCACGGGCAAGGAACTGGTGGCGCGCACCATTCACGCCTACGGCCCCAACTCCCAGAAGCCGTTTCTGCCCGTCGACTGCGGCTCGCTGGTGCCTACGCTGATTGAAAGCGAGCTGTTCGGCTACGTGAAGGGCGCCTTTACCGGGGCTAACCGCTCCAAGGACGGATTGCTGGTTTCGGCCGAGGGCGGCACGGTGTTTCTCGACGAGATCGGCGAGCTCTCGCTCGACCTGCAGGCCAAGCTGCTGCGGGCCTTGCAGGAGAAAGAGGTCCGGCCGGTCGGCGCCACCCACCGTGTGCCCATCAAGGCGCGCATTGTGGCCGCCACCAACCGCGATCTGGCGGTGATGGTGGAAAAGGGCACCTTCCGCAAAGACCTGTTCTACCGTCTGAACGTGGTCAATCTGCGCCTGCCATCGCTACGCGACCGCCGCGAGGACATTCCCCTGCTGACCGCGCACTTCCTTGACCGCATCAGCCGCGAGCACGGGCGCAAGTTTAATCTGAGCGACGAGGCCCTGCGCACCATGATGCGCTACGACTGGCCGGGCAACGTGCGCGAGCTTGAAAATTCGGTGGAACGGGCCTGCGCTCTTTCCTCCGGACCGGTGCTGCACCTGGGCGACCTGCCCACGCAGTTGCAACAGCAGGGGTTAGAGGCGCGGCGCTCCGCCACGCTGGACGAGCCGGAGTCCGATGCCAGCACGCCGGAGGTCAAAACCCTGGCCGACATGGAGCGCGATGCCATTCTGGGCGCGATCCGGCTGCTGAACGGCGACAAGCTGCAGGCGGCCAAACTGCTCGGCATCGGCAAGACCACGCTCTACCGGAAGCTGAAGGAATACGGCATCGCCGATCCGCTTCGGGAAGAATAGTGGCCTTGGACTAAAGCCGGAATCCAATTCTGCCGATAGCACCAAACAGGGAAGTTCATCACGCAGAGTGCTTCCCTGATGGGAATCGACCACCCGGCGCGGCCAACAATCCGCAGCCAGGGTTCCGGCCTTCAAAAGCAAAATGAGTCGCGGGCAGCAGTGAACGATTCCGCCAGCGGCAGGCATCCATCGAGTTTGCAACAGTTCGGTACGGATTGCGAACGGCGCCAGAGTGTTGCTCATTGGCTGCCTTCAAGGTCTGAGCGGCTGTCCCATTGAGGGCAGGCCGGAAAAAGGAGCGGGAATGAGCATCTTGATTGTGACTGGTATTGAGGGAGCACGGAATTGCGCCGCGGTTGTGGGCGCACAGCTGGGACTTGAAACCGATGTCGCCGAAGGGCGCAAACAGGCGCTGGCCGCATTGCGCCGCCGCGAGTTCTCAGTGGTGGTGGTCGATGAAACGCTGGCCGAGTGCGACCCGGCGGCGGCTGAAGCTATCTGGGAGATGGCCGGGCTGGCCATCCCGCTGCAGATCAACTTTGCGCTCTCTGGCGCCGCGCGGCTGATCCGCGAAATTCGCTCCGCGCTGCACCGCCGCGAGCGCGAGCAGGCGCTGGCGCGCCGGGCTGCGACCGCCGCCATTGAGATCGAGCTGAAGTCAACCGTAGCCGGCCTCCTGCTGCACTCTCAGCTGGCGCTGAACGGTGCCGAAATGACGTCTCCGGTGGCAGACAAGCTGCGCGTGGTGGCCGATCTGGCCGGCCATCTGCGCAGCCAGCTCAGTCCGTCGACCGAGATCCGCCGCGATACGGCCGCCTGAGTGCGCATTGCAACTATTGATCCGGCTCTCCAATAGAAGCACCGTGCCCCACCCATTTCGCAGGTTCTATCGCGAAATGGGTGGGAAGCCGACACGCTATTGAAGGGCCGGATCAATAGCGCACGAGAGCCGTCTGTCGCAACAGGCCGTGACCGAACACAAGTCTATTTGCGTTGCACGCGCACCGCCGGGGCAAGTCACTTTGTCCCGGCATTTTTTCTTCGCTGCGGTTGCCCAGCCACCCATGATTCTCAACCTCTTCGCGCCAGATTCCGATCCCGTAGTTTAGGATGAACGCAAATCTCATCGTGCACATTGAAGCAGGGTCTGCACCATGGCATGGGGGAGGGTTCGCATCTGGACTGGCTGAAGAGTACGATTCCTCTGCTTTTGTGCGTTGTACCGGCTGCGGCGCTTTTGGCCACGGTTTACATCAAGCGCGTGCGCGATGCGGGCAGCGAGGCGCAGATGCCGCTGGCGTTCTGGCCCGCGGCCCTCGCCTGCTGCCTGTGCATATTCGCCATTGCCAATCTTGTCTTTAATTTGTCAGAACCTTTCAGGGTCACCTGGCCGCTGGCCGGCATGGTGTTGAGCTTCATCGGTGTGGGCCTTGCATTTGCCACTCCCAGGGGAGACCGGGAGAAGCTGCTCGGCGCCAATGTACTGCTGCTGATTGTTTCTCTGGCTACGATGGTGTTTTCAGACTGAGAACTCCAGCCGAAGTCCCGTTGCCGCAACCGATTCAGCACGCACCTACTTTCTCGCGGATGGGAATGGGGTGTTTGCAATCCCGGGTCCCCAAATGCGAAGAAACAGGGTCACACTATCCTGCACGCAGATCGCGGATGAAGCGCGCCTCTCTTATCGCGTCGCTGAATTGTACTGGCTCCCGTAGCCCTGTCCCCCATAACCCTGCCATAGATACTCAAGCGCCTCAGGCAATGTTTGCTCCTTGGTTGGCCGGTCACCGTGGACGGCGTTGCGCGCAAACACGAACTGATAGTGGTAACCCTTGGCGGCCAGCACGCGCGCCATGTTTTCGTTGGCCTGCACCCAGTCGTGCATTCCGTCGCGCAGGGCATTGGGGTTCAGCAGATCGCGGTCGCCCACCATCAGCCACAGGCGGATGGGCTTGGCGACGGTGCTGGGAATCAGCGTCTCGTGGAAGCCCCATGCGCCGTGGGGAAACTCGGCATTCGGCGGCCACTGCTGATTGATGTATGTGCCCGAGTAAGTGAGCACGCGATGGTAGCGCTCAGGGTGGAACCAGGCCATGATGAGCGAACATGATCCGCCGGAGCTGGTGCCCATGGCGGCGCGTCCGTCGGGGTCGCGCGTGAGCTTGACGGGATAGCTGGTCTCAATGCGCGGAATCACTTCGGTCTCCACAAAGTCGGCGTAGCGGCCCGACATGGTGTCGTACTCAAGACCGCGCTCCGAGCCTTGCGCATCGCCCGAGCCGTTGCCGATGGAGATGGCCACCATCGGCGGCAGCCTGTGCTCGGCGATGAGGTTATCGAGCACTGTGAACAGCAGCCGGTCCGGTCCGTCAGCGCCAACAATGAACGGCGCTGCCGTGCCTGCCACATATTGCGCGGGCACGTAGACGGCCACGTGTCGCGTGTACGGCGCGGGATGGCTGGTGGGTACCAGCAACTTGGCGGGGTCCGTGGGGTCTGGCGTGCCAAAAGTGCCTGCGTCGCGCGCAATACCGGGGTAGAGCCTGCTGTCGCTTGAATTCATCGTGAACTCGTAGACCGTGCCGCGCGGCACACCCTCATGCACTGTAGCTTCAAAGGCGGGCGCGTGCGTGGGGCCGAGGATGAAGTTGCCGTCGGCAGTGGCGGCGGCAACTGCGCCATCGGGCAGATCGGCGGCAGCAACATAGCCGGGCGTATGCGCGTCGCGCGTGGGCGGCGTGGGCCGTGGCGGTGGAGTTGGCGTCGCGGCCGCTATTGGCGTCACCGGCGGGGCGGTTTGTGCGGAACTGGTTTGCGTGGCGGCAGCGAGGGCGACAACTGCAACGGCAACAGGCAAGGCAACAACAAGCAGGCGAGGCATGGAAGGTCTCCTTAGGTGGAGTGTGAATCTTTGCTGCGATGGGAACTTCGTGAAGCGCGTTTACCTACTGATCTCACCATCCAATAGAAGCACCGTGCCCCATCCATTTCGCAGGCTTCATCGCGAAATGGGTGGGAAGCCTACACCCTATTTAGGGGCCAGATCAATAGGTCTGTGACCGGATGATTTCGTACCATTGAGATTCTAGCTTTCCCACCCTTTCGCCAGAATAGAGGCGAAAGGATAGGGCACGGAGCTGATACAAATTCATGTGGTCAGAAACCAAGTTTGAGCGATCGCCAAGTTGGGCGATTGCCGAGTGGAGCGATTGTAGACGAAACAAGAAACTCCGCGCGACAGCCCGGCGCAGTTCTTCACCGGCTCATGCGGTACACCTCGCCTGAGGCCAGCAGAAATGTGCCCGTAACGTACTCGTGCGTGCTATCTTTTGCAGCCGGATTCGGTCGCGCATCCACCTGCTGGCCCCACTGCACCTTGCCTTCCGGGCTGACCGCGCCGGCCAGCGCCGCATAGGCCTTGCGCACCGCGGGCTCATAGCGTTTCCGCGCAAGCACGTAGTGGTTGATGCCCCACGCCAGGCCGAAGCAGAAAAATCCGGTGCCACTGCTCTCGGGGTTGGGCACATCAGCTGCGTCGTCCAGGTTGGCGCGCCAAAAGCCGTCGCTTCCCTGACGCTCGGCGATCTCCGCCGCCATGCGCCGATAGATCGCCAGATACCTGGGGAGCTCCGCATCGTTCTTCGGCAGGTATTCCAGAATGCGCGCCAGACCCGCAAAAACCCATCCGTTGCCGCGCGACCAGAAGATCTTTTTGCCGTGCGCGGTGGTTCGGCCAATGTAGGTGGCGTCGCGATAGTAGAGGCCCGCGTCCTTGTCCCACAGCTCGGCCGTCACATCGTCAAAGAACGCCGTCTGCAGATCGCGATACTTCCGGTCTCCGGTAGCCTCTGAGAGCAGCAGCAGCGCAACCGCTCCGTACAGCGAATCGACATACGGCCTGCCGTTATCGAGATACCACCGCTTGGTTCCGGCCGGTGTGTTGGGCGCGGCGGTGGCAAGTGTCTGGATGGTGGGCTCAAGCCAGGCGCGATTGCGCAGAGCCGGGTTCTTCTCCGCCAGATAAAGCTCAAGCCACGTCTCCGCGCAGAACAGGCGATTGGCGCCGGGCTTCTCCGTGCCCATCTGCCACTGATTTTCGTTGCCCCATTGCAGTGCGCGCTCATAGAAAGATTTATCGCCCGTGGCCTTCCATGCTTCGACGACACCGGTGTACCATGTACCACGCTCCCAGTTCCGGTCGCCCGCGGGCATCACTGGATGCGCCAGCTGATACGCGTCGACGCGATGCATGAGGGAGAGAAGTTCAGCGCAGGATGGAAGGGCCGGCAGGACTTGCGCGGAGGCGCTGAGGGTGACAGAGATGAAGGCAACCAGGAAGAACAACAGAGAAAACAGTCGTTTCATAACGCCTCACGAGGATGCGATGGAAGCGACGAAAGTATAGCAGCGGTGCAGGGGAATTGGGCAGTCGAAACCCAGGTCGGAACAGGGCAATCGCATTGGGATTTTCGACTGCGGAATCAAGGGTGCGGGTTTTCGAAGCCCGGCAAAGAGTAGCTGCTTTGAAAGGGCACGACTAAAGTCGTGCCCTTTCAAAACAATCCAAATGCAATTGCCTTGCAGGTCCGAAGTTCCAGATCTGAGCAGCCAATGGTCTTCGAAAAGAACAACATCTGCGCTCTGTTTGCCCCCCCTCCAGGGCAATCGCATGAAGAGAAGGCGAAAGTAGAAAGAGCATGAGGGCGGCTTCCGATTATCCCAGTCCGAGTAGGTGGGCGCGGTAGTTGTCGCTTGTGGCGGCGATGATTCG
>Ga0302267_10002105_pt1 | contig 24466 bp, 17 predicted proteins | sample III_Bog_E1_3_FD_194555 | JGI IMG/M metagenome (GOLD analysis project Ga0302267, IMG submission 194555) | Peat permafrost microbial communities from Stordalen Mire near Abisko, Sweden - III_Bog_E1_3 | ecosystem: Environmental > Terrestrial > Soil > Wetlands > Peat | place: Sweden: Abisko...
GGGCTGCTGGACGCCACGGTGATCAAGGACGGGTTCCACACGGCGGCGGATGTCTACCGGAACGTGCGGCGGTAGGACGGCAGGCGGGACCTTTCGTTCACCGGGACCCTTCCGTGCCGGTCCCTGCGGCCAAAAGCATGGAAGCGGCCGAACCGGACAACGACACAAAGTGCGAAACATGGCTGTTTCATCCGTTTCAGCCAGGACAGCAGGATTCCGACCCAATCGCCTCAAACATCCAGCTATTTCCCACGTTCGCCAACGCGCCACCGAATGGTTTACACGTGACAACGGATGCAGCGGTGCCGGGCGCTCCCGTTACTGGCGCCCCCCGCACGCCTGGATGATCTGGACTTTGCCCATGGCCCGAAACCAGCATTGTGCTAGGTTCCCCCCCGCACCCGAACACTCTTCATGAGTGCAGCGGTTTGCGGGATCTTTCCTGATGTTGGCAGACGGGCCCGGCGAGAGGATTGCCACAGGTGCGGCGATGTGCCGCTTGTGGCCGGTGGGCCCTGACATCCGTTTTCTGGGAGGAAATGCAACATGAAATATAGTCGTGTACTTTTGTCCGCTCTCTTGTTCTCCGCGTACGGCGTGGGCGTCCAGGCGGCCGACGTTGCGGTCGGCATCGTGCTCCCCACCAAGGACGAGCCCCGTTGGATCCAGGACGAGATCCGCTTCCAGGCCCTCAAGGCCGCCGGGTACAACATCGAGATCCTGTTCAGCCAGGGTGACTCGGCCAAGGAGAAGTCCAACGTCGAAGCCCTGATCAGCAAGGGCGCCAAGGTCCTGATCATCTGCCCGCAGGACGGCACCGCCGCCGCCGCCTCCGCCAACGAGGCCCACCAGGCCGGCGTCAAGGTGATCTCCTACGACCGCCTGATCCGCGACACCCCGAACGTCGACTACTACGTGACCTTCGACTCCGTCCAGGTGGGCGCGGCCTGGGGCAAGTACCTGTCGGCCAATGCCAAGGGCAAGGGCAACAACCTCTACCTGTATGCCGGCGCCGCTTCCGACAACAACGCTTTCCTGTTCTTTGAAGGTGCCTGGAGCGTCCTGCAGCCCAAGATCGCCGACGGCACCTTCGTCGTCCGCAACTCTTCCGAAGCCATCGCCCTCAAGGGCCAGGCCAAGCTGAGCCGGGCCGACGAAGCCAAGATCATCGGCCAGGTCACCACCAACTGGAACTTCGCCGATGCCAAGAGCAAGGCCGAAGCCAACCTGACCAGCGCCGCCGCCGTCAAGGGCAGCAAGGGCAACGTCTTCATCTGCGCCCCCAACGATGGCACCGCCCGCGCCATCGCCGACGTGTTCGCGACCGACAAGGACGTGAAGAAGTACTGGATCACCGGGCAGGACGCCGAGAAGGCCTCCATCCAGTACATCATCGACGGCAAGCAGTCCATGACCGTGCTGAAGGACGTCCGCTCCCTGGTGAGCGACGCCATCGCCGCCGCCGTGGCCTACATGAAGGGCGGCACGCCCAACAAGACCACCACCTACGATAACGGCAAGGCCCAGATTCCCGCCAAGCCCACCGCGATCGTCACCGTCACCCAGCAGAACGTCAAGGCCGCGATCGTCGATTCCGGCTACTACAAGGCCGACGAGTTCAAGAACCTGAAGTAGGTTTAGGCAGCTTTTACCGTTGCCTGGTTAGCAATAGGAATAGTGGCGGAACGCCCGCCACTATTCCTATTTCTCCAGACGGCACGCAGCATCCATGGGGTCGGCGATGAGCATTCTGGCAATGAAGGACATCACGAAGACGTTCCCGGGGGTCAAGGCCCTGAGCGACGTCACCTTCCAGGTGGAGGAGGGAGAGATCCACTGCCTGGTGGGAGAAAACGGGGCCGGCAAGTCGACCCTGATGAAAGTACTGAGCGGCGTGCACCCGTTCGGCAGCTATACCGGCGACATCCTCTTCAACGACACGGTGCAGGAGTTCAAGAGCATCGCTGACAGCGAAAAGGTGGGCATTGCGATCATCCACCAGGAACTTGCGCTGATCCCGGACATGACAGTCTACGAGAACATCCTGCTGGGCCATGAGATCACCACGGGCATCCGGATCGACTGGAACGAGACGATCACCAAGGCCATGGAGATGCTCAAGAAGGTCGGCCTGGACCTGAATCCGGCCACCCTGGTCAAGCATCTGGGCGTGGGCAAGCAGCAGCTGGTGGAGATCGCCAAGGCCCTGAGCCGCGATGTCAAGCTGCTGATCCTGGACGAGCCCACCGCGGCCCTGAACGAGGACGACTGCGACAACCTGCTGGCCATCCTGGACGGGCTGCGCAAGCACGGGGTGACCTGCGTTCTCATCAGCCACAAGCTCAAGGAAGTGATCCGCATCGCCGACAAGGTTACGGTCCTCCGGGACGGCCAGACGGTGATCACGCTGGACGCCCACAAGGGCGAGGTGTCCGAAGGGTCGCTGATCAAGCACATGGTTGGCCGGGAGATCGAGGACATCTATCCCAAGCGCAGCCACGAACGCAGCGAAGAGATCCTCCTGGAAGTGTCCCACTGGAATGCCCAGGAAACCGGTTCCGGGCGAAGCGTGCTCAAGGACATGAACTTCCAGGTGAAGAAGGGCGAGATCGTCGGCTTCGCCGGCCTGATGGGCTCCGGCCGCACCGAGCTGGCCCGAAGCATCTTCGGCAACCCCGATCACTACAAGCTGGAGGGCGAGCTGCGGCTCAAGGGGCAGCAGCAGCACTTCGGCCATCCCCGGGACGCCATCAAGGCGGGCATCGCCTACGCCACCGAGGACCGCAAAGGCAACGGCCTGGTGCTGATCCAGGACGTGAAGCAGAACATCACCCTGGCCAACCTCAAGGGCATCGCCCACCACAACGTGGTGGACGGCAACGCCGAGGTGAAGGTGGCCAACGAATACAAGACGGCCCTGGCCATCAAGACGCCCAGCGTCGAGCAGGTGGTCGGCCATCTCAGCGGCGGCAACCAGCAGAAGGTGTCCGTGGCCAAGTGGCTGTTCGTCAATCCCGACGTGCTGATCCTGGACGAACCGACCCGGGGCATCGACGTGGGGGCCAAGTACGAGATCTACACCATCATGAACAAACTGGTCGAGAAGGGCATGAGCATCATCATGATCTCGTCCGAACTTCCGGAAGTGCTGGGGATGAGCGATCGGGTCTACGTCGTCTCATCGGGCCGGATCGCAGGCGAGCTGCCCATCGCCGACGCGACCCAGGAAAAAATCATGCAAATGGCCACAAGCTGCTGAGGAGGAACGCAACGTGATCAAGGAATTCCAGAAGGTGCTTCGGCAGAACATCCGCGAATACGCGATGTACATTGCCCTGTTCGTCATCATGGCGACATTCAACATCACCACCCATGGCGTGTTCATCTCGTCCCGCAACATCGCCAACCTGATCAACCAGACCGGCTACATCGCCGTGCTGGCGGTGGGCATGACCCTGGTCATCGTCATCCGGCACATCGACCTGTCGGTCGGCTTCCTGGCCGGATTCCTGGGCGCCATCGGCGCCATCGCCATGGCCTCCTGGGGTGTCAGCGGCCCGCTCAGCGTGGTGCTGGTGCTGGTCCTGGGCGTCCTGGCCGGGCTGGCCACCGCCTTCCTGGTGGCCCAGATGGGCATCCCCTCCTTCGTGGCCACCCTCGCCGGCTGGCTGATCTACCGCGGCGCCCTGCTGCTGGTGACCCTGAAGACGGGCACCATCATCATCGACAACGCCTTCTTCAACGCCCTGGGCAACGGCCATGTGCCCGACCTGCTGGCCGGTCTGCACGTGCTGGAAGGCGTGCACAAGCTCACCCTGCTGTTGGGCCTCCTGGGTATCTGCTACTTCATCCGCAGCGAGTTCAAGAACCGCAAGACCAAGCAGTCCTATAACTTCGAAGTGCTGTCCGGACAGATCTTCACCATCAAGCTGGTGTTCGTCTCCGCCCTGCTGGCCTGCGTGACCTGGGTCCTGGCCGGCTACAACGGCATCTCCTGGACCCTGGTGATCGTCGGTGTGGTCGTGGTCATCTACGACTTCATCACCACCCAGACCGTCCTGGGCCGGCACATCTACGCGGTGGGCGGCAACCCCGACGCGGCCGAACTGAGCGGCATCAACGTCAAGAAGATCATCTACGTGGTGTTCGGCTCCATGGGCCTCATGGCCGGCCTGTCCGGCATCCTGTTCGCCTCCCGGCTGCAGTCCGCCACCACCACCGGCGGCACCCTGTTCGAGATGGACGCCATCGCCTCGGCCTTCATCGGCGGTGCTTCGGCCGCGGGCGGCGTGGGCAAGATCACCGGCTCCATCATCGGCGCCCTGGTCTACATGTCCCTGACCTCCGGCATGAACCTGATGGGCATCGACATCTCCTCGCAGTACATCGTCCGTGGCGCCGTGCTGGCCGCGGCCGTGATCTTCGACGTGAGCACCCGGCGCGGCCGCAAGTAAACCCGGCCCCAGCCATCCGGCCGGATTCCGGCCCATCCCATCCCAGCCCACGGCCCTCCCGGCCGTGGGCTGGTTTGCGTCAGGCGCCGTGCCGCCGGCCTGGCCGATGCGTTAAAATCAAGATTTCAATGTGCTTTCGCACCTTTTTCCAACATACTGGATACGCTGGAAAGGTCCAGGGGAGGATGCACATGTCCGTTGTAACCATTTCCAATGAGTTGGGTAGCCAGGGAAGCCTCATCGGCGAGATTGCCGCTCGGACTCTCGGCTACCACTTGGCCGATCAGGGCACGCTGGAAACCATGCTCAAGGACTACGGGCTGGTGGATTTCCACGAGGAGTACCGGTCCATCCCGGGCTTCTGGGACCGCTTCGACGCCGAGAAGCAGGAACGGCGCGAGACCTTCCTGCGGATGCTCAACCAGTCCCTGCAGGCTCTGGCGCACCACGGCAATATCGTGATCGTCGGCCGGGGCGGCTTCGCCGTGCTCGCCGGCCTGGCGGACGTGGTCAATGTGCGGATCCAGGCGCCGCTGGCGCTGCGCATCCAGCGCGCCGAGGAACAGCCCAGCCTGGCCGACCCCAACCCCCCGGAGGGGGTGGTGAAGGACTACGACCAGTTGCAGAAGACCTTCGTGGAAAAGGTCTATGGGGTGCCCTGGGACGATTCCAAGGCCTTCGATCTGGTGATCGACACCGGCAAGATCGCCCCGGACCTGGCCGGCAGCCTCATCGCCCAGGCGGCCCAGGCGCTTCGCGTGCCCACCGGCAAGAAGATCCAGACCGCGGCCGACCTGGAAGTGGATTCGGTCATGGCCGCCACGGTCCTGGACGTGCTCAAGTGCACGGCGGCTCACGCACGGTAGTCCGTCCGGATTGGGGCCCCAGCTAGCCAACTCGCAAGGCTAACGCTAGGGTGGGATATGCCCGCCCTAGCGCAAGCCTTGTCCGCCATCCTGCTCTGGAGCAGCCTCACCCTGCTGAGCACCGGCATCCACCAGCTGCCGGCGCTCTTTTCCGTGGGCGTGGCCCTGTGCATCGGCGGGCTGGTGGGGCTGTTCCGGATCCGGGACTGGAAGGTTCCGGCCGGCACCTTCGCCCTGGGGGTGGGCGGGATCTTTGGCTACCATGCGCTGTTCTTCTCCGCCCTGCGCCTGGCGCCGGCGGTGGAGGTCAACCTGCTGCAGTACCTGTGGCCCCTGCTCATCGTGGTCCTGGCGCCCCTGTACCTGGGCGGCAACCGGCTGGGCTGGCACCACCTCCTGGGCGCCGGACTGGGCCTGGTCGGCGCGGGCCTGGTGCTGTCCGGCGGCCGGCTGCACCTGGATCCGGCCCGCATGCCCGGATACCTCCTGGCCCTGGCGGCGGCCTGGACCTGGTCCAGCTATTCCCTGCTCACCAAGCGGGTGCGGCCCTTCCCCACCGGGGCGGTGGGCGGCTTCTGCCTGGCCTCGGGCGTGCTGGCGCTGGGCCTGCACGCCCTGCTCACCCCGCCCGGGGCGCCGCCCCTGGCCGTGTCCGCCCGCGCCTGGGGCATCCTGGTCCTGCTGGGGGTGGGCCCCATGGGCCTGGCCTTCTACCTGTGGGACGCGGCCATGAAGCGCGGCGACCCGCGCGTGATCGGGGCCCTGGCCTACCTCACGCCGCTGCTGTCCACCCTGCTGCTGGTGCTGGGCGGCGGCCGGCGGCTGACCCTGGGCTCGGGCTGCGCCATGGGCCTGATCCTGGGCGGGGCGCTGCTGGGCTCCCTGGACCTGCTGCGGCCGGCGGCGCGGGGGCGCCAGATAGGCCGGGCTGGCGCGGCCGGCAGGATTGAATCAGATTGAATCAGATTGAATCAGATTGAGAAGGCAAAGGCATCGAAGAAACCCAGATGATCCTGAACCACAAGGCGGCGATCGAGTACCTGGTGGATTCCGCTCACCTTCATGGACGTGCCGTCCGGCGCCTTCACCGACGGTGTGCTGGCGGTGTACGAAACCAACCAGGTGGACCTGCTTCGGGATGTGTTCGTGTTTGCCTATGAACGGTCCTGCGCGCGCTACGGCGCCATCCGTAGTTCCCTGGGCGAACCGGATCCGTTCCGCCTGAGGTACCGCCAGGAGATCAAGACCATCGTGCGGCATGTGGTCTGCGCCGGACTCCATGGCGCCCAGGCCGATGCGGCCATTGTCGCGTTCGCCCAGGCCTCCATGGCCCCGGAGGCCCAGGACCGCTTCCAGGCGGTCGCCGCCACGGAGCTGGCCGGACTGCATGAAGGCAACTTCGCCCGCTACCAGCTGCGGCCGTCCGAGTTCGCGAGCTGGCAGAAGCCGGCAGCGCCCCTGGGCTAGAACTCCTGGTTGAGCCGCGCCACGGCCTGTTCCATCTGGAACCGGGCCCGGCCGAGGATGCCGTCGCGGCGCATCACCAGCACCAGGACGCAGTGCTCCGCGGCCCCCATCATGAGGATCCAGTGCTGGCTCGTGCAGAACGCCACCTGTTCCACCACGCCCTGGTCGAAGTCCTCGATGGCCTGGCGCAGGTGCCGGTCCAGCACGTTCCGGTACGCCCCCAGCAGCTGCAGGGCATCGTTGGACACCTCGATGGTGCGGGCGCAGATGGGGTCGCCATCCTTGTCGTTGAACGTGGCTGCGATGGATTCGGGCACACGCTCGATAAGTTGATCCAGAATCGCCTGGAAGGACATCGGCAAGCTCCACGGGCTGGTGCGATCATCATGCCCCTTCCCGGCGCCAGATGCCAGCATTACACCCGCAGCTGCTGGAACACCAGCAGCCCGATCAGGCCGAGGCTGCCGAACACCAGGACCCCCATCAGCAGCCCGTGCAGCAGGGTGGCCAGGATCCCTTTCCAGACCGGGCAACCATGCCACGCGGCCAGGGCGAAGCCGCGCAGGATCCAGAAGTAGAGCGCCACCGGGAGCAGCAGCGCGGTCCACAGCAGCCCGTTCCCGAGCAGGTACGGCAGCAGCCCGGCCAGCGCGCCGAAGACCCCCACCTGCAGGGCCTCGGCGTCGGCGACCAGGGTGGTGCGCAGGCTGTGCGGTCCCGCCAGCCCGCGCAGCAGCCACAGGGCCAGATGGTCCCACACCGCGTCGTGCAGCCACAGGCTCAGCACCCCCGCCGGGGCCAGCAGCACCAGCCACGGCAGCACCCGGGCCAGCCCCGGCAGGATCGGCAGCGCCGCCAGGGCGGCGCGCAGGTCCGCCAGCCCCACCCCCTCCGGCAGCCGGGCCCCGAGCTGGCTCCACAGCGGGCCCTCCAGGTTCCGGGCCCGGTCGTAGCCCTGGACCAGGGCCAGGTAGCCCAGCGCCAGCAGCGCCAGGGTCGGCAGGGTGCGGATCCACAGCAGGCCCTGCAGCGCGCCCCGCAGCCCCGGGCCGCGGGCCGCCCGGGCCCGGAAGCCCGGTCCCGGCGTCCGGGCGCAGCCCCACAGCTCCTGGATGGCGCCGAGCATGCTCATGCAGTCACCCTACCATTGCCCGCCGCAAAGAATAATTGCTGAACTCGCTGGAAAATGGCGCTGGGGCGATAACAATATTCAAATGGTCAGCATGTCTCGCAAAGGTCCCCTCACGCCGCTGGAAGCCCTGCGCCTTCTGCTCGACGAGTACGCCGACAGCGACCCCACCTTCGCCCAGCACCTCACCCAGACCCTGCAGAAGATGAAGAGGCAGGCCCTGGCCGAGCTGGGGACCAGGCTCGCCAGCTCCGGCGCCCCGCGCGGGCTGCGCAAGGCGATCCTCGCCTGCATCCCCCGCTTCGACTGGCCCGAATGGGTGCCCTGGCTGTATCAGGCGCTGCTCCATGAGCAGGACCTGGGGGTGTTCGACGACGGCTGCGCCATGCTGGGCACCCTGGGCACCCGGGACGCCCTGGCGGCGCTGCGGGCCATGCAGAGCGAACGCCCGGGCCAGGACCACCAGGTGATCCTGGCCCGGGAACTGGGCCTGTTCCAGCCCCAGCAGGGGGTGGCCTACTACGTGGGCCGGCTCATGGAGGGCCAGGGCAATCCGCGCCTGGCCGCCCAGGGCGCCAAGCTGCTGGCGGTGCTGGCCGGACCGGAGGATCTTCCGGCCATCTTCGCGGCGCACCGGGACGGCGATCCGCTCACCCAGGGCCTGGCGCTGCGGCTGCTGGGTTCCCTGCCGTACCCGGGCACCGTGCCCTTCCTCACGGACCTGGCCGAGCGCTCCCGCCTGGACTTCCTGGACCACCAGCAGCTGCTGGAACAGCTCAACCGCCTGCACACGCTGCCCCGGGCCTCCACCCTGCCGGAACTGGTCCGGCAGACGGCGGCCCACTTCACCGCCAAGGCGCCGGAGGCGGTGGCCCTGCTGCAGCAGGCGGCCACCCACGAAGAGGAACGGGCCGCCCCGGCCCTGGAGGCCCTGCGCCCCGCGGCCCAGGGCGCGCTCGAAGCCTTCCTGCTGGAAGCCCTGACCCTGGTCACCGAGGGCAAGGTGGCGCGCTACTCGGCCATGATCACCGAGGCCTCGGCCAGCACCGAGGCGCGGCTGGGCCAGCTGCTGGTGCAGACCGACCAGATCGGCGAGGTGCTGGCCGCCAAGGCCGGCACCGACGCCTTGGCGCGGGCCCAGCTGCTGCCCCTGTTCACCGCCCTGCTGCGGGCCCGGGCCGGGGGCGACGGCTTCATCCAGGCCTACCTGCGGATGCTGCCCGCGGACCGGACCGACCTGCTGGAGGAACTGCTGGCGGACCCGGACATGAACCGGCGCGAGCAGTACCTGGACGCCCTGGGCGCCCGGGAAGACGAGGCCCTGACCCCGTTCTTCATCAAGGCCATGCTCGATCCCATCGTGGAGGTGGGCCAGGTGGCCATCCACCACCTGGGCAAGCTGCGGTCCAGCTTCCCGGCCCTCATGGCCATGTTCGAAAGCGGCAACGCCGACCAGATCCGCCTGGCTATCGGAGTGTTCAGGGAGAACCACACCCACCTGGCGGCCGAACCGCTTCTGGCCTTCATGCAGAAGGAAGGCCACGATCTGCTCCTGGTGGACGCGGCCGACGCCATCGCCGGGCTGGGCTACCCCAGCAGCGCGCCGGTGCTGCTGGAACTGCTGCACGACGGCAAGCCGCTCAACCTGCAGCTGGCCCTGGCCCAGGCCCTCAAGCAGCTGGGCACCCGCGAGGCCTCGCTGGGCCTGCTGAGCCGGGCCGCCGCCCTCAAGCAGTCCCAGGTCCTGATCCTGGCCCTGGAAGGCGCGCTCCGGGCCTTCCCGGGCTACGACCGCCCGCTGCCCGAAGACCAGCTGCCCGCCTTCCTGCAGCTGCTGGACCGCTGCTGCGACGAGCGCGAGGGGGAAGGCCAGAAGCTGCGGGCGGTGCTGGCCACCCAGGACCTGTATGTGTTCGACCGCCAGGCCTACGAGCAGCTGAAGGAGCGCTTTGCCGACTACCTGTTCGATATGCGCACCAAGGAGACCTGGGACCGGGACAGCAACGACCGGGTGGCGGCCGTGGTCAAGGAGCTGGCCCGCCGGGCCGAGAGCCTGGGCGCGCTGGCCCAGAAGGAGAAGGCCATCCAGGGCCAGATGCAGCAGCTGTCCCCGCTGCCCCCGGGCCCCAAGCGGGTGGAGGCGCTGCTGGCCCTGCGGGAGGGGCTGCGCGACCCCGCCCTGATCATCCGCCCCCAGCTGGCCGCGCCGCTGGCCGAGCTGGTGCTGGCCCAGCTGGCGGTCCCGGTCAAGGACTGGCGCGAGACCGCGCACCTGTGCGAGATCGGCGGGCTCACCCACCGGGGCGAGACCCTCGTCGCGCCGATCCGGAAGGTGTACCAGCGGGCCACGGGCCTCGGCCTGAAGAGCGCCGCCCGCATCGCCCTCCTGACCCTGGGCCTGGAGGAGGGGGACCTGGACCGGCGCCCGCCGATCCACGCCATCCTGGTGCTGGAGCCCAGCGGGTTCTTCCGCAAGCGCCTGATGGGCTTCCTGGCCGCCCAGAACCTGTGGGAACTGGAGGAGGCCGCCAACCGCCAGGAGGCCGAGGCGGTGCTGGCCCGGCGCCCGGTGGACCTGCTGCTCACCGAAAGCCAGGACGCCGAAGGCGAGCTGGGCCCCTGGCTGGAGCGGCAGTGGGCCGGCAACCGCTGCGAGCTGGCCCTGGTCTCCACCGCCAACCGGGACGTGGGCGAGCTGGTCCGGGCCCCCTGGGTGCTGGGCACGCTGTACAAGCCGTATGCCCTGGACCAGGTGCTCCAGACGCTGGGTCCCGGAATGGCATAGACTGGAGCATCACCCCGATCCGAGGACCCCGAGGACCCCATGCCGTTGTTCGCCCAGATCGTCCATGGGACGCGCTGTATCGTCCTGGTCCTGGCCCTGGCCCCGGCCGGCATGGCGCAGGACGGCGATCTGGCCGAGCGCATGTTCCTTTCCGGCGAGCGGGCCTACGCCATCCAGGCCTACCCCGAGGCCCTGGAAACCTGGACCCAGCTGGTCCAGCAGGCCCCCCGGTCCCCCTACGCTGCCCAGGCGCTCCTGAACCTGGCCCGCCACCAGGTGGACGTGGAACGGCGGCCCGAGGCGGCCCTGCCCCTGCTGGAGCGCATCCAGGCCGAGCACCTGAAGCTGCCCGCGGCCGCCGAGGCCATGCTGCTCCGGGGCCGGATCCTGGCGGCCCGCAGCCAGGACCCGGACGGCATGAAGGAGGTGCTGGCCGAGTTCCACCGGGTGGTGGACCTGTTCCCGGACCACCCGTGCGTGCAGCAGACCCGGCTCGAACTGGGCCGCGCCTACCGCCGGCTCGGCCAGTGGGGCCGGGCGCTGCAGAACGACCTGGAGGCCGTGCGCCTGGACCCCCAGTCCGCCGTGGCCCGCCAGGCCCTGCTGCAGGGGGCCGAGACCCTGGACCTGATGGGCGACACCACCGGCTGCCTGCGCATGCTGCAGTCGGTCCGGGACCGGTTCCCGGACACGGTCGAGGCCGCCGAGGCCGGCTGGCGCATCCAGGGCCGGGTCAAGGCGCGCCTGCAGAAGCTGCCCCTGCAGTCCCGGGGCCCCTGGCCCGCGGGCCGGAGCAAGTGGCTCAAGACCCCGACCCTGCTGGCCACCGGAGCCGAGGGCGAACTCTACCTCTACCAGGACGGCCTGGACCGGGCCGCGCTGCTCCGGGACGGCCAGCTGGTCCCGGCCGGTCCCGTGGTCCGCAACGCCCGGGCCATGCTGGTGGCCGCCCCCGGCCAGGTCTGGCTGGTGAACGGGCGCCAGGGCGTGGTCCGGGACGACCCGGCCCCGGCGGCGGGCCCGCCCCCGCTGTTCCAGAACCCTTCCGGCGCGGCCCTGGACGGCTGGGGCAACCTGTGGCTCAGCGACCCCAGGTTCCCCTACCTGCAGGTCCAGCCGGCCTCCGGACCCCCGCGCACCGTGCCCGCCGCCGGCATCGTCGCCCTGGCCCCCCTGCCCACGGGCGGACTGGTCGCCGCCTCGGACAGCGCCCGCACCCTGCAGTTCCTGGACGACCAGGGCCGGGCCCGGGTCACCATCCCGTACGGCCAGGGGCTGCCGGCCCCGTTCCGGACCGTGGTGGCCCTGGCGGCCGATCCCCTGGGCCAGGTGGCCGCCCTGGTGGATGGCGACTTCGAAGGGGTGGTGCTCTGGGGCCCGGACGGCGCCCTGCTCAATTCGGCCAGCTACAAGGCCCTCGGCCTGTCCGGCAAGTTCCGGGCCATCGCCATGGACCGCCAGGGCGGCCTGATCCTGGCCGACCGCGCCAATGACCAGCTGATCCGGGTGGAGTGACCATGCCCCGCCGCCCCACCGCCCTGCTGTGCGCCGCCCTCCTGGCCGCGACCCTGGACCCGCTGGCGGCCCAGGCCCCGGGCGCCGCTGCCCCCCAGCCACCGGCGGCCCAGGAGCCGGCCTCCAGGGCGGCCCTGCCGCCGGCCAAGACGGCCCCGGACCCCGCCATCCGCGACACCTTCCAGCAGGCCAAGGCGGCCTGGGCCGTGCAGGGCGACCGTGCGGGGGCCGCGGCCAAGTTCGAGGCGGTCCTGGCCGCGCTGGAGCCCGCGGTCCCGACCCTGGAACCGGCCTGGATCCAGGTCCTGTGCGAGTCCTACAACTGGATGGCCACCCTGGACGACCGCTTGCCGGCCAAACGGGAGCGGGCGCCCCGCTACCTGGAGACCGCCCTGGGCCTGAACCCGGACTTCGAGATCGACCGGACCATCACCAACGCCCGGCTCCAGGCGGCCTTCGACAGTCTGCGCGCGGGCCGGCTGGGCCGGCTCAACCTGAGCCTGGATCCGCCGGAGGGGGTCCTCACCGTCGACGGGCGGCCCCGCCCGGCCGGGTCGCCGCCGCCCCGCTACCTGCCTCCGGGGCCGCACACCTTCGGCTACGCCCGGCCCGGCTTCGCGCCGGTCACCCAGCAGGTGGAGCTGGCGCTCCGGGAGCCCCGGACCGTGGCCCTCAAGCTGGAACGGACCTCCTCGGTGCTCAGCGTGTTCACCTCGCCCGCCGGGGCCCTGGTGGAGCTGGACGGCAAGCCCATGGGCCGCACCAGCGGCGTGGCCGGCCCGGAACTGGCCGGCGACGCCGACCGGCTGGGGGTGCCGCACGACCAGATCTCGGCCGGATTCACCCTCGACGCCCTGACCCCGGGCCCGCACGTGCTGGCCTTCCGCCTGCCCTGCTACCAGCCCAGCCTCCTGGACATCGGCGCCTCCTTCACCACCCCCTTCGCCGATCATCTGCTGGCGCCGGTCAAGCTGCTCCCGTCCCGGACGCTGCTCAACGTGCTCACCAGCGCGCCGGGCGGCGAGCTGTTCCTGTCCGGCCAGAGCTACGGCCCGGTGCCGGTGCACGATCTGGCGGTGTGCGCCCAGGCCTATGACCTGCAGGTGCGGTTCCCGGCCGGCAGCTTCGCCCAGCGCATCCAGCTGGGCGAGGGCCAGACCACCACCCTGGCGGTGCGGCCCAAGCCGCGGCTCACGTACGCTGGCTTCGACGGGGCGACCGACTTCGCCGGCCGGGAGCGGATCACCGGCCAGCTGGCCGCACTGGGCGGGCGCCTGGCCCAGATCAGCTTCCAGACCGCGGCCGCGGAGGAAACGCCGGAACAGTGCGTCGCCCGGCTCCAGGCCGGCCATGACTCCGAGCTGGTGCTGCGCGCCCGGGCGGTTCCGGGCCATCCGATCCATCAGGTGGAACTGAGCCTGGCCACCCTGGGCGGGGAGACTGAGCAGGTGCTGGTCAAGCCCCTGGAAAGCGACCCGCTGGGCCAGCTGGTGACCCGCCTGGAGACCCCGGTGGCGCTGACCGAGCCCTGGTGCGGACTGGCCCTGGTGGATCTGGGCCCTGGCGGTCCCTGGGTGCTGCAGGTCGACGCCGCCGCCCTGAAGGCGGGCGTGCAGGTGAACCGGTCCATCCAGCAGGTGAACGGCAAGCCGGTGACCCAGGTGGCCCAGGTGCGCCAGGCCATGGCCGAGGCCGCCAGCCATGGCGGCAAGCTCACGGTCACCCAGGGCGACGCGGTCATCCCCCTGGCGGTGACCCTCCAGCCGGTGGAACTGCCGGTGAACGCCGCCCAGCTGTGCTACCCCCTGGTGCTGGCCGATCTGCGCCTGCGCGCCATGGGCGCCACCGGCGACGAGGCCGCCCTGCTCCGCCTGCAGCAGGCCCTGGCGCTCATGCACTTCCGGGAATACGACCAGGCCCTGGAGGTGCTGCGGGACGCCCGGGTATCCAGCACCCAGGGGGTGAGCCAGGGCACCCTGGACTACTACACCGGCGTCTGCCTCCTGCACATGGGCGACAGCTATCTGACCGAAACCCTCCAGGCCTTCAACCATGCCCTGAGCTATCCCCAAGCCACCCTGTTCGGGCCGGGAGGCCCCCTGTTGGCGCCCCTGGCCCGGCAGGCCCTGACCGACCTCCACCCCTGAACCCTTTCCGAAAGGCTCCCATGCGCCCAGCCCCATGCAAGCGTTCCATCCGGACCTCCCAGGCCGGTGAAGGCAAGATCGGCTGCATCCTCAGCCTGCTGGTGATGGTGGCCGCCGTGGCCACGGGCATCAAGGTGGTGCCGGTGCTCTACACCGACAACAGCCTGGTGAACTTCGCCGATGATCTGGCCATCCAGGCCGGCGTCACCCCGGGCAAGGACCTGGACAACCAGCTGCGCGCCAAGGCCAAGGATCTGGACATCCCCGAAGCCCTGGCGCCGGGCGCCCTGAGCCTGACCACCAGCGGGCCGACGGATGGCGGCGTCTGCCAGATCGATATCAAGTACAGCCGGACCGTGGATCTGTACGGGATCTATCCGCTGGTCATCGGCACCGACAAGCACATCACCAAGACCTACATGAACGTCAAATAGACTTGCGCTCCCGGCCCGGCGCGGGCACCGTGGGGGAGTGACCGCGCCTCCCCCCGGCATCCTCACCGATGGCAGCGAGCCCATGGCCTCGGTGCTGGCGGAACTGGCCCGGATCGCGGGCTCCCGCCTCACGGTGCTGCTGTGTGGCCCCTCCGGATGCGGCAAGGAACTGGCGGCCCGGGAACTGCACCGGTTGTCCGCGCGCGCCGGTCCCCTGGTGGCGGTGAACGGTTCGGCCATTAGTGAATCACTCATGGAATCCGAACTGTTCGGGCACGTGAAGGGGGCCTACACCGGCGCCCTGCGGGACCGCAAAGGCGCCATCGAGGTCGCCCAGGGCGGCACCCTGTTCCTGGACGAGGTGGCCGATCTGTCGCCGCGCCTGCAGTCGCTGTTCCTGCGGGTCCTGCAGGAGCGGGAGGTGCGGCGGGTGGGCGCGGAGCGCAGCCAGCAGGTGGACGTGCGCTTCCTGGCGGCCAGCCACCGGTCCCTGGAGGCCCTGACGGCGGCGGGCGCGTTCCGCCAGGACCTGCTGTACCGGCTGCAGGGGGCGGTGCTCACCCTGCCCGGCCTGGACGAGCGCAGGCACGAGTTCCCGTTCCTGGTGCCGCGCATGGTGGCCCGGCTGGCCCTGGAGACCGGGTGCCCGGAGCCCGCCCTCCAGCCCGGGCTGGCCCAGTCCCTGGCCGGACTGGCCTGGCCCGGCCACGTGCGGCAGCTGCTGCATGCCCTGGAGCGGGCCCTGCTCCGCTGCGGCGCCGGCCCCCTGGAGGCGCGCCACTTCCCCGAGCTGGAGGGGCTGACCGGGGGGGCGGGAGCGCCGCCGCGGCAGGCCTGGCAGGAGGCCACCCGCGCCTTCCAGCGCCGGCTGCTGCTGGAGACCCTGCAGCGGCACGGCTTCCAGGTGAGCGAAGCGGCCCGGGCGCTGGGGCTGGCCCGCCCGGCCCTGTATGCCACCGCCCGGCGGCTGGGGCTGGATCTGGGAACGGAGCGGAGGCGGCCGCCGCGCGGCTGAGCTGCCGAGCGGGTACGGGTGATACTTAAGGCATCGTCCATAAATAACTTGGCCATTTACAGGGGCGGCAGCTCTCGCATGACTGCGTTGGCCTCCTTTAGCGTATAGACCCGATACGCTGCAGTCGGCCGCCTTGTCCTGCTCGGCTGGCGCTCCCTGTAAATGGCCAAGTTATTTATGGACGATGCCTAAATCGAGTGAAGGACGGTTGGCCCCCACCCAGTCCGGTCATCAGGCTTTCTTTATCCTGTTTTTCCCCGAAAATCGGCGTTCATCCCCGTTTCCAGTCAGCCCCGGCTTGCCATCGCGCACGTCCTGGAACGCGCACCACGGCTGATGCCAGGGCCTGGGAACGGGGATTAACGCAGATCAGAAGGATCAATACGGATAAAGAAGACAGGCGGTTTCCCGCCAGCACCGGGGGCGGCCGGAACGGTCATCCGGCACACAGGCGGGTCCGGGCCGCGGCCAGGCGCAGGCCGTTGCGGCCCACCAGCCCCCCCACCGCGCCCCGGCCCGCCGGCACCGGGCTCACCACCGGGAACCCGGCCAGGAACTCGGCCAGATCCCCGGGCTGGTCCACCAGGGCCACGTCCGGGAAGGTCTGCAGCCCGGCGCTCCGGGCCGCTTCCAGCACGGCCACCTGGATCTCGCCCAGGCTGGGCTCCCCGGGCGTGCCCGCCCAGGGCAGCACCAGGGTGACCGGATCGCCGGCCTGGAAGGCCAGCATGAAGCTGAGCAGCACTTCCATCCATTCCGCCCGGGTCCAGTCCGGCGCATACAGAAAGGCCTCCCGCGGCTCCGGGACGGGGGCCGGGGGCGTGAACCGGCGAGGGCTGCGGCCGGCCAGCTCGGCCAGCCGGGCCTGCACCAGCGCCACCGGTCGGTCCCAGCCCAGTTCGGCCAGGGCCTGGGCCCGCCCCAGGGCGCCCATGCGCCGGCGCTCCTCCGGATCGGCATAGGCCCGACGCAGGAAGCCGGCCAGCGCCTCGGCGTCCGGCTCCTCCATCCAGAACCCGGCCGGCCCCGGCGTGAACGGGCCCGGGCTGGGGATCCCCACGGGGGTGCTGGGCAGCAGGTAGGCCCACGGTTCGCGGACGAAATCCTGGGCGCCGCCCCGGCCGGTGACCAGCACCGGCAGCCCGCTGGCCATCGCCTCGGCGATGGGCAGGCCGAAGCCTTCGCCCCGGTACGGCAGGACCAGCACATCGCAGGCCCGGTACAGGGAGGCCAGCTCGGCCTCGGTCAGGTCGTCGGTGCGGTATTCGATCTCGGGCGCCTGCGGATCCTCGGCCCGGAGCCGGGCCAGCTGCGCCGGCAGGCCCGGGGTGCCGTAGACTCCGCCGCCCTGTTCCTTGATCACCAGGCATACGTCGTCCCCGGCCCGGAAGGTCCGGACATAGGTCTCCAGGAGCAGGTCGAAGCCCTTGCGATGGATCGTCCCGCCCAGGAACAGGAACCGGCAGGTCCTGCGGGTGGCCAGCGGGAAGCGGGCCCCGTCGGGCCGGAACACCTGGCCGTCCACCCCGTTGGGCACCACCACCACCTGCGCCGCGGGGATCCCGCTGCGCACGTAGCAGTCCTTGAGCCAGGCCGAGGGCACCCAGATCTCGTCCACCTGGTCGCGCATGGGGGCGATCCACTCGGCCGGAATGCCGCCGAACTCCCAGGGCTGGATCATCACCCAGGCTCCCTGGGCCGGCGGCTGGAACTGCGGTGGCCACTGGTGCCGGACCTGGACCGCCACCGGGCCGGGCAGGGCCCGGCCCACGCAGGCCGCCAGCGGCCGGAAGGCCGGGTCCGCCGCGCCGTCGAACTGGTCGGGCTCGTAGGGCACCAGGCTCAGGTCCACATGGCCCCCGCGCAGCAGCCCCAGGCAGAGCTGGCGGTTCACGTGGGCCAGGCTGTGGTGGACGAACTGCGAGCCTTCCCAGACCACCGCGGACCGGGCGGCCGGCGTCGGCCGGGGGGAGGGCTTGGGGGCGGCTTCGGCGACCGGTGGCGCAGCTTCGGCGACCGGTGGCGCGGCTTCGGCGACCGGTGGCGCGGCTTCGGCGACCGGCGGCACGGCTTCGGCGACCGGCGGCGCGGCCAGGGCCGAGCCGCGGAACGGCTTGCGGGCGCGCAGCACCACCTCCGTGGTGGCCACCACGTTGTTGCAGTCCCTGGCCGCCCGTTCCAGCTGCTCCCGGGTGATCCGTCCGGAGCGGAACTCCGCGTCCCACCAGGGATCCAGGTGCAGGGTGGCCGATTCGATGCGGAAATCCAGGCCCAGGTACAGGGCCAGCGGCGTGCCCGGCAGGCCCCGGCGGCCCCAGTCCTCGTTGCAGTCCAGGGAGAAGTGCTCGAACATCTCCGCCAGCACCGGCCGCACGTGGGTGGGATCCTGGAGGAAGTCCCGGTGCCGGGGATGCGGCACCAGGATGCGCACCCGCGCCCCGGGGGCGCAGACCCGGTACAGCTCGCCCATGATGCCCAGGAAGGTGGCGCTGTCCCGGCCCAGGTGCTCCAGCACGTGCTTGAGCAGCACCTCGCCGGCGCTGCCGTCCGGGAAGGGCCAGGGGAACCGCTCCAGATCGTGCACCACGTCCGGGTGCGAGCCCGGGAACTGGTCCACGTTCACCCACCCGGCCAGGTGGTCCCGGCCGCAGCCCAGGTTCAGCCGCAGGGCGCCCGCTGGTCCGTCCGGAACGTCAACGGACGGGGGAAGGGAAGCGGACGAAGGAGTGGCCGGGTCATCAGCGGTCAGCCGACCTGACGGATCCAGGCCCAGGACCGCGCCCAGGGCGTCCAGCGGCCCGGCCGGCACGAGCCGGGTATAGCCGCTGTCCAGCCATGCCGACAGTTCGGCCGGCACCGCCCGGGGCGGCGCCTGGAAGGCCAGGGCGGCCACCGCCCCGGCCGAAGCCACCAGCAGATCCCAACTGGGCCGCCGCTCGGCATCGGCGTTGAGCACCAGATCGGGCGCGAAGGCCCGGAGGCTGGCGGCCACTTCCGCCTGGTGGGCGGGTTCGCCCGCCACCCGCACCAGATCCACCACCTGGCAGTGGACCCGGTCCCCGTCCGCCAGGTCCAGGGCCGCCGAGCCCTGGGAGCCCAGCACCCGGATCTGGGCCCGGGTCTGGGCCAGCAGGGCCGCCAGCAGCCGGCCCAGGTCCGGGCCTGCGCTCCGGGAGGCCAGCACCAGCACCCGCCGGGCGCCCCGGGCGATGAAGCCCAGATCGGCCAGGCACAGGGCCTCCGGGTCCAGCTGGAGCGGGGGCTGGGCCTCGGGGCGCTGCAGCTGCATGCCGAACTGGTGGGCGGCGATGGCCACGGCCGGGATGCCGGCCACGGCCATGAGCCGCCTGGCTTCGGCCCAGGCCTCGGGGCCGGGCGCGTGGTGGCCCAGGTTGCGGATCAGGTAGGCCTGGCGGTTGCGCCGCAGGGGCCCCAGAAAGGCCCGGAACAGCTCGGGGTCGTCCGGGAACAGCGCCTGGGCCATGGCCACCCAGCCTTCCAGGTCCCACATGGCCCGGCCCCAGGGGTCCCGCTCTTCGCGGCCGTCGTTGCCGGCCGTGTTCTGCAGCAGCGCCTCTTCGACCACGCGCACCCGGCCCCGGGTCCGCAGCATGCGGAACACCCGGACCACGTGGGGCCAGCCGAAGTCGCCGAAGTCCCAGGGGTAGCTGCCCTGCTCGATCCAGGCCAGGCGGTCGAACACCAGCACGCTGATGAACCCGAAGGCGCCGGCCATGTACTGGGCATGATCCAGGTAGGTGATCAGGTCGGCGCGCCGGGACAGGTCCCAGTCCAGGGTGGGCAGGTGCTGGAACCAGGCCCGCTGCACCAGCGGCCGGCCCTGGGGATCCACCTCCAGACTGTGCAGCAGGTACAGATCCCGGGGGGCTTCCCGGAGCAGCGCCACCACCCGGGCCACGCCGCCCGGCAGCGGGGCATCGTCGTCCCCCATCAGCCAGACGTACCGGCCCCGGGCCTCCTGAGTCACCACGTTGAAGTTTTCCGCGCCACAGTCGAAGGCGTTGCGATGGACCCGCAGACAAGGGTGCTCGGCCGCCTGCGCCTGCAGCCAGGCCCAGCTGCCGTCGCTGCCGGCGTTGTCCGACACCACGATCTCGGCGGTGCCCGGCGCCAGGGCTTCCACCTGGGGCAGACATGCAGCCACGCAGGCCTGCAGCCAGAACAGGCGGTTGAACGTGGGAATCCCGATGGATAGCAGCGGTGCTTCCATGCAAACCTCCGGTAAATGTTCGCTCATTCCGGCACCGCCACGCCGGGTCCGGGCAGGAAATCCTGGAAGCCCTGCTCGCCGGCGTGGCTGGTCAGATCCCCGCAGCCGTGGCAGTGGCCGCAGGTCCGGTAGAAGGGGGCGTCCAGGTAGTCCCGGATCCGGCGGCGCAGATCGGCCACCCCGCCGGCCTGGGCCACGTCCACGTAGTCGCCGGGGTGGTCCGCCAGGTGGAGGTGGTAGACGCTGTTGGCCAGGTCGCAGGGGTGCAGCTTGCCGTTCTTGAGCTGGTTGGTGCGCGGCCAGCAGTCCTGCTTCTTCCGCACAAGCTCCGCCTCGGTCCGGTGCCGGTCATGGAGGGTCGAGGGGATGATCCATGCGGGCATGGGCACGCCCACCGTGTGCGGCACCCCCGCGGTCAGCACCTGCGCCACGTTCTGCTGGAACCGCTCGCGCTGGCCCTCACCAAGCGAATCCAGGTAGTTGGAGAAGCTGACGTTGACTCGGGGGTCCCGGAGCAGGGCCAGCTGCCGGGGCGAGAACGCGCAGGTGCCCGAGGTGGAGATGGAGATCAGGCCGCAGTTGGGCTGCCGCAGCAGGGCCTGGACCACCTCGCCCAGGTCCGGGTGCAGGAACGGCTCGCCGCCCATGACGGTGACCGAGCCCACGCTGTCCACCGCCTGGAAGCAGCGCTCGATGTCCTCGAGGATCCGCGCGGTGGGGACGTTGCGCCGCTCCGCCGGGGCGTAGGCGTTCATGTAGGAGGTGCAGAATTTGCACTTCAGGCTGCACACCTGGTTCACCACCACGGTCAGGCTCTGCAGGAAGATGGGCGGCCCGGCCAGGGGTTCCGGCCGCTGCTGGCGGGCGCGGTGCTCGACGATCCGGCTCAGGCGCTCGCAGTAGATGGCCCGGCAGGTCATGCTGCGCAGGCAGGCCTCCGGGTCCAGGCCGCGCGCCTTGCTGGCCTTGCAGCCGAGCCCCATGAACACGTGGTCGCCCAGCAGGTGGTGGTAGCCGGCCTGGGCCAGCTTCCGGGACAGGCTGGGCTGGAGGATGGTGTTGCCGATGCAGAGCAGCACCAGGGTGTCCGCCGGGTCGAACCCGCCGGTGAACGGCTCGAGCACCTCCAGGTCCTGGACCCGCTTCAGTTCGCCGGCCCGCAGATCCCAGAACGCGGTGACCGCGATGCCATGGGCCCCCAGCTGCCGGGCCACCGCCTGGCCCAGGAAGCTGGCGCCCCATAGCACCACCCGCCGGAAGCCGCGCAGGTGGGCCAGCAGGCCGCCCACGTCCACCGGATCCCCGGACCGGGCGGCCGTGTAGTAGGCGGCAACATCGAACATCCTGGAGCTCCCTTCCTGGACCTGGGCCATGGCGTCCGGCGCGTTCACAGCAGCACCGAACCCGCGGGCGGATCGTACGCGACCAGTCTACCCTGGGGTGATTTCAACTCTATCTCCTGCAATTTTTCCAGACAGGATTCCGGCCCCAGCCCCAGGCAGCCGCGCAGGGCCCGCCAGGCGGGATCCCGGACCAGGTCGGGCTTCAGCGCCGGCGCCAGGTCCAGGTAGCGCCGGGCGCCGCCGGGGTCGCCGGCGTGGAGCAGCTGGCTGGCATAGCGCAGGCACATGGCGCCCAGCTTGGCCACGGCCATGGGCAGGCGGGCGGACACGGTGGGCAGTTCCTGCTGGGTGGCGATGGCGCTGAACGCGTGGATGAGCAGGTAGTGCTCCAGGACGTTGGTCAGATCGCGGACGGCGCCGCTGGTGACATTGGCCGCGTGGGTGCGGTAGCGGCACAGGGGATCCTTCAGGTAGCCCATGTCGCCGGCGGTGGCCAGGCAGAAATTGGAGTACCAGTCCCCGGCCACGTCGAACCGGTAGTCGGGCACATGGCCGCGCAGCTCCGCGGCCCGGCGCCGGAAGCACTGGGTCGACACCCCGATCCCGGCCATCATGAACACTTCCATCTGCCCGACCCGGGGGACCACGCAGTCGACGTTGTAGAACGGCAGCGAGGGCTGGACCCGCCCCGCTTCGTCCACATCCTCCCGGTGGGTCAGCACGAACCCCACCTCCGGGAACCGGGTCATGAGCTCCATGCAGCGGCTGACCAGGGTCGGGTGGAAGGCGTCGTCCGAGGACAGGTAGATGTGGAACTCGCTGTCCGCGGACATGAGCCGGCTGGCCTTGTCGCAGTTCCGGGAGCCGCCCAGGTTCTCGTCGTTGCGGTAGACCAGGATCCGGTCCCCGTACCGGGCCCGGTAGCGCAGGGCGATCTCGTAGGAGTCGTCGCTGGAGCTGTTGTCGATGAAGATCACCTGCAGGCGCTCGTAGGTCTGGCCCACGGCGCTGCTGAGGCATTCGTCCAGGTACCGGCCGTAGTTGTAGTTGGGGATGAGGATGGTGACCAGGGGAGCGTCCGCCATGGGCTCAGGCCTGCCCTTCCAGCCAGGCCAGCGTCCCGGGCTCGGGTTCGGCCCCGAAGGCCAGGCCCAGGAAGCCGTACGGGCGCGCCGCGGCCAGGTCGCCGGCCTGGTGCAGGCGTTCCGCCCAGTCCAGGCACTGGCCGCTCAGCCGGCGCAGCGCCTCTGGCAGCCGATCGGCCACCTGGGGGCGCCGGATCCGCCGGGCGATGGTGCCCATGCCCTGGATGAACACGTAGCGCTCCACCAGTTCGGCCATGGCCGGGGCCGCCTGCAGGGGGCCGCGCCCCGCCGGCTCGCGGATCCAGCCCTGCGGCTCGCGCAGGTAGCCCACCTCGCCCATGGAGGCCGCCACGAACTGGTGGAACAGGTCCAGGTGGTGATCGAACACGTAGGCCTCGTGGTAGATCTTGCGGAACATGTCCGCGCGGTACAGGGACGCGAACCCCGCGGGCCGGCCGTGCACCAGCAGTTCGCCCATCTGGTCCGGCCCGGCCAGCACGCAGTCGCCCGGGTGCGCCGGCGGCAGCAGGCGGACGCTGCCGTCCGGCAGCAGGACGTCCGCGTGGGCGGCCACGTAACGGAGGGCCCCGTCCCCGGCCAGGAGCTCCAGGCTCCGGCGCACGCAGCCCGGGGCCAGCACCAGCTCCGGCACCAGGCGCTGCAGGTAGGTGCTGCGGGGGTTGATCATGTCCAGGATGTGCTCTTCCTGGCCCTGGGGATTGAGGGTGCCGTACAGGCGGCCCACGAACAGCCGCTTGCGGTAGCGCCGTTCGAAGTCCAGCAGCACGTCGTAGCTGTGGTCGGCGGAACCGTTGTCCACGGCCCACACCTGCAGGGGGTCGTAGTCCTGCTCCAGGGCGCCGCGCAGGCAGGCCTCGAGCGCGGCCTCGCACTGGTGGACCGGCAGAATGAGGGTGACGAGGTCGTGGGACATGATCGGGATCCTGGCGCAGGGACCCGCTTCACTGCAAGGGCTGTACCACAAGTGGCGCCGGACGCGGCGCCTTGGGTACAGTCAGACGGATTCTCTCCTGCCCCGGCCTGCCCATGATCCCCGTCTCCAGCTGCCTCATCTGCGGATCCCCCGACCTCGCCCGGGTGCCGGCCACGGTCGCGCCGTTCCTGCGCGAACGCTGCGGGTTGCCGGCCGACCTGGAGCTGCGCCGCTGCCACTGCCCGGACTGCGATTTCGCCTTCTTCGATCGGCGGCTGGACCCGGACGAGGTGGCCCGCCTGTACCGGGACTACCGGGGCCCGGACTACCACGCCCGCCGGGAGCACTGGGAGCCCGGCTGGCTGGCCAGCGCCGGCGCCCTGGACGACCGCGGCAATCCGTACCACCGCACCCGCGTCCAGTCCCTGGCGGCGCTCATGGCCCGCTGGCGGGTGGCCCCGGCCGCGGTGCTGGACTATGGCGGCGAGGAGGACGCCTGGCTGGCCCGGGGCGCCTTCCCCGGGGCCCGGGTGCAGGGCTACGACATCTCCGGGGCGGGCCGGGCGCCGGAGCCGCCCTTCGACCTGGTGCTGTGCGCCCACGTGCTGGAGCACGTGTCCTTCCCGCTTCCGTTCCTGCGCGAGCTGGTCCGCTGGATCCGGCCCGGGGGCGACCTCTACCTGGAGGTCCCCTTCGAGGCCGCCGACCTGGGCGCCACGCTGATGCCGGGGCACCCCCTGAACCGCATGCACGAGCACGTGTCCTGGTTCTCGCCCCGGGCGCTGCAGCGCCTGCTGGCCGCCGGCGGCCTGGCGCCGCGCCGGGTGCTCGGCTTCCGCAACCCGTTCTACCGGGCCACCGCGGTGCTGGGCAGCGCGGCGCCTGCCAGGCAGGCTGGCGCCGAGGCGGTGGGCACGGCACCGACCGAGGTGGCGGGCGCCTGTGTGGTGGAACTGGAGGACGGCATGGACGCCCCGCTGCTGGGCAGCGGCCTGCTGGGGGTCCACCAGGCCGCCCAGGGCTGGATCCGGGACCAGGCCCGGATCGTGCTCTACCCGGCC
>Ga0302267_10002111_pt1 | contig 24426 bp, 20 predicted proteins | sample III_Bog_E1_3_FD_194555 | JGI IMG/M metagenome (GOLD analysis project Ga0302267, IMG submission 194555) | Peat permafrost microbial communities from Stordalen Mire near Abisko, Sweden - III_Bog_E1_3 | ecosystem: Environmental > Terrestrial > Soil > Wetlands > Peat | place: Sweden: Abisko...
TTCTCGCGCTCCGGCGCAACCATCTCGACCGGAATGCTGACGGGCGCGACCAAGCAGCGCGCAGAGCGGTTCAGCTTCGCGATGGCCGTGGTGATTACGCCAGCCGCGATTGGCCGAGAGGCCATGCGCTTACTGCACGCGACCCACGCGGCAGCGGCGACCGGCTCGCCTATTGACCTGCACGGCACGCTGCTCTTCAGTCTGCTCGGCGCGGTCTTCGCGTTCCTCGCCGGGCTGGTGGCACTGAAGTGGCTGAGCAACTGGCTGGAGAATGGGCGGTGGTACTGGTTTGGAATCTATTGCCTGGTGGCGAGTTGCGTTGTCTTCTACCTGCACACCAAGGGCTACTAGGCCTCAGAATGGTTCGTGCTGGGCGCGATGCGCTACCAGGTGTTGCCGGGCTGGAGGAAGAGAGGGCTGACGGGGTTCTCGTAGACGGAGTAGTCGCGGGTGACGATGGTGAGACCGCTCTCTGAGACGAAGTAGTTTTTCTTGTCCTCGTTGGGGTCGTATCCGATAACCGTACCGTCTGGTATGTGGACATCGCGGTCGATGATGGCGCGGCGGATGCGGCAGTGGCGGCCGATGTTGACGTGGGCGAAGATGACGGATGAGTCGACGTCGGCGTAGGAGTTGACGCGCACGTCCTGGCTGACGACGGAGTTGCGGATGACCGCGCCGGAGACGATGGAACCGGAGCAGACGATGGAGTTGATGGCCATGCCGGTACGTCCCGGCTCGCCGAAGACGAACTTGGCTGGGGGGTACTGGTAGGGGCGGGTGCGCATGGGCCAGCTCTTGTCGTAGAGGTTGAAGATGGGGGTGATGCCGGCGACATCCATGTTGGCCTCGTAGTAGGCCTCGAGGGTTCCGACGTCTCGCCAGTAGAGGGCGCGCTGCTTGTTCTCGTCAACGAAGGTGAAGGCGTGTATTTTGACCCGGCCGAGCAGCCCGGGCAGGATGTCGTGGCCGAAGTCGTGGGTGGAGTTGGGGTTTTCGGCGTCCTGGATGAGTTCGGGCAGGAGTGTGTCTGTGTTGAAGAGATAGATCCCCATGGAGGCGTCTACGACATTGGGGTCGAAGGGCGATCGAATGTCGGTGGACTTGGGTTTTTCGACGAAGCCGGTGACCTCACCGGAGCGCGCAGTCTCGACGATGCCGAAGCGGGAGACCTCGTCGGGCCGGATGGGCAGGGTGGCCAGCGTAACATCGGCGCCGGAGTCCTGATGCTGCTGCAGCATGCGGCCGTAGTTCATCTTGTAGATGTGGTCGCCGGAGAGGATCAGAACGTAGCGCGGCTCCTCGGACCCGATGGAGTAGATGTTCTGGTAGACGGCATCGGCGGTGCCCTGGTACCAGGATTTGGAGACACGCTGCATGGGGGGCAGTATCTCGATGAACTCACCCAGCTCGTTGGCCACCACCGTGCCCCAGCCCTCGCGGATGTGCCGGTTGAGCGAGAGCGCCTTGTACTGGGTGAGGATGTAGACGTGGCGCAGGTCGCTGTTGATGCAGTTGGACAGCGTGATGTCGATGATGCGGTACTGGCCGGCAAAGGGGACCGCGGGTTTGGCGCGGTCTCGGGTGAGGGGAAAGAGCCGTTCTCCGGCCCCGCCGGCAAGCAGTACGCCAAGTGTGTCTCTCATCGTCCATTACCTCGAAAGCAAAGTGCACCGTTGCATACGACAATATCAGAGCGGATTCAGCATCGCCCCCAGAGCATTGGATGCGAAACGAGAGTCTACCACGCGAGTGTTGTATTTGCGTGGGGGATGAGGAGCATATGTAACTGGAACGGTGCCGGGTGCAGTACCATGCACGGCGAAAAGCAGCGCGGTCGCTTGAGAACGGGCGTGGAGATGAAAACGGTTTCCAGCTACGCGTCGGCTGAAGGGTTGTTTGCCGAATCGGCTGGAGAACCGATGCTGAGGCTGTCGGAGTGGGCTTCGGAATCGGAAACGGGCAGGGCGATGCGCAGGGACTTGAGGAAGGTGAGGTCGCTGCGGGTAAAGGAACCACTCGCAACCTGGGTGGCTGGGTCCACGTTCTCGCCGGGTTCGCCCTCGACCTGGTTGAGGCCGATGGTGGCCTCCAGCAAGAGCATCACGCTGAATCCCTGGTCGCGAATGTCCTTCACCACGCCCGCGATGTTTTCCGACTCGGAGACAGATTCGTGAATTGCCTCGGCCAGCTTCTGAATCAGGTTCTTCACTTTTTGATTCAATGCCGCCTCCGGGCTGCCTGGAATTGGACTCCTGCCTGCGACTCGACCACATTGCCTTCCCTGCCCTGGGACATCTACGTTGTTAAGACGCCAACCGGCTGGAACGGCATTGCGGGTCGTTCTCTTGGGCTCTCAACTCAAGAATACGCCGGGCTGAATGCTGCCGCAATGCCACTTTCCTGTGGTATTGCTCATACGGCCCATCGTTCGGAGGCTGTTCGAGCCGTTCGATTCTTCCCTAAGGAATCTCTGAATAAGTCCCTGTTTTGAAAGGGCGGGACTTTAGTCGCGCCGCAGGCGGCCTATTTCCAATGCGGCTTTAGCCGCCGAGGGAATCTCGAGTACTTGTGCAGACCTTCCTAAACGATACGGAGTTCGATGGCTAGCGGCGCGCCAGGAAAGAGCTACCTGGACGCCGCGCACTGGCGGACAGGCTGGTCTGCCAACTCGTTGAGATATAAGTCCAGATTGCTGTAGCCAGTCTTCGCGTCGATCACTAGCGCGTCGGCGGCATTGTATGGATTGAGATGATGCTTCAACTCCCACGCATCGGGGATTCCATCGCCGTCGCTGTCCAGCGCAGCCTTCGCCTCCACCGTGGGCGGATGGCCACCCACCTCGCTCTCGTCGGCAATGAGCTTGCCCTTCGTCCCATAGGAGAGCAGGTCGCCGACCAGGCGGGCGTCAACAGCGTCGCGGCAGAGGGAGTCGCCGGCCTGACGGGCGATCTCGCCGACAATGGAATCGGCGGGATCAATATGGACGGGGACATCGGGAGTGGCGAAGGGCTTGGGAAGAATGTCCGCGTTGACTTTTTCAAAATCTGCTTGCGTGACGGGACGGCCGTCGAGCTTGCCGTTGCGGTTGGCGTCAAGCAGGTTGCCGGACTGATAGGTGTGGTCGGTCTTGGTGAACTCGCCGATAAACGAGGCGGATGAGTCCGGCCCCGCGATGAAGTAGTTGTTGATGAGATCGGCGTAGTGGTCCGCCCCGCCGTGGCCGCCTACGTAGCCATCGACGCCCCAGTTGTAGACGACGTTGTCGATGTACTGGATGTGGCCCTTGCCCTTGGGATTGCGGCTCTTGTTGTCGATCCAGAGGTTGTGGCTGAAGGAGATGTAGTCACTCTCGCATAGACATCCGAATCGCTGCGGAACGATGCCCTCGCCAATGATGGAGTTCTGCAGCGTGGTGTAACTGTTTCCCTCGGCCTGGATGTTGTCCCAGCGTCCCCACTCGATGGAGAGGTGGTCGAGCATGACGTGGCTGGCGTTTCCAAGCTGGAGGGAACTGGAGCCTTGCGATTCGGCGATGCCGCCGCGAAAGCGCATGTAGCGAATGATGACGTTGTGGCTGCCCGTCATGGTGACCTTGGCGTCGGCTACGGTGACGCCGTCTCCCGGAGCGCTCTGGCCGGCGATTGTCAGGTCGCTGGCCAGGGTTACATTACTCTTGAGATGAATGACGCCGTTGACATTGAAGACGACAGTCGCACCGGAATGCGTCACGGCTGCACGGAAGGAGCCGGGACCGTCGTCGGCAAGCGTCGTCACCGCGATCACCTGCTTACCGCGTCCGCCCGTGGCCGTGGCGCCATAGCCCTCCGCTCCGGGAAATGCGAGCGTCTGAACGGCCTGCGCCGTTTGAGCTTGCGGCGCCTGGGCGGCTGGGGCCTGCGCACGCAGAACGGGAGACGCTATTGCCAGCAGGAGCGACAGGCCAAGTGCAAGCTGAACCGGGCTGCCGCAGAAGCCTTGCAATTCGCGATGCAATTCAGTGGAATTCGATGTTGTTGCATTCATGTGCGGTCTGTCCTCAACTAATCATGAGACGTATCTGACGCCATGAAAGTTGGACGTGCTCCAGCGCAACCAGCGAACGGCAACAGGCTTTCGCGGTGCGAGTGCGAGAGGCTGGAGCAGTTTCACCATAGCAGCACCCGGAACGCAAGACGCTCGTGAGGTTTTCCTCAGGGAAAACCGGCTTGCACAATTCTGCAAAGACCACAGGAAGCATGAAATTGCACTACACTTCGAGGATGGATGTGGTTCGCTTTGGACGTGCGCTTGGCTTCGGGGCGCGGCAGGCGGTGAAGACGGTGACGGCTGCGGTGGACGCGGCCACGGCGGATAATCCCTCGGGCAGGAGCGCGAGCCGGGGTGCGAGTTCCGCCCAGGCGGCGAGGCCACAGGCTGACCCAGCGGCGGATTCGACGCAGACGACGGCCCCTGAGGCGACCGGGACGGCAACCAGTAAAGCAATCCATCAGGCGGCCCATACGGCGGCCCAGACCGTCATCAAGGCGCGTGGAACGAGGCAGGGGCTGCGCAGCGGGGGACGGCGCTTTGGCCCCACATGGAGGACGTTTGTGCGCCTGTGGGGCGTGCTGTGGCTGGAGGTTGTGGGCGTCGTCTTCGGGCTCTTCGTTGTGTTTGCCGCAGTTGGAGCGTGGAATCTGCGCGCGGAGTGGCACTCCAACGCGGCGGGACACCGGCAACTGCTGGGCGCGCTGGCGATGCTGGCTGTCTTCGGCTACTTTTGCGTGAGCAGCTTTGTGCGGGCGCGAAGGCGGGAACGGCGTCGCTAGGGATTTCCCCGTTCCTTCCTTGAAAAATTCATGACACAGCCGCCCGTTTGAGCGACACTGGTACCACCATGACTCAAGCCCGCATGAAACAACTTCTGCAAGCCGCCAACCTGCTGCTGAACGCACGCCGCAACCACACCACCATCGCCGACCTGCCGCTCGAACTCCAGCCACAGTCGCTGGAAGAGGCTGCCATCGTCCACGGCATCATGGCCGCCGCGTTCGGACCTATCGGCGGCTGGAAGATCGGTGCCGGCTCGCCCGACGCCACGCCCTTCTTCGCGCCCATGCCCCTGGCCTGGATGGCCCGCAGCGGCACGCTGCTGGCCGGCCCGCGCTTCCGCTATCGCGTGCTGGAGGCGGAGATTGCCTTCCTGCTGGGCAAAGACCTCCCCGCGCGCGCCAAGCCCTACTCGCTCGACGAGGTGGTCGCAGCCATCGCCAGTTGCCATCCCATCATCGAGGAGCTGGAGTCCGGCCTGACCGACCCCAAGGCCGCAGCCCACCTCTCCATGCTCGCCGACCTGCAGATGCACGGCGGCTTCATCCACGGCCCCGCCTGCCCCAACTGGAAGAAGATCGACTTCAAGACGGAGACGGTGACGCTAGCCATCGACGGCAAGCTGCAAGTGGAACGCACCGGCTCCAACACCTCGGGCGACCTGATGCGTCTGCTTCCCTTCCTCGCCAACGAGGGTGCGGCGCGCGCCGGGGGCCTCAAGGCCGGCCAGTGGATCACCACCGGAAGCTGGACCGGCAATACGCCCGCCCACCCCGGCTCGCTGGTCGAGGTCGAGTTTGCCCACGCTGGCTCGGTCAGCCTGCGCTTCGCCTAAAACGACACGATGCCCACTCAACCCACCCGCCGCACCTTTCTCAAACTCAGCGCAGCAGCCGCGTCGCTTAGCGCCGCCGAGTTCGCCCACGCCGTGCCACCGGCCAAGCGAATCGCCATTGTTACGGATGACGATTCGCCGCTCATCAATAACGAGCCTGTCCGATGGGCCGCGGAAAAACTGCGCGCCGCAATCACTCCGCAAGGGCTGTCCAACAAGCAAAGTGGCGCAGACTTCACCCTCCTCATTGCCCCTGTCACCAGTCCTCTCGCCAAATCCTTCCCCAACCGTCCCCGCTTCACTCAGCCCGAAACCACCGCCCTCATCCCAGGCCACTTCAGCGACATCCCGTCCATTCTGGTCACCGGCATCGACACCCGCGGACTCACATATGGCCTCCTTGAACTCGCCGAACGCATCCGCTTGAGCGACGATCCCATCCTCGCGCTCCACCTCCCTTCACCCATCGTCGAGACCACCCCCAACAAGGTGCGCAGCGTTCTCCGCGCTTTCTGCTCGGAGATCGAAGACAAGACCTGGTTCTACGACCGCGCCTTCTGGACCGCCTATCTGGACACGCTTGCCGCCGCGCGCTTCAACCGCTTCAACTTTGCGCTGGGCATTGGCTGGGACTTCCCCCGCGGCGTTACCGGCGACTACCTCCACTTCCCCTATCCCTACCTGGTCGAAGTTCCCGGCTACGAGCAGGTCCACGTTGAGCCCGCGCTCCAGCCCGGCGAACGCCAGCGCAATCTGGAGACCCTGCAGTTCATCGCCGCCGAGACCGCGCGGCGCGGCATGGACTTCCAGCTCGGCATCTGGACCCACGCCTATCAGTGGACCGACAGCCCCCACTCCGACCACCACATCGTTGGCCTCACGCCGGAGATTCACGCCGCGTACTGCCGCGATGCGCTGGCCGCAATCCTGAAAGTCTGCCCGCAGATCACCGGGCTCACACTGCGCATCCACGGCGAAAGCGGAATCCCCGAGGGTAGCTACCCCTTCTGGCAGACGCTCTTCGAGGCCATTCCCGCCGCCCGAACTCCTGATGGTAAGCCGCGCGTCATCGAGATCGACATGCACGCCAAGGGTCTCGACCAGCGAATGATCGAGATTGCCCGCGCCACCGGCATGCCGGTCAAAGCCGGAGCCAAGTACTGGGCCGAGCACCTCGGCCTCGGCTACCAGCAGGCCGACATCCGCGCCACCGAGTACCCGCGCACCGGCGTCACCGGAATCATGGCTATATCCAGCGGCCTGCGCCAGTTCACCCGTTACGGCTACGGGGACTTCTACCAACAGGGCAACGGCATCGAACTCCTCTACCGCGTCTGGCCCGGCACCCAGCGTCATCTCCTCTGGGGCGATCCCGCGCTCGCCGCAGGATACGGCCGCGCCGCCAACTTCTGCGGGGCCGCCGGCATGGAACTCTGCGAGCCGCTCACCTTCAAAGGCCGCGAAGGCTCTGGCCATCCCGGAGGCCGTAACGCCTATGCCGATCCGTCGCTCGCACCGGCCAGCCTCGACAGCACCAAGTTCACCCTCACCTACATGCTCTGGGGCCGCTACCTCTACAACCCGGACACCGCGCCGGACTTCTACCATCGCTATCTGAAGCAAGCCTTCGGTCCCGCTGGCCCGGCGCTCGAATCCGCGCTCGCAGCATCCAGCCGCATCCTTCCGCTCGTGACAACCGCGTGGTGTCCTTCGGCCTCCAACCACGAGTTCTGGCCGGAGATGTTGACCCCCGTCTCGATCCTCCCGTATACCGGCCGGTCGCTCTACACCGATTCGCCCGCGCCGCACAACGTCAGCGCCATCAGCCCGCTCGACCCGCAACTCTTCACCACCATCGACCAGCACGCGAAAGATCTCAATGCTGGCACGAAGAACGCGCGCTACAACACCAGCGAAGTCATCGCCTGGCTCGAAGCCCTGGTCGCCACGTCAACCAAGGGCCTCGCCGCCGCCCGCGCCGCCGCCGGCTCCAAAACCCGCACGCCAGAGTTCCGCCGCACCGAGGAAGACATCCTCATCCTCAATGGACTCGGCAGCTACTACGCCAACCTCTTCCGGGCGGCCTTGTACTATTCGATCAACTTTTACCAACCGGAGCCCGATGCCCGCGCACAATGCCTTCTCGCCTACCGCCGCGCCCGTGATGCCTGGGCCACAATGGCCAAACGGGCCCAAGCCGTCTACGCCGCCGACATCAGCTACGGCTCCACTCCCTTCCGGCGTGGACACTGGGCCGACCGCCTTGCAGCGATCAACGCAGACCTCGCGCTGCTCGATAACGCATTAGGGAACGAGCCCGTCAGACCCGGTGTCGCCAACACCGCCATACTGCGCGCCGCCGCACCCACGCAGCGCCCCACCATCCCCGCAAAGCACACCGCCCCCGATTCCTTCCACCCCGGCAGCGAGCTTGCGCTCACCATTGCTACCCCGCCCACCGTCACTGACGCCATCCTCTGGTATCGCCACGTCAACCACGGCGAGCGCTGGCTCTCCACGCCCATGCAGCATGTGGAATCACGCTCTGGCGATCTGCACTCCGCAGCTATCCCCGCCGCCTACACCGATTCACCCTACCCGCTGCAGTACTACTTCGAACTCCACGCCGCAGACGCCGCCACCCTCCACCCCGCGTTCAACCCCACCCTGAGCAACCAGCCGTACTACTCCATCCACCTCCGCACCTGATCGCCCAATCTCACAGAGTTACGGTTGCCCAAGCCACTCCCGTGGTTATGCTCGAAGATTCGCACTCGCACTCACGCTCCCATGACCCAACCCACTCCACTCCCGCCCTCGATCTCCGCCCTGGCGGCCAATACCCCCAACTCCGTCCTCCTCGAAACCTCGCGCTTCGACGCCGACAATCACTGCAGCTATCTCTTCCTCCATCCCCTCCGCATCCTCGCCGCGCACACGCCCGAAGAAATCCCCACCCTCTTCCATCAAATCGAGCAGGCCCTCGCCGAGAACCTCTACCTCACTGGCTTCCTCACCTACGAGAGCGGCTACTCCCTCCAAGGCATCACCGACGACACCACCCAGCACGACCTGCCGCTGGCCTGCTTCGGCGTCTACCGCGAACCCATCGTCTTCGACCACAACACAGGTCTCTTCAGCGGCCCACCGATGCTGCCATTGCCGCAGCCACACTCCACACAATGCGAGCCAGCATTCAGCGACGACGAGATCGCCCTCAATCTGGCCCCCGAAGACTATCGCCACAAGATCGAGCAGATCAAAGAGCGGATCGCCGCCGGCGCAACCTATCAGGTCAACTTCACCGATCGCATCCGCCTGCGCACCGACGTCTCGCCCGCCGAGCTATACCTCGCTCTCCGCCGCCAGCAACCCGTGGCCTACGGGGCGCTGGTAAATCTTGCGGGCCGCTCCATCCTCTCGCTCTCGCCGGAGCTTTTCTTCCGCGTGCGCGACCGCAAGATCGTGACGCGCCCCATGAAGGGCACCTGGCCGCGCGGCCTCGACGCCGCCGAAGACGCCCTCGCCGCGCTCGCCCTCCACCACGACGAGAAGAACCGCAGCGAGCACATCATGATCGTCGACCTGCTGCGCAACGACCTCGGCCGCATCTGCTCCACCGGCAGCATCCGCGTCGACGGCCTCTTCTCGGTCGAGCGTTACCCCACGCTGCTGCAGATGACATCGACGGTCCGCGGCACGCTGCGCAGCGGGATTGGCTGGCACGAACTCTTCCGCAGCCTCTTTCCCAGCGGCTCCATCACCGGCGCGCCCAAGATCAGCACCATGCGCATCATTCGCAATCTGGAGGATTCGCCGCGCGGCATCTACACCGGGGCCATCGGCTTCATCGCGCCCACGGGAGACGCCTGCTTCAACGTCGCCATCCGCACGTTAGTCGTCGATAAAAACTCAGCCACCATGGGCGTGGGCGGCGGCATCGTCTACGACTCGGACCCTGCGGCCGAGTACGCCGAGTGCCTCCTGAAGGCCGCATTCCTCACCCGCGCACAGCCGCCGTTCGATCTGATCGAGACACTGCTCTGGAGCGACGGCTACACACTTCTGCCCCTGCACCTCGACCGCCTGCGCCTCTCCTGCGAGTACTTCGACCGCCCCTTCGACTCCGCTGAGATCGAAGCGCGCCTGCACGCGCTGGCCGCAACCTTCGCTCCGCTCAGCCGCCATCGCGTCCGCCTCACCCTCGGTCCGCGCGGGCAGATCGCGCTGACCAGTTCGCCGCTCGCACCCAGCCCAACCGAATGCCGAGTCACCATCGCCCACGAACGCACAACATCGACCGATGTCTTCCTACGCCACAAGACCACCCACCGCCCGCTCTACGACCGCCTCTTCGCCGCCGCGCAGCAGTCAGGCTTCGACGAGGTTCTCTTCCGCAACCAGCGCGACGAAGTCACGGAGGGGGCCATCAGCAATATCTTTGTCCGCATCGAGGGGCGCCTCTACACGCCGCCGCTGGCCTGCGGCGTACTGCCTGGCGTCTTCCGCCGTCACCTGCTGGAGGCCGTCCCGCGCGCCGAAGAACGCATCCTGACGCTCGCCGACCTCCGCGCCGCCGACGAACTCTTCCTCTGCAACTCCGTCCGCGGCCTGCGTCGCGTCACGCACCTCGAACCTGCCTCTAACTGATCTCCAGAATCTGCTCACTCGCCGCGGCGATCTCCTTCGCGCGCTCCGCCACCTTGCGCGCCACATCGTAAAACGGCTTGGCCCCCGCGCTCTCCGGCCCGGCCAGCGTCACCGGCAGCCCGCGGTCGCCGCCCTCGCGGATCGCCGGATCGAGATCGAGCGAGCCCAGAAACTCCAGCCCAAACTGTCCAGCCGTGCGCTCCGTGCCGCCGCTGGAAAAAATATCGACCTCCTGATGGCAGTGCGGGCAGGTGAAGCTTCCCATGTTCTCCACCAGGCCGATCACCTCGACCTTCACCTGCGCGAACATCTCGATGGCCTTGCGCGCGTCCTGCAAACTCACGTCGCTGGGCGTGGAGACCACCACCGCGCCGGTCAGCGGTACGGTCTGCACCAACGAGATGACGACATCGCCCGTGCCCGGCGGCAGGTCTACGATCAGGAAGTCCAACTCGCCCCACTCAACCTGCTGTAAAAATTGGCGGATGATCTGGTGCAGCATGGGCCCGCGCATCACCATGGGTTTGTCGCCCGGCGCCAGCAGACCGATGGAGATGAACTTGACGCCATGCGCCGTGAGCGGCCCGATGCGGTCTTCGGCCACCATGTTGGGCGCTCGCGACAGCCCCATCATGGTCGGCACATTGGGGCCGTAGATGTCGGCGTCCAGCAGCCCCACGCGATAGCCCAGCTTGCCCAGCGCCACCGCCAGGTTCACCGCGACGGTCGTCTTGCCCACGCCGCCCTTGCCGCTGCCCACGGCCACCACATACGTCACGCCCGGCAATGGCTGCGGGCCCTGCGCCGCTCCTGCTCCCATATGTCCCATAGAATTCTCCCTTGCGCGTCCTGCGCTTGTCTGCTTTACGTCGTCATCCTGACCGTGAGCATGTCGATGTAGTAGTAACCCTGCATTCGCCGTTGCCGTTGTCTTTACCAACAACCGGCAACTAACAACCAGCAACCCTCAAACATGCCACCCAGCCCCCAGCGCAGCGCGAACCTCCCTGGCCCGCTGCGTCTCTTCGCCGCGCATCTCGCGCCGACGGCCCGCATCGGCAAAGCGGCGCTTCTGGTGCTCGGTCTCCGCGATCACGCAGGGCACGGGGATGGGACGCCCCTCGCGGTCCACCGCGACGTAGGTGACGTAGGCCGTGGAGACGTGGCGCAGCGTCTGCCCCAGCGCGTCCTCCACCATGGCGCGGACACCGACCTCCATGCTGGTGTGAAAGGCGCGGTTGACGCTGGCCTTCAGGATCAGAAGATCGCCCACATGCACCGGGGCGACGAAGTCGGAGTGGTCCATGCTGGCCGTGACCACAATCGCGCGGCAATGACGCACGGCGGCCACTGCGCCCACCAGATCGATCCACTGCATCAGGCGTCCGCCAAAGAGGTTTCCCAGGGCGTTCGAGTCGGCGGGAAAGATGATCTCGCTGCGCTCCGCCTGAGATTCGGCCACCGTACGCGAAACTACCTTTGGGTCGCTCATCATTCCATTCTAAATCCCCAAAAGAGCCAAAGGCCGCTATTGCAGGCCGAGGTCCGCCAACTGCTTCGGGTTGGCCTCGTCCACAGCCAGCAGATTATGGCAGACCGAGCAGTCGTTGGTCAGCGTCTTGCCGTCCTTCGACGTATGGTTGCCGTCGTGGCAGCGGAAGCAGCCCGGCGATGGATTGTGTCCCGGCGCGCTATGCCCCATGCCGTTGGGATAGGTCCCCCAGGTCACCTTCATCTCGGGGAAGACGTTGCGCCGGTATATGGCGACCAGCGTGCGTGCGGCGGCGTCCACCTGAGCGCGCTCGCCCGCCCATACGGCCGGATACTGCGTGCGGTAGAAGTCGTCCAGCCCGGAGGCGATCTTCGTGGCCGCCTCCGCCTGCGTGGCATACTCGGCCTGAATCAGTTGCAGCCCCTGCTTGTGGACAAAGGGAAGGCTGGCGCTGGGTGTGCCATCCACCATCACCTCGTCGATGGCGTCCTCGGCGGTCTGGAAGGTGTGGGTTGCCTGGTTGTGGCAGTCCATGCAATCCATGCGGCGGGTGACGCCCGTGACCGGCCCCTTCCAGTCGGAGCTTACATATTGCGTGGTCGATCCGTCCGCATTGTGCTTGCTGACCGCGATTATCGTCTGGAAGGTGGTGTCAGTGGCCACATACTCATAGTCGTCGAGATGGTGGCCGTGGATGCCGCTGAGGTGGGAGAGCGAGTCCACTCCGCCCAGATGCAGCGCCAGAACGGTGCGCGTCACGGTGTTCTTCTCATCGTCGCCGTACATGGTCTCGACCAGCAGCTTCTCGCCCACGAAGCGCGTTGGCGAGTGGCAGGCCTCGCAGGTTGCCCGCGCCGGCCGCAGCACCGAGAGCGGTGCCAGTATGGGACGCGGATAGTTGCCCAGCGTCACCTCCACCAGTTGCTTGGTCCCGTTCACCTTGGCCTGGACCGCCGCCGAAAATCCAGAGCCGATGTGGCAATCCACGCAGGCCACATGCGAGTGCGGAGAGACCTGGTATGCGCCCCACTGCGGGGCCATCACATGGCAGCTCTGGCCGCAGAAGTTCGCCGAATCCATGTAGGAGACCGTGCGATAGCTCGCCGTGCCCACAATTACGAAGTTGATGAAGGTGGCCACAAGAACAATCTCAATCCCGCGCCGGAAGACCGGGTCCTTGAGGTCGATCCGCGGATAGACGGAAGGGATCTGACCGAGCGCCTTGAGCTGCCTGCGCCGCAGCCAGATGCCGATGGGAATCAGCACCAGCCCAAAGATGAACAGTCCGGGCAGAAACACATCGAAGAGAATGCCCAGGTAGGGATTGGAGGAGCCACCGTGCCCGAAGATGCTGACAACCCAGAATCCGACCAACACAACGGCAGACGCGCTGGTGATTGCGCCGCCGATCAGGCTGGTCCAGTTGTTGCCATAGAACAGGACAAGCCGAAGGCTCTTCCTCAGCTTTTCGAAATCGAACATGCAGACCTCTGTGAATTGTTATGCGTTGCCGAAGTAACCGATCAATGTCAAGACAAGAAGGACAAGCCCAATCAGAATGGCGGTGAACCCGATGACCTTGGCGAAGTTCACCCACCAATATACCGGCTTCTCCCCAACCTTCGCCTCCAGCTTTCCCTCAGAGGCCAGGCGTTGATACTCCAACGCGCGCTTCTTGCGGAACTCCTCGTCCGTCTCCTTGCCGGTGAAGATCACCATGTCCATGGGGAAGCTGTCGGGGCGCAGATGCGTATTGACGAAGTGAATGGAGAAGATGAACAGAATGGCAAGCAGCGCCTCCTCGCCATGCACCACCAGGATGGCGTTCAACGCCCACCCCGGCAGAAACTTGGCGAAGAAGGGCGCAAACCACATTGCGTACCCGGAAAAGCCGATCACCAGCATCCCCCAGAAGACCGCCCAGTAGTCGAACTTCTCCCAGTAGGCGTAGCGCTCGAACTGCGGCTTGGGCCCCAGTCCCACAAACCAGCGCAGGTGGCCAACGATGTCCTTTACGTCCTTCCAGTTGGGCACCATCGAGGTCGGCCCCCAGAAGATTCCCTTCTCCTTATGCACCAGCACGCGGCCCGCGAGGTCTTTCAGGTGATAGAGAAACGCCAGCGTAAGCACCACGGCGCAAAACTTGTGCAGGAAGAGAATGGCGCCGAAGCCGCCCACCTCGCGCGCAAAAAATCGCGCCGCCGGGTTGTCGCTGAAGCGCATGGGAAGCCCCGTCGCCGCCAGCCCCAGAAACGACGTGAACAGCACCGCGTGCAGGTACCGCTGCGCCAGCGTGAACCGCACATAGTACTTCTCATTGCCACTCGCCTGCGGCTGGCCTTGCGCCTGCGGCTGGTTTTCCGGCTGCTGCGTGGGTCGAGCGCCCGTCTCGTCAGTCATCTTTCGCCTCTCCTGTCGGCCCGCTCTTGCCCTGTTCCCTCTTCGCCCGGATAAACCACAGCAGCGTATGCAGCGAGAAGAACCCAAGCACGCTCCACAGCAGCAGGTTCATGAAGAACCGGGTGAAGTACAGAGCCGGGTTCAGCTTCCGGTTGCGCGGATTGGCGTGCGGCTGATACTGAACGAAGCTGGCATTGGCGTCCGCGTGGCAGCGGCCGCAGGTCTTGATCAGGTTCGCCTTGTTGATCGGCGACGCGGGATCGGACGCCGGCAGGATCTCGTGCGCTCCGTGACAGTCCCAGCAACGCGCCGTCTGCACATAGCCGCCCAGCAGCCCCAGTTGCGAGTGGAAGGTGTCCTGGTAGGTGGCGAACCGTCCCTTGTGGCACGAGCCGCAGATCGGCGTCGACTGCATGCGGAAGTCCGCCAGCGTCGGCTGCAGAATCGAGTGCGCCGTATGGCAGTCCGAGCAGACCGGCGCAGCCAGGTTCCCGCCGGCCACGGCCTTGCCATGCACGCCCGCGGAATACTCCGCCATCACTCCGCCATGACAGGTTCCGCAGGTGTTGGGAATGTTTGTCTTGTACGTGGGGCTCTTCGGGTCCTTGTGGCTCAGGATGTTGTGCGATCCGTGGCAGCTCATGCAGTTTGCCGCCACCAGCAACCCCTCCTTGCTGACGGCGTAGCCATGAATCGAGTCCATGTACACCGAATAGACGTTCTGCAGGCCGTACTTCTTTGCCAACACCGGGTCGGAGTGACAGTTGCCGCAGGTGCGCGGAATGTTCAGCGGATATACCGCGGACCGCGCATCGTCCTTGGGGAAGATGGCGTGCGCGTCGCCATGACAACTGGTGCAGGGATGCGCGCTGGCCGACGCATGAATGCTGCCTGCGATTGCCGCCGCCTGTTCGGCGTGGCAGGCAACGCACTTCACCGCAACCGGCTTCTCCGGATGGGGATAATCCTTGATCGAAGTGTGGCAATCGGTGCAGCTCAGGCTGCCGTGAATGCTCGTATGAAAGAGGTCCGCATCCACCCCGACGCTGTGCCCCGATGCGTCCTGCATCGTCTTGTCCGCATGGCAGGAAAGGCAGTCGGTCTGCGCGCGCAGAGCAGACGGGCCACTCAGGCAGAGGGCAAGGAGAAGAGACAGCAGAACTGCGGAGCTGGATGTTGCTCCAACGCCAGGCAATCCCGCCAACTTCTTTCTAGCGATACGGAGGGACTGTGGCCAATCTCCTCGCAGCTTCCTGCCGAACTGACCTGACGCGGCCACGGTTAGCCTCATTCACTACTTCTGCAGGGTGCGGATGGTGGCGACCACGTCCTTGATCTGAGCGTCGGTCAGCTTGCCGGCGTAGGCCGGCATCTTGATGGCTCCCGTGCCTGCGCCGTTTTTAATGGCGGCAGACAAAGCTGCATCCGTGGCCTTGATGGCATCGGGCGATTTGAACGGCGGGACCTTCATTCCGGCATTCCCCGTCCCAGTTGCGCCATGGCACGGCGCACACTTGCCCTTGTAGGTGTCCGCTCCCGCGCCCTGGGCAAAGGCGGTTGTCGCGGTCGTGGCCGCCAGGATGGCGGCAAGGGTCAGTCCGGTGCGAATCTTCATGGGCAATCTCCTGTTTACTTCCCCGCGATTCTATCTCATTCGTTCAACAGATGGCCTCGCGATTAAAACTCGTAGTGCATGGACAATGTCACATTATTGGCATGGAAGTTCCGCGGCGCGCTCATCCCGGCGGGCGATTCGGTCAGTCCTGTCGGCCCGGTCAGAGTGGATGAATTGCAAGGAACAATGACTGCCGTCGCATTGGTTGCGGTACTGCAGAAGGGCGCCCCGGAAGGACCGCCTTCGCCGTATCCGTAGAAATTGTAGTCCGCCCGCCAGATCAGTCCGGGATGGACCGTCCATGCAAGATTCACATAGGGTGACTGATACGCGGACTGCAGCGAGCCGTTCACCTGCTGCGCATCGCTGAAGAACTGGTTGCCGCTCACCGCGCTGATGCGGTAGCCCAGACCGGAGCGGAACACCTTGTTCGGGGAGTAGGTGAGGCCGAAGGATGCGTTCTGCGTCGGCGCATCCATGAAGTCTTTGGACGGTCCCCAATCTGTCAGTGTATTCGGGCACAAATTGTTTGCCCCCGTGCTTGTGGTAGAGGCCGCACCTGGGAAGATAACGCTGGCGCCGGACAGATAGCAGATGTTGGTCGACATATACACATCTGTGTAAGCGTAGTTGAAGTCGAAGCTATAGTGCTCGTTCGGCGCCAGCACGGTGCCCAGGCTCACGCTGCGGCTGTGATCGACATGCTGTAGCGGCCCGTCCGCTGGCGTAGCGTCCGTGTTGTTGGTGTTGTTATGCCGTTCCAGGTCGTTGAAGGCGCCCGATACTGTAGCCCACGGCTTCGGCCGGTAGAGCGTGTGGATTCTGTAGTGCCTGGTCTGCCGCGCGCCCATCGGGGTGAATACGTTGTCGTCGTAGAACGCTTCGACCGTGCCATTCAGGTCCCAATGATTGGTGGGACGCAGAGCGGCGTTGAAGATCGCGCCGTTTTCGTTGATCGTAACCGTGCCGCTTGAGCCCGTGACCAATTTGACGTTATGAGGAAAGCCCTGAGCGATGACGTGCTGGCTAACGCGATAGGTGAGAGCGAGCGTGGCGCGCGGCGACGCGTCCCAGCTCCCCGTCACGTTATTGGTCAGGAACGACTGGCCAAAGTAGGCATACGCTGTGCCGATCGTATTGCCGGTAACGCTGAAAGCAGCTCCCGTCGTGCAGAGAACCGGGAAACCGGGGGAAACACCCGGGGAACACGGGTTGTTGATCGTCTCGTAGCCATTGTTCCCGGCCACCACCGTGGCGGGTGCGTTCAAAGTGGAACCCGCGAGAGTGGTGGCGCCGGGCTGGTGGACATTGGAGACGTCAATCTGCTCGGAGAGCGCAAACGTCTTTGTGGCCTGCCATGTGAGGCCATAGTCGGCGGCAAGCACCTGCCTCTTTGCGGTTGCGTTGCCCGTTGTTGTCGCCGAGCGAATCACCCCATCCAGGCCCTGGAAATTCTCATAGTAGTTGGGCAGATTGGTGTCCGCCATGGTGAAGCGGATGTCGCCGTTCATGGCGATGTTCTTGATGCTGGAGCTTTGCAGGCGCAGCATCTCGGTGGGTGTGATCGTGCGTGTGGGCTGCGAGCGCAGATAGCTGGTAATGACATCGCACGCCGGATTGACGATGGGCAGGCCGCCGGGCGTCTGCGGGGCCGAGAAGATGGTGTAGGTCAGCGTGCTGCCCGAACCGCTGTACGCAGTCCCCATGCTGCCGGTGATGCAGGAGGAGATGGAGTAGGGAGCCGACAAAGCGTCCCAGTCGCCAAGCGAGACCGGCGTGCCGTCCGCCTCCTGCGCCTGAAAGCCGTTCGGATTCAAAGTGAAGTACGAGCCTGTCTTGAAGTGCGTGACCTGCTCCTCGAAGCTGATCTTGGTCTGCGCCAGGGGCTTCCAGTCGATCGCGCCGGTAAAATCATCGGTGCTGTTGCGCTGGTACTCCATGGCCAGCGAATCATACTTCCCCACCGACCGGGCCGGGCTGAGTGTCGGGCCCTGGAAGACGTTCTGCGAGTATCCGGCGCGGAACGAGACCTTCGCCAGCGGCAGGATCGTCAGGTTGGTGTCCGTCATCCGGCGCACGGTGTTGAACATCACAGGCGAATCGTTATTCGCGGGCCACGCCAGCGACGCAGCGGTGGCAACGCCGTTGACCAATCCGTAGGGTATCGTCTGTCCGGCGTTGTCCGGGGCCCCCAGCAGGTCGTAGTCGGCGTACTGGCGGTCGCGGCGGAAGACGCCCGAGAACTCGTAGTACTTGCCCTTGGAGAAGTCCAGCTTGGCGTAGTTGTTGGGATCGCCGCCAAAGCCCGAACTGAAGGCCGAAAGCGAATCCAGCAGCGGATGCTTTGTGCCCTCCACGGCGCGCATGGTAAAGGTCTGGCCCAGCACGCGCGGCCCGGACTGGATGTTGACCAGCGTGTCATACATCCTTCCGCTGCCGGTCAGGCCGACCATGTGGCCTCCCAGGTCCGCCGTCTGGTGGATCGCATACCCATCCTGCGTCACCTCTGCGGGCGCCGGCGGGGTCTGAGCCAGCGAGACGGCCGTCGTCAGCAGAAGTATGGCGAACCCGACGCTCGCCGCCAACCCGGGTAAGGTCGCGCCAGAGAGCTGTTCCGTGGGGTGCAGAGAGAGCCCGTGTTTTTTCGTCATCTCAAGCCTCATTGAAAGAAAACATTGCCAGCTTTGAATCCTTCGATCGTTTGCAACTCTTGCTGCGGGTTATGCGCCGCGCAGCCCAAAACGTGCTGAACGGCGCGTCAAACTCCACTACCGGATGAAAGCCGGATTGATGTTGGACCCATGAATCATGGTGTGGCAGGTGATGCAAGGATTGCGGTCGGCCGATCCTGCGTTCATCCCATGCACCGTGGCCGCGGAGACCGGGCTATGGCACTGGTTGCATAACTGATTGACGTTGGGCACATTCAGCAGACGCGCGTTCTGCGAGCCATGCGGAGTGTGGCAGCCCAGGCATCCTTCAGCCTTCACCGCGGGATGCTCAAACACAAACGGCCCGCGGTTCTCCATGTGGCACTTGGTGCAGATCGCATTCTGATCAGCCGTGGATTTGATGTTGTTGTTGCCGAACGTTCCGTGAACGTCATGGCAGTCGCTGCACTTCACCAGGCCTTCGTTCACCTTGTGATGGAAGGGCATGTCGAACGCGGGCTTCACGTCGGTGTGGCACTGGAAGCAAAGCTTCGGCTGCGAGGCCTTCAGCAGCTTGTCCTCGGTGTCGCCCGCATGAACGCTGTGGCAACTGGTGCAGCTCACCCCGGCCTTGGCATGAGGTGAGCGCAGAAAGTTGGGATGCGTTCCCGAGTGGCAACCCAGGCAGGTCTCATCGATCTGCTGAGGAGACAGTTTGCCTAGTTGCTTGATCTTGGTAACGTCGCCGCCGCCCTCGACGTGCGCCCGGCCTGGCCCGTGACAGCTCTCGCATGTCGCCCCTGTGCCATTGTGCTTCAGGGCTAGCTTCATGTGCGGGTTGTCGCCGAACTTCTTGGCGATCTCGGCGTGGCAGGTCGCGCACACATCCGAACCGACATAATCGGCAGAATTGGGAGCAGGCGCGTTCTGCGCCACAGCCGCCTGCTGTGTTGCGCCCGCGGCATACAGAACCCCCGCCCTCGGCGATAGCCCCGACAGCAATGCGATCAATGCCAAACAAGGAAGAATTCGTTTCATTCAGCCCCTCCGCGGAGTACATCCGCACAGACTGGTCGTCCATGGATTGCTACTTGGTTCTTGTCTACGATGAGTGCCGCTTCGTTCCGGTTGCACATGAATACACCAAATTAAATGTTGACAAAAATAGACCGAGTTGAAAAACACTGGAACACAGAACCATAAAGTTTATGTGACTGCCGTCACTCACAATAACAGAACAGTACAGTGCCGAACCATAATATGAATGTGACCGTCGTCACTCACAATAACGATCCAATCCAACACAATACACTGGACAACAATTTCGTGTGATTATAGTCACCCTTTTATACCACCGGCGAACTTTATTTTATTCATGTTCCGCTCCATCCCGTTTCGACAAATTGTGACGTAGCTCACATACAAACGTCCCGCCCACCCCGTACCAATAAGGGAGCGATCTGGAGATTGAGTGCCGATGCGGATGGTTGTTCCTCCATCGCGGCCCGCATCACCGGCGCCGGCAGACCCGAATTTGAAAGGGACTAGGATTACGCGATGAGCCTCTCGAAGGATGCTGGACATCTCTTCCGCTTTGCCTTTCTCTTCGTCATCGCATTCGCGGTCTTTCTTGTGGTCCGCCACTTCGTCGTCCCGAAGACATTCGGGGAGTACGGCCACTACCGCGGGGCGGCCATCGGCGAGATCGCCGCCCGCCCGCTGCACTACGCCGGCCACGATACCTGCGAGACCTGCCATGCCGACGTCGCGGAGGCGAAGAAGGCGGGCAAACACGCCGGCGTCAACTGCGAGGCCTGCCACGGCCCTCTGGCCAACCACGCCGCCGACCCCTCGATCCAGCCCGCCCACCTCGACACGGCCGTGCTGTGCATTCGCTGTCACGCAGCCAGCGCAGCCAAGCCGAAGGACTTCCCGCAGGTTGACGCCCAGCAACACTCCGGCGGCCTCGCCTGCGAGACCTGCCACAAGCCCCACAGCCCGGCCATTCAGACGGAAGGTGCCAAGTGAACCTCGATCGCCGTCATTTTCTCATCATGCTGCCCGCGGCTGCCATCGCATGGAAGTACGTGCTAGCCGGAACTCCCGAAGAGTCCCCGAACTACAACAAGTCCGATCACTGGTGGAGCATGTTGATCGACATTCCCAAGTGCATCGGCTGCGGCAACTGCGTCCGCGCCTGCGCAGCGGAGAACGATGTGCCGGAGGGTCACTTCCGCACCTGGGTCGAGCGATACCACGTCGACGACTGGCACATGGAGAGCCCACAGGTGATCTCGCCCGACGGAGGCAAGGAAGGTTTTCCCGCCGCCAGCGAAGATTCGGGCAAGTATTTCTTCGTCCCCAAGCTGTGTAACCACTGCGCGGATTCGCCCTGTACCCAGGTCTGTCCGGTGGGCGCCACCTTCATATCTCCCGACGGCGTGGTCCTGGTGGACCAGACTTACTGCCTCGGCTGCGCCTACTGTGTGCAGGCCTGTCCTTACGGCTGCCGCTACATCCATCCCGAGAAGCGCGTCGCGGACAAGTGCACCCTCTGCTATCACCGGATCACCCAGGGCCTCACCACCGCGTGCTGCGAGAACTGCCCGACCGGCGCGCGTCAACTGGTCGACCTCAAAGATCCCAACGATCCCATTCACGCATTCCTCAAGACCCACCACGTTCAGGTGCTGAAGCCGCAGATGGCCACCGGCGCAAAGGTCTTCTACAACGAGCTGGACGGTTCGGTGCGATAAAGATTGATGAAAATGGTTGAAGAGCAAAGTCGGGGAGCGATATGAACGGTGTGGAAGGCTTCATGTATCCGAACGAGATCGCACTCCAGTGGAGCGTGCTGATCGTCCTCTACCCCTACATCACGGGGTTGGTGGCGGGCGCTTTCATTCTGGCGTCGCTCGAACGCATCTTCAACGTCGAGGCGGTTAAGCCCACCTATCGCCTGGCGCTGCTCACTGCGCTGGCCTTCCTTCTGGTGGCGCCGCTGCCCTTGCAGTTGCACCTCGGCCATCCGGAGCGCTCGCCGGAGATGTACTTCACGCCCCACGCCACCTCCGCCATGGCGATGTTCGGCTTCGTCTACCTCTGGTACCTGATGGCTGTTCTGGTCTTTGAGATCTGGCTGGACTACCGCCGAGACATCGTTCTGCTCTCGCAATCCTCCACCGGACTCCTGCGCCGGCTCTACCGCATCATGACCCTCGGCTCCCAGAACATCAGCCCGCGATCGCTCGCCATCGACCGCAAGGTCGGCTGGATCGTCACCCTGGTCGGTATCCCGTCCGCCTTCATCCTGCACGGATACGTCGGCTTCATCTTTGGCTCCCTCAAGGCCAACCCCTGGTGGAACTCGCCCCTGATGCCAGTCGTCTTCATCTTCTCCGCCATGGTCAGCGGCATCGCCGCGGTCATGCTGCTCTACATGGGCACCACCAAATGGCGCAAGCTGCCCATCGACATGCCCTGCGTGGACACCATCGCCATGTACCTCTTCTACATCTTCATCCTCGACTTCAGCCTGGAGATGCTGGACCTCATCCATCGCGTCTACGAGGCGGACGAGAGCTTCCGCAGCCTCAACTTCATGGTCCACACCAGGCTCTACTTCTCGCAGATCGTGCTCCAGATATGTATCGGAACGCTGGTTCCGATCATCTTGTTAGGGATCGTTCAGGTCACCAAGCTCCCCCCCTTCATTCGCAAGCGCATCTATGTTGTCGCCGGGTGCCTGGTGCAGATCGGCATCTTTGCCATGCGCTGGAACGTCGTCATCGGCGGCCAGTTGTTCTCCAAGAGCTTCCTCGGATACACAACCTACAAGATGGCCCTGGTCACGAAGGAGGGTCTGCTGGTAGCGATCTTTTTGACTATTCTCCCGCTCTGCATTCTGTGGGTGCTGCTGAAGCTGCTTCCGCCCTGGCCAGACAAAGACCACGCCCCGCTTCCCGCCGCTACCCCGGCACAATGACGATGGCCTGATCGCTCAACCTCGGCGACCCGCGCCCGCCGCCCGCTGCTTGTCGCAGTTCCGCGCAATGCAAACGCGCTATGCTGAAGGCTGTGCCCCTCACCGTAACATCGCAGAACCAAACCCATCCGCTCGCGGCTGCAACCCCGCCCCCGGGCCTGCCCGCCGACTACGCGACACTCTTCAAGGTGCGCGTCACCGCCATGGTGCTCATCACCTCGGCGGCGGGATTCTACCTGGGCAGCCTGCGCTCCGGCATCAGTCCGTTCAATGTTGGCGCCGTCGAGGCGCTGGCCGGCATCGCGGTCGTCACCTGCGGGGCAAGCGCATTGAACCAGGCGCTGGAGCGCAGAACCGACCGCCTGATGCAACGCACAGCGGACCGTCCCATGGCCACTGGCCGCATCGGTCTGGCGCACGGGCTGCTGGTCGGGTTCCTGGCCGTCATCCTCGGCTCCATCTACCTGGCCCACGCCACCAACCTGCTCACCGGTACGCTCACGCTGTTGACAGCAGTCGCGTATGTGGCCATTTACACGCCGCTCAAGCAGGTCAGCACCATCAACACCTTCATCGGCGCGTTCCCCGGCGCAATGCCGCCGCTGATCGGCTGGACCGCCGCGCGCGGCCTCATCGAGTGGCCCGCGGTTGCGCTCTTTGCCATCCTCTTCGTCTGGCAGTTTCCCCACTTCATGGCCATCGGATGGATGTACCGCGAAGACTACGCGCGCGCCGGAATCCGCATCACGCCCACCATCCCGAACACCCGCTACGCCGTCCGCTCCACCGTCGTCCAGGCGCTCTTCTATGCCGCGCTGATGATTCCCGTCAGCCTGTGGCCCTACTCGCTGGGAACGACCGGAGTTGTGTACCCCGTTGCCGCCGCAATCCTATCGCTGGGCTACCTCGGGTGTACCATTCGCTTTGCGCGGATCGGATTTGGAGAGGCGGCCCGCAGCCCGCTCCTGCACGACGCCGTCGCGCCCTCGCACCGCCAGCCCGCGCGCGACCTGCTGCACGCGTCGATCATTTATCTGCCGCTGCTGCTTGCCGCCATGATGTTCGACGCCCGCGGCCGCCTGTTGTTCTAAACTCACACCAGAGTCGAACCCATGCCCATCAACCACCCCAAACCCGCCAACCTCCGCACGCCGCCCGGCGTCATCCTCGGCATCCTTGGCCTCTCGGCCGCGGCCAGCGCGCTCATCTGCTGGCTGGTCTACTTCCACGCGCCCACCGACGCTGCGGGAACCCACCTGCGCTGGCTGCCGATGGTCAACGCCGTGCTCAACGCGCTCTCCACCATCGCGCTGGTCACCGGCCTGCGCGAGATCCGCGAGTGCCGCATCCTGCACCACCGCGCCTCCATGTTCTTCGCCTTCCTCTTTTCGTCGATCTTCCTGGTCACCTATCTGGTCAACTTCACCCTGCACGGAGAGACGCATCTGCACATCGCCCACACCGGAGCGCTCTGGGTTAGCTACGCCTTCGTGCTCTTCTTTACGCACATTCCGCTGGCAATCATCGCACTGCCCATGATCCTCATCACCTTCTTCTTCTCGCTCACCGGCCGCTTCCCCGCGCACAAGCGCCTCGCCCGCTGGACGTTTCCCATCTGGCTCTACGTCTCGGTCTCAGGCGTCTATATCTACTTCCTGCAAGCCGTCATCCGCTGACTGTTTTTGTCATTCCGTAGCGTAATTGTTTGTCATTCCGTAGCGTAGCGTTTGTCATTCCGTAGCGTAGCGGAGGAATCCGCTTCTTCCTTTGCCGTTGCCTTTGCCCCCTGTCCCCTGTTCCCTGTTCCCTGATCCCTGTTCCCTGTTCCCTGACCCTGTTCCCTGCCCTATGCAACCAGACACCCGCCAACTCTTCCGCATCGGCCTCGGCCTCTTCCTTTCGGGAGCGATTGCCGCCCTGCTTGCGCTCACTGTCTGTGGCGGGATGGGCCACCAGGGCCCGCGCACTAACTCCGGCTGGCTGGCG
>Ga0302267_10002112_pt1 | contig 24423 bp, 18 predicted proteins | sample III_Bog_E1_3_FD_194555 | JGI IMG/M metagenome (GOLD analysis project Ga0302267, IMG submission 194555) | Peat permafrost microbial communities from Stordalen Mire near Abisko, Sweden - III_Bog_E1_3 | ecosystem: Environmental > Terrestrial > Soil > Wetlands > Peat | place: Sweden: Abisko...
TGTCCACCCTCGGTGCTGCAAGCCCGTGATGTAGATTTGGGCCCCGCTTTCTGAGCTCCGCCTGAAGACTGCACGGTATCCTGGGACGCACGCTGGTGCTGATCCTGCGTACAAGGCTGGCTCACACGGTCTTGAGGAAATTCCCCAGCTTGATCACAGCGGTCATTTTGTCGGTCTCGTCCAGCGCCGCCAGCTCGGCGGCCAGCCGGTCCATCGCCGCTTCGTAGATCTGCCTCTCGGAGAAGCTCTGGTCCGGCTGGCCGGCATTGCGGTGCAGATCGCGAACCACCTCCGCGATCGCCAGCGGATCGCCGGAGTTGATCTTGGCCTCGTATTCCTGCGCCCGGCGCGACCACATGGTGCGCTTGATCCGTGCGCGGCCCTTCAGCACCCCGAGCGCTTCGTCGAACAGCTTCCTGGTGGCCAGCTTGCGCAGCCCCGCACTGCGCGCCTTGGAGACCGGGACGCGGAGCGTCATCCGGTTCTCTTCGAAGGTGATGTGGATCAGCTCCAGCTTGTGGCCGGCGATCTCCTCGATCGCGATCTTCTCGACTTTGCCGACGCCATGGGTCGGGTAGACCACGTGGTCGCCCTCGACAAAGATTTCAGCCTTGGATGGCAGACGCGGCGGTATGCGGTCCGCGTGGGTCATCGGCCGGCGCTCGGGCTCGGCAGATCGTTCCGGTGCTGGCTGCAGGCCTGGCGCGACCGCCGCTGGCGGCGCGGCCTCCGCGGGAGTCAACGGAGCCTCGGGCGCCGCCGCTGGCGGCGCAGCCGCTGCGGGAGGCAACGCAGCTTCGGGCGCTGGTTCGTCCGGCTCTGTGGCAGGGGCCTCGGTGGCGGCTGCGGCGGCCGGCGGATGGGCGCCTGCCTCAGCGGCGTCGACCACGTCAACGTCCTTGGCCGCCTCGACGGGGGCCGGATGTGCCTCGGAGATCACATCGGCAGGCATGGCGGCGGCAACGGCCCGGCGCGCGTGAGGGGATGCGCCATGAGCGCCAGGGGGGACCACCCCAGGGGACGCGCCGACAGGGGACGCGCCGACAGGGGACGCGCCGACAGGGGACGCGCCGACAGGGGACGCGCCGACAGGGGACGCGCCGACAGGGGACGCGCCGACAGGGGACGCGCCGACGCCGATCGAAGTGTTGGTCCGGGCGCCGGTCGAGACATCGATTGCCGGCCCGGCCGCCTTCTCGGCCTGCGGTTCGGCCGCGGGCTTCGCGACTGTTTCGTCTGAAGCGGCTTTGTTCATGATCTTGGAAGCCGGTGCCTTCTTGCCGGGTACGGCTGAGGTCGCCGCAGGCTTCGCGGCGGGCCGTTTAGCCGGCGCGGCCTTGCCGGTGGACATCTCGGCACCTCCTCTCGCGCCCGCCGGCTTCCCATCGCCGGCAGAGGGTGCGCGATCTGTGGCGGCGGATGCCTTCATGCCTGACACCTCATGTCCTTACATACCGTCCAATCCGCCGAACGATTCAGGAGCGCTCCGGTTGCTGCCGGCTCGCCTGATCCGTCCGATGGATCGGCTCCATGGATATAGGGACGACGGCCGCGCGCGACGCGGACGGCATCGTTCGTCCAACAAATAATAATAGCACGAACATGCCGTTAAGTCAGGGGGGTGCCGCAGGCTATTTGCAACGGCACCCGCTTTCGGCGTGAGCTGGAAGGCACCCCGTCTGGCGGGCGCCCCGTGTGGCAGGCATCGGTCGTCTGGCAGGCATCGGTCGTGTGGCAGGCGCCTGTCTGGCGGCTAGGTCAAACCTGCCCTGGTTCGGGGGAGAACTGCTCAGCCTTTCCGGGCTTGTCCTTCCACTCGTCGGCGTCGGCCGGCACCTCCCCCTTGCGGGTCAGATTAGGCCATAGCGCCGAGTAGGTGCGGTTCTGCTCGGCCCACTCGGTGGCCCGGTCATCGCTGTCGGGCACAATTGCCTCCGCGGGACATTCGGGTTCGCAGACGCCGCAATCGATGCATTCTTCCGGATTGATGACCAGCATATTGGCGCCGACATAGAAGCAGTCCACCGGACACACTTCGACGCAGTCCATGTACTTGCAGCGAATGCAGTTCTCGGTGACCACGTAGGTCATTGGGAAACCCTCAGCCGTCGGCAGCAAATTGAAGATCAGAGGCGGCGGTATGCCGACGTTTCCATTGACGCGCAAGGCGTCGTGCCGGTTTCCGTGACCTCGTAAAGCAGCCGTGCTTCTGCCGCAGGGCCGCGGCGGGTCGCCAGCGCGACGACCCGCACGACGCGCACGTCGCCATGCACTGGCACCGTCAGGACGTCGCCGACGCGCAGTCTCGCATGAGCCTTGTCGGTCGGCTGGCGGTTGATGCGGATGACGCCCTGTGCGGCCAGGGCGGCGCAGTCGCTGCGCGCGCGCAGGAACCGGGCACACCAGAGCCATTTGTCCAGCCGCTGCCAGTCCCGGTCTTCCTCGCCGGTGACGGCCGCCATCAGCGTTTCAGCGCCGCCAGCGCGGCGAAGGGACCAACCGGCGTTCGCGCTTCGGTCGGCGGTGGCACACTGGCGGGCGGGCGGCGCCGCGGCGGGGCGAGCATGGCCGGTGCCGGCGGCCCGTGCTCGTCCGGGCCAAGGCCGCGCGCCGGCAGGATGCGGAAGCCCAGGCGGCGCAGCACCACGGGCAGCAGCTCGGCCTTGACCGAGAACCGCGATGCAAGCGCGCCATGCAAGGCCGTTGCGCCGCGGCGCGAGGCCCAGCCCAGCTCCGCGGCCACGCGCTCGGCGACATCGAGGCGCAGCAGGACCGGCCCCGCCTCCAGCCAGCCCATCGCGGCGGCGAAGCCCGGCGGCCAGTCGCCCGGAGCGGGCATGGAGACCAGGCCCGGCGCCGGCAGACCCGGAACAGCGACCCCATGGGCCAGCGCCCACAGCCGGGCGCGCGTCGCCGCGGCCTGCGGCTTGAGCAATGCCGGCAGGAACAGCGCGAACCGGCCGGCGCGCACGCCGATCCGCTTCAGCCCCGCGCGCAGTTCCGGCGAGAGCCCGTCTTCGGATGCGCCAGGCACCAGCCCGAGCTGCTCGGTCAGGCGGTGGAGCAATCCGCGCGCGCCGCTCAGGCGCTCCGCCTGCGCCTTCGCCTGGAACAGGGGCGCCAGGTCGGCGCTGACCCGCTCGTCCAAAAAGCGCTGCAATCGGACTCGCAGCCGCTCGCGCTGCGCGCCGTCCAAGAACTCGCTGTCCAGGATCTGCACGGCCGGGTGCAGCGCGCTCGCGCCCCGCCGGAGCCGGGCGACCGGAACGCCGTCCCACACCATACGGTGGTCGTCCGTCAGTTCGAATGCGGGATCGGGCGCCGCCTCCGCCCGGGCCACCCGCAAAGGCATTTCCTCACGCAGGGCGCGGCGGGCGGCGCGCAGCACCAGGCGCCGCTCGTCGCCCTCGGTCGCCGGGTCGGGGAAGAAGGTGAAGCCGGCGACGTGGCCAACCGGATGGCCCTCCACCACGACCTCGCCGCGGCGGGTGACGGCGGACAGCAGCTCCTGCGCGTCGCCGGCCTCCAGGTGCCGGATCAGCAGCGCAGAGCGGCGGTCGACGAAGCGGCTGGTCAGCCGCTCGTGCAGCGCGTCCGACAGCAGGTCTTCCACCGCCCGGGCGCGTTCCTGCCAGTGGACTGCGTCGGCTGCCCAATCGGCGCGGGCGGCGATGTAGGACCAGACGCGGACGCCGGAGAGCCGCTGCATCAGTGTGTCGATGTCGCCCTCGGGGCGGGCCAGGGCGGCGATCTGCCCCGCCAGCCAGTCGGTCGGCAGCCGCCCTTCGCGCGCAACGTGTCCGAACACCCGGGCGCAAAGCTGGGTATGGGTGTCGTCGGCGAGCTTGCGGAAATCCGGGATCTGGCAAGCCTCCCATAGCCGGCCGACCGCCCGCCGTCCCTGGGCGAGCCGCCGGATCTCCGGGTCGCGCCCGAGCGCCGTCAGCGTCTCCAGGTCGCTTGCGTCGTTGCCCCTGACCAGCCCGGGGCCGGGGGGCGGCGCGGTCAGGCTGTCGAGCAGGGCATCGATGCTGCCGAAATCCAGCGCACTGTTGCGCCAGCAGAGCCGTTCCAGCGGCTGGAAGCTGTGCGCCTCCACCGCCGTAGCCACTTCGTCGGGCAGTGGCGGGCACTCGCCGGTGGTGCCGAATGTGCCGTCGCGCATGCCGCGTCCGGCACGCCCGGCGATCTGCGCCACCTCCGCCGGGGTCAGCCGGCGCGGACGGCGCCCGTCGAATTTCGCCAGGCTGGCGAAGGCGACGTGGTCCACGCTCATGTTGAGGCCCATGCCGATCGCGTCGGTCGCGACCAGGAAATCGACCTCCTTGTCCTGGTAGAGCGCCACCTGGGCGTTGCGGGTGCGCGGGCTGAGCCGGCCCATCACCACGGCGCAGCCGCCCCGCCGCCGGCGGATCAGCTCTGCGATCGCGTAGACTTCCGCGGCGCTGAACGCGACCACCGCCGAGCGGGGCGGCAGCCGCGTCAGCTTGACTGGCCCGGCGTAGCCGAGCTGCGACATGCGCGGCCTCGTCTCGATCTCGGCTTCGGGCACAAGGCGGTTCAGCAGCGGGCGGATGGTCTCCGCACCCAGGAACATGGTCTCGACCAGGCCGCGTGCATGCAGCAGCCGGTCGGTAAAAACGTGGCCGCGGTCGGGGTCGGCGCAGAGCTGGATCTCATCGACCGCGAGGAACTCGAAGCCGGCGGTGGCTGGCGGATCGCGGCGCGAGGCGCCGAACGTGCCGGCGGAGGAGGTCCTGCCGCCCCGCGCCGGGTTGGACGGCCCGGCATTCGCGGTGGCGGCGACGCGCCAGGTGCCAGGACTGTCGCGGTCCAGCGGCATGGCCTCGACGGTGCAGGAGAACCAGCGTGCCTCGGGCGGCACGATCTTCTCCTCTCCGGTGATCAGGGCGACGTAACGGGCACCCTTGCGCGCCACCATCCGATCGTAGTTCTCGCGTGCCAACAGACGCAGCGGGAAGCCGATGATGCCGGAACTGTGCGCCAGCATCCGTTCGATAGCGAGATGAGTCTTGCCGGTGTTTGTCGGACCAAGCACAGCCTTCACGCGCGCGGCGAATCCGGACATGGACCGATGTTTGGGGCTGATGCGGCCGATTGCAAGCGTCTCGATCGGGCGGCGGGAGGATGCTGGCAAGGCTGGCGCGCGCCCGATGCGGAGGTTTGGCCGGACGCCGCCTGCCTCCGGCGGCCGTATGGCTTGCGTAACGTCATCGGACTGCAACCGGCCGGGCCATGGCAGGGCGCTCGGGCACAGGCGCGCGCTTCGGCACCGGCAAGGCTCCCGTGACGCCGACGCATTGAAACGCCGGGTTTTCGGACGCATATCGCGCCCGCCAAGGAGGCCCCGAGATGGACGAAGTGACCGCTGAACAACATACCTTTGGCGCCGAGGTCGGGCGGCTGCTCGACCTCGTGGTGCACTCGCTCTACTCCGAGCGCGAAATCTTCCTGCGCGAGCTGGTCGCCAACGCGGCCGACGCGATGGACCGCCGCCGCTTCGAGTCGCTGACCGACTCGAACCTTGCGCCCCCGGCCGAGGCGAAGATCCGCATCGTGCCCGACAAGGCGGCGCGGACCCTGCTGATCGCCGATGACGGTATCGGCATGGGCCGGCAGGAGATGATCGACAATCTTGGCACCATTGCGCGCTCCGGCACCCGCGCGTTCGGCGAAAAGCTTGCCTCGGCGACGCCCGAGGACCGGCCGAGCCTGATCGGCCAGTTCGGCGTCGGCTTCTACTCCGCCTTCATGGTCGCCGACCGGGTGGAGGTGACGTCACGCAAGGCCGGCTCCGAGGAGAGCTTCACCTGGTCGTCGGACGGTCGCGGCACGTTCGCCATCGCTCCGGCCGCGCGGGACACCGCCGGGACCGACGTGGTGCTGCACCTGAAGGCGGATGCCGACGAGTTTCTCGATCCGATCCGGATCGAGGCGATCGTGCGCAAGTGGGCCGACCACGTGACCCTGCCGATCACCGTCGCGCGGGATGGCAAGGACCTGCCGGCCAACGAAGGCACCGCGCTGTGGCGCAAGCCCAAGGCCGAAGTCGGCGATGAGGCCTACAAGGAATTCTATCGCCATCTCGGTCATTATTTCGATGAGCCGTGGGCCATCCTGCACTGGAAGGCCGAGGGCGTGCTGGATTTCTTCGCCCTTCTGTTCGTCCCCGGCATCACCCCGTTCGAGCCGCTGGACAACGACCGCAGCTCGCATGTCCGGCTGCATGTCCGCCGCATGTTCATCACCGACAAAGCGGACCTGCTGCCCACCTGGCTGCGCTTCGTCAGCGGCGTGGTGGACACCGAGGACCTGCCGCTGAACGTGTCGCGCGAAATGCTGCAGACGACGCCGGTGCTGGGTCGCATCCGCAAAGCACTGGTTGGGCGCGTGCTGTCCGAACTCAAGACGCGCAGCAAGGACGCCGACGACTACGCGAAGTTCTGGGAGAATTTCGGTCCGGTGCTGAAGGAGGGGATCTGGGAGGATTCCGAGCACCGCACCGAAATCGCGGCGTTGCTGCGGTTCCGGTCGTCCGGGCAGGACGGGTGGACCTCGCTGGCCGACTATGTGGCGCGCATGCAGCCGGGCCAGGAGGCGATCTATTATCTCGCGGGCGACAACACGGACGCGCTGCGCAGCTCGCCGCAACTCGAAGGCTTCCGCGCCAAGGGCTACGAGGTTCTGCTGCTCGCCGATTCGATCGACGCGTTCTGGCCGGACCGGCTGGATGGGTTCGAAGGCAAGAAGCTGACCAGCATCACGCAGGCGGCGAACGATCTGCCCGCCGATGCTGACCTGCCGGACATTTCGATACTGCTGGCGGCGCTGAAGACGGCGCTGGGCGAGGGCGTCTCCGACGTGCGTGCCACAGCGCGGCTGACCGACAGCGCCGTGGTGCTGGCGGCCGGCGATCGCGGCCCCGACCTGCAGATGCAGCGCCTGCTGCGCCGCGCCGGCCGGCCCATGCCGCCGGCCGCTCCAGTGCTGGAGGTGAACCCGCGCCATGCGCTGATCGAGGCACTCGGCGCCAAGGTCGAGGACACGGCGCTGATCGAGGAGGCGGCTGCGACGCTGCTCGACCTGGCCCGCGTGCAGGAGGGCGACCTGCCGCGCGAGCCCGCGCAGTTCGCGCGGCGCATCACGCACCTGCTGGCGGGCAGCCTGAAAGGCGGGGTCTGACGGCTCCGGCGGGGCGGGCGCCGGCCAACGCCGAACCAAGCCAGCCGCGCCGAGATCCGCCAGGCTAGCGGCGAAATCCGCGCGTGCGGGAGTCCGCGTCCCATCGCCCTCCGTGAATTGGTAAGCGCGCTCCGCAAGGTCCCAGGATCGAGCCGCCTCCGCCGGCGCCTCAGACCGACCCGTGTCCCGGCCCTTGTGATCAAAGGGGTTAGTTTGGCCGCCGAGAAGGCCTAAATAGCTATGATGGGAACGCTATTTCACCAGCCAAACGGCCTGGAGATCTAAATGAGCGACACGTCCGGCTGGGGGATGCGCACCGTAAGCACGGACGGCGCCGACGATCGCGCCCTGACCGGCGTCGCCGGCCTTGATGACATCCTCGCCGGCGGCCTGTCCCGCGCCAGAATCTATGTGGTCGAAGGCACTCCCGGCACGGGCAAGACGACGCTCGCGTTGCAGTTCCTGTTTGAGGGCCGACGCCTGGGAGAGCGCGGCATGTACGTCACGCTCAGCGAGACGGCAGACGAACTCCGGGCCTCGGCGGCGAGCCATGGCTGGTCGCTCGACGGTATCTCGGTGGTGGAGATGTTGCCCGAGGCCGCCTTTGACGCCGAGCAGGAGCAGACCCTGCTTCATCCGGCCGATTTCGATCTCGGGGAGGCCACCGGGCGGATCCTGGGAAGCCTTGGACAGGAGCGCCCGGAGCGGCTCGTCCTCGACAGCCTGGCGGAGCTGCGCCTGCTGGCTCAGACCCCGCTGCGGTACCGGCGGCAGATCCTCGCGCTGAAGAACCGCCTCAGGAGCCTTCGATGCACCGCGCTGCTGCTCGACGACATGAGCGGCCTGCCGCAGGATTTGCAACTGCAAAGCATCGCCCACGGTGTGATCGTGCTGGAGCAGAGCACCAGTCGGTACGGAGCGGAGCGGCGGTCGCTCCGCGTGGTGAAGGTGCGCGGCATCAAGTTCCGCGGCGGCTACCACGACTACACCATCGAGACGGGCGGCCTCGCAGTCTATCCGCGCCTCGTCTCGGAGGACTACCGCTACGGGTTGTCTTCGGCGCCCGTCGCCACCGGGATTGCCGGACTGGACGCCTTGCTGGGCGGCGGACTGGTGCCCGGCACCAACTCGCTGGTGATGGGACCGACCGGCACGGGCAAGACCTCCGCGACCACTCAATGCATTCTCGCTGCGCTCGAGCGCGGCGAACCTGCCGCCATTTTCAAGTTCGGCGAGGATCTCGCGACGTTTTTCGCGCGCTCCGCGGGCCTCGGAATGGACCTCCGTCCGCATCTGGACATGGGGCGGCTTCAAGTCCACCAGTTCACGCCGGCCGAGCTGTCGCCGGGACAGTTCGTGCATTACGTCCGCCGCGCTGTCGAGACCGATGGCGTGCGGGCGGTCTTGATCGACAGCCTGAACAACTACCTGAACGCGATGCCCAACGAGGAGTATCTCATTATCCAGATGCACGAGCTGCTCAGCTACCTGAACCAGCACGGCATTGTGACGCTGCTGGTCCTCGGCCAGCATGGCTTGGTCGGCGACCTGCGCGCGGATGTGGACCTCAGCTACCTCAGCGACACCATCATCCTGATGCGCTATTTCGAGGTTGCTGGTGCCCTGCGCCGGTGCCTGTCGGTGGTGAAGACTCGCACCTCGGACCACGAGCCCACCATCCGCGAGTTCAGCCTGGGTCCCGGCGGCGTGACGATCGGGGCCGTCCTGAATCAGTTCGACGGAGTCCTGGGCGGCTCGCCCGTATGCCGTGGCGGCACCGGCGCCTTGATGGAGACGATGCAACCGGCCCCGGCTCCGCGGGCCGCTTGAGGCCGATGTGGAGACGCCGGCGGAACTCGACGTTCTCATATTAGCGCCACGCGGTCGGGACGCAGTATTGGCCGCCGGGATACTCGGCAGAGCCGGGATGACCTGCCGTGTCTGCGCCGACCTCGCGGACTTGGCGCGGGCCGCCGCAGAGGGCGCGGGGGCCGCCTTGGTGGCCGAGGAATCGCTGGACGGCGATGACGACGAACGGGTGTTGCTGCACTGGGTGACGGCGCAGCCGCCATGGGCCGATCTGCCTTTTGTCGTGCTGGCCTTGCCAGGCGGCGACATCGCGCAAGGGGCGCGAGCGCCGGCGTGGTTCGGTAGGCTTGGAAACGCCGTGCTGCTCGAACGTCCCCTTGGCGCCGCGGCGCTGGCGAGCGCGCTTCGCTCCGCCCTGCGTGCTCGCCGCAAGCAATACGAAATCCGGGCCTATCTCATGGAGCGGGAGGTGGCGGTAGCGCAACTGTCGGCGTTGAACGAAGCGCTGGAGACACGGGTCGCCGAGCGTACGGCGGCTCTGCAGGCCGCATACGACCGCGTTGCGAAGGAAACGCGCGAGCGGGAGCAGACCGAGGCCCGGCTTGCACAGGCGCAGCGCATGGAGGCGCTTGGCCAACTCGCGGGCGGCATCGCGCATGACTTCAACAACGTTCTTCAGGCGGTGAGCGGTGGGCTGAGCCTGATCCAGCGCCAGTCGGGCGATGCGGAGGCCGTGAGGCGACTTGCCAGCATGGCCGATGCTGCCGCTCAGCGGGGGGCTTCGGTCACTGGACGCCTGCTGGGGTTCGCGCGGCGAGGTGCGCTGCGGCCGGAGCCGGTGCCACTCTTGCCGCTGCTGCAGGGGATGCGCGAGATGCTGTCGCATGCGCTGGGCACCCGGATCGCGGTAAAGATCGCCGCGGACCAGGACCTGCCGACACTGCTGGCCGACAAGGGACAGTTGGAGACCGTGCTGGTGAACCTGGCGGTCAACGCACGTGATGCCATGCCGCAAGGCGGCACGCTGCTCTTTACTGCCGAACACGAGGCGGTCTTGCACGGAAAGGCGCACCCGGCCGGCCTGGCGCCGGGGGGCTACCTGCGCATATCGGTCTCGGACACGGGCACGGGCATGGATGCCGCCACGCTGGTGCGGGCGGGCGAGCCATTCTTCTCGACGAAGCCGCTCGGCCAAGGCACTGGCCTCGGCCTCGCGATGGCGCGCGGCTTCGCTCTCCAGTCCGGTGGCGGCTCCATGATCCAGAGTACGCTCGGCCAGGGCACAACCGTTACGCTGTTGTTTCGAGAGACGGCCGGTGCCCCGGTGGCAAGCGACGCGGTGTTGCTCGCGGGCATAGCGCCTTCTGTCCCTGCTCTGACCGGTGTGCTGGTGGTGGACGATGATGCGACGGTACGCGAGATGCTGGCCGGCATGATGGAGGAGCGGGGCTATTGCGTTGCCCAGGCGGGGGACGGTCAGGAAGCACTGGCGCAGCTTGAAGGCGGCGCGGCGGTGGACCTGCTGATATCCGACTTTGCCATGCCCGGCATGGACGGGCTGACGCTGATCCGGGAGGCGCGGCGGCGCCGGCCGGAGCTGTCCGCCCTGCTGCTGACCGGCTTCGCCGACGAGAGCGTGCGGCTCGCTGTCGAGGATGCCAAGGCGGGGAGCACCGCATTGCTCCGGAAGCCGGTCTCCGGCATCGCATTGGCCGAGTGCGCGGCAGCGCTGCTGCACGCTGCCAGGCCGTGCGTCTGAGGGGGGGCGTGCGTGGTGCTCGTTCCGGCGCCTTCGCGGTCGCTCGCCATGCCGGGAAGATGGTCCGCGACATGCCGGTCGCCCCGGCAGCGCGGATGGTTCGCGAGCACGACACAACCGCGCCAACACCCTGAATACGGCGGTTGATCGCCGCCGCGCCGAAAGATTTTCAGCCTCTGGCTGTACCGACTGGGCCAGCCGGATTTTAGCCCCCGCCATAGCGGCAAAGAAGCCGGTGCGAACAACGCGGGGCGGCGACAGTGTCAGGGCGACGGGACGCAGGCGAGGGCGCGGCTAAGCGGAAACGCCGCGCCGGTTCAATGGGTGCGGCGGGCGTCCGCTACGGCGGCCTTCAGCTCGGGAAGGTCGATCGCCCCGGGCACCAGCGTCTGGCCGATCACCAGCGCCGGGGTGCCCTGCACGCCGAGGTCGCGCGCGAGGCTCACGTTGGCCTGGAGCTGCGCAGCGATCGCCGGGTCGTCCATATCGCGTTCCAGGCGCGGCCAGTCCAGCTTCAGCTTCTCGGCCAGGGCGCGGAGCGACTCCTTGGTGGCGTCGGGCGGCGCTTGCATGACCGCTTCGCGCAGCGGCTCATAGGCGCCCTGGCGCTTGGCGGCGAGGAGCGCCTTGGCGCTGAGCAGGCTGGCCGGGCCGAGGATCGGCATGTCCTTGTAGACCAGCCGCACGCCATGGTCCTGCGCCAGCAGCGACGCCATGATCGGGTCGAACTTGCGGCAATACGGGCAGCGCGTGTCGAAGAACTCGATCACCGTGACGTCGCCCACGGGGTTGCCGGCGACCGGGTCGGCGGCGGTCGTCAGCGTGTCATGATGGGCGGCGATGGCGGCGCGGCTGGCGGCGGCCTGGCGGTCGCCTTCCTCGGCCTGCAGTGCCACGACGGCATCGCGCAGGATCGTTGGGTCCTGCTTCAGCGAGTCGCGCAGGATTTGCACGATCTCGGCGCGCTGCGCGGCGGTGAACTCGGCGGCGCGGGTCGTGGCGACCGGCAGCAGCGCGACGGCCGCGAGCAGGGCGAGGCCCATGCGCCCGCTGTAACCGCTCCGCCGGCCTGGCTCCGCTGTCCGCACGGCGGCAGGCGCACGAAATCGCAATGGCTTCATCATGGCTTCTCGCTCTTCACAGAGTAGGGCTGGTTTCGGGGGTGCTGCGCATCGGTGCGCGAAGGCCGGCGGCGGCGAAGCGCCGGTTGCCGGTGCTTACGAAGGCGTTTATGGCACGGACCCTTACGCGCACCACGCGGACCGGCCGGGACTCCGGGCTGGCCGCCCGGAACAGGGAATTGGCAATAGTGTGGAGCACGGTCTCGGCCTCGGCGCCCCCGATCAGTTCGACACGACTTGAAGCCCGCGGCATCGCGTCCCGGTTTGGGGCGCGGCGGCCAGGCGATGGCGTGGCTGGCCAAGTGGGGATACGGCGCGGCATGCGGCCCGTTCTAGCGCGTCTTTTTGCGTGCGTCCTGCTTGCGCCGTCGCTGGTCCTGCCTGGGTGCAGCACGCTCAGTGATATCGGCCTGGGCAACGGGGTGCTTGCCGGCGGCCCGGGCGAGGGCGCGCCTGGCCACGTCTCCGGCTTCCTGGGCGGGGTGGTTGCGGACGAGCCGCGGGCTGCGCTGGTGGCGCGCGAGGTGCTGTCCGCCGGCGGCTCCGCGGCCGACGCGGCGACGGCGCTCGGCTTCGCGCTGGCGGTGACGCTGCCGTCGCGCGCCGGGCTGGGCGGCGGGGGGGCGTGCATCGCCTATGCGGCGGCGGCTAAGTCAGTGAACGGCGGCGTGCCGGAGGCGGTGCTGTTCACGCTGAACCCGGCGACGCTGGGGGGGCCGCGCGCGGACCGGCCGGCGGCGGTGCCTATGCTGGCACGCGGGTTGTACCTTCTGCACTCCCGCTATGGTCGCAGCCGGTTCGAGAGCCTGGTCGCGCCGGCCGAACAGCTTGCCCGCTTCGGCACCCCGACCTCGCGGGCGCTGGCGCGGGACGTGGCGCTGGTGGCCGGCCCGCTGTTCGCGGACCCGAACGCGGCTTCGGTGTTCGGGCGCGGGGGCGTGCCAATCGCCGAGGGGCAGGGTCTGGTCCAGCCGGACCTTGCCACCACGCTGTCGCAAATCCGGACGGCGGGGGTTGGGGACTTCTTCCAGGGCGGGCTGGCGGGGCGGATCGCGCAGGCATCCGTGCTGGTTGGTGGGCCGGTGACGGTGGCGGACCTGCGCGCCGCGCTGCCGTCGGCGACGCCCGGGCTGGTGACGAGCGCCGGCCACGACCAGGTGGCGTTCCTGCCGCCGCCGGCCGATGGCGGTCTGGCTGCTGCCGCTGCCTTCCGGGTATTGCAGGCCAACCCGTCCGATGTGCAGACGGCGAACGCGCGCGCTGGCGGTGGCGGCGCGCTGGCGGTCGGGGCATGAGGACCCGGAGGTCCTGCTGCGCGGGTCCGATGTGTCGTCGGCCGGGCTGCCGGCGCTGCCGGCCTCGACCAGTTTCGCGACGCTGGATCGGGACGGGAACGCGGTGGTGTGTGCGCTGAGCATGGACAATCTGTTCGGCACCGGGCGGATCCTGCCCGGGCTGGGGTTCCTGCTGGCGGCGTCGCCCGTGGCGGTGCCTCCGCCTTTGTACGCCGCCGCGCTGGCCTGGAACCCGTCGATCCACGCGTTTCGTGCTGGTGTCGGTGGCTCGGGTCAGGCGGGGGCGCCGCTGGCGCTGGCGGTGGCGCTGTCGAATGCGCTGCGCAGTGGGACGCCGATGCCGGCTCCGGTGCCCGAGCCTGGGCGCGCGACGGTGATCGCTTGCAGCCGGTATCTGCCGGGTGATCCGGGAAGCTGCGGGTGGGCAGAGGACCCTCGGGAGCCGGGGTTGGCGGTTGGGAGTAATTGATTGGGGCGGCAGGCGTCGGCGTTTGCTGCGGCGTTGTTCTGGGCGAATATCTGGAGAACCCCGCACTCGAGGGGCTTAACCTGCGCCGCCCACCTTCTCGATTCGGGGTATCATGGGGCGGCGACAGTGTGAAGATATTGGTTATTTTGGGGATACCCGTCGTGCGGCGGTTGGCACCACGCTGATCGAGCGGGTGATGGAGACCAGATTGCTGGTCGTGCGCAAGCTTGGCTGTGATCGCGCCGGCGAGATGGCGATCCATCGGTTCTGTCGGCGCCTTCGGTCACGACGGGGGAAATGATCGAGACCCGGGCGTCCTGCACCGCGGCTGCCTGCGCGGGACGCCAGATCGTCGTGGCGCAGGATACGACCGAGATCAATTTCGCCGGCCGCGAGGAGCGGCGCCGCGGCTTGGGGCCGGCAGGGGACTGCATCTCTGCCGACTGCTCCATCAGTTGCCGCTCCGAGCGGACCGTGAACAGCGCCTGCAGCAGCAGCGCCCGCAGCAGTTGGCTCGGGCGGCGGGATCGAAGGCCGCCCGATCGCAGAGTATATCTGGTTGGACTTCGCCGACAGACGATTGAGGGCCGCGTTCACCAGCGGGCGGAATCGCGGACCAGGACCCAGCGGATTTGCGCCGGCCGTGCAGGTAGTGCCGCAGTGATTCGCTGAGGATCCGATACCATCGGTGGTACGACGGGGACAGGATGCCCCAGTACAGGCACCGGGTTCGCCAGTAGAGTACCATAGCGATTCGCGATGGCGCTTTCTGTGCGCCGCCGCGCAAATCGGCTAGATCTACTCAATCCAGCCGCAAATTTCTACTCTTGTTCAGACCTCAACTTTGCCCGCCAATCAGGGTGTCAAGCATCTTCAGATCGCGAACGGCCGCCGCGCGATCAGCGCAGTTCCTTCTAGCACTTCCTCGATAGCGCCATCACGGGCGAACGGCGCAATCCCGGCACGCACCTCCTGCGCCAGGGCGTCAGGTCGGGGACCGCCCTCGCTGTACCAGGCACGGGCAAACGAGAGGGCACGATCGACGATTCGGTCCACCGGCGTTTTCCTCACCTCCAGGACAGACATCCGCTCCAAATGCGAGAACGCGGAATGCAGCAGCACCGCTTCATGCGTCTTGGCGGTGGCGGTTTGCTCCTTTGCCGGATCATGCGTCGCGTAGCGGTCCACGATGGAGTCAAAGGTCGTAAACCACTCGTTCTCGGGCACGTTCGGATAGGACTCCTGGAACAAGGCTACTGCGCCGTGAGCGTCGATCAGCCGCTCCAGCGACTCGAGCGTCGCGCTCCGGTCCATCCAGTGAAATGCGCGACCGATCGTCACGAGCCGGAACGTCCCGAGGCTGGGGCTCAAGGTATTTGAGCTGCCACGCAAAAAGGTGATGTCGAGGCCGAATCGCTCCGACTCGGCCGCCGCAACGCGCAGCATCTCCGGTTCCGGATCGATGCCGGTCACGGAACGTGCAAACGGCCGGAAGTCGCGTGCGAGAAATCCCGGTCCGGTGCCGAGGTCCAGCACGTCCTGGCTGCCGTCCAGTCCCACCAGGTCGGCGACGCGTCGCGCCAGCAAGCGTGGATAGGTGGGGCGGCCAGCTATGTAGATATCGGCGAGTTTGGCGAAGCGGCCGGGAAACAGGATGACGTCGTCAGGCATGATCTGGATGTCCGGTGCTGGTTGAGGGTGAGGACGAAGACCCGCCTCCGTCGCCGATTGCGGCTCCGGGTCCGCGGTGATTTTGCCGGTCAGGCCGCGGCTGCGACTTTGGCGGTCTTGGCAGGACCGGCATGCGGTTGTTGGGATTGAGTTTGAGGAAATCAGGCGCGAACTGATCGCCCCGCCCGATGTCGCACGGGATGATCTTGTAGTCCAGACCGGCCTCTTCGAGGAAAATCGCAACCTTCTTGCCATTCGGTGTCGGCCAGTAGTGCAGATGAAGCGTCATATCTCCCCCGATTCTGAGGCGGCCGGTCGAAATGTCGTCCGTGTGCGTCCCTGCTTCGAGCACCCGTCGGCCTGCCGTCACGGGCGACACCGCAACCACGGCCTGATCCCACGGGCACCGACAACGCCATGCTAGCGTGTGACGCATAAAACAACAAGCACGTAGCGTTATTACGCTGCAGAAGGTGCTCTCCCGGCTCGCCTGCCGATTCCTTGGGTGCCCGGCGATGTAGCGGTGTGGCCACCCGGCTGACGGTGGCCTGAATGGTGGAAGCTGGAGAACCCCCGCACCATTATGTCCGTCCTTGACCACGCAGTTCGGACGTGTGACGATCGGAATGGCAAAATGAGCATGTCCTTCGACGCAGGCGTGTCCCGGGCTGCGGCGCTCGCCTCCTCGTCTTGTTCGCGCCGGCATCAAGTTAGGCGGCCACTTGCCGTGGCTGCAGACTCAGTTCTTCCCAGTAACCCAGGAGAGTTCGAAATGAACGTGGCCATCGACCGCACGCCGGAGCGGGACCCATCCCGGCAGTCGTCGCTCAACCCGGATCAGGAGACGTTGCTCAAGGAGCTCGAACTCAAGATCAGGCTGGGAGTCGAGGGTATCAGCTTCGACGAAGAAGATATCAAGAAGTTTCCGATCGGCACGGAGTACGCGGAGCAAATCCATCTTCTGTTCGATATGGACAAGCACCATCACGACGGCTTCGAGCTGCCGGCCGCCTTCTATTTGCCGCATGGCCTGTTCACCGCATTCAGGTGGGACCCTGACTCCCGGTTTCGCCTGAAGGAGGAAGACGGGAAGGCCGTGCTGTATCGTCGCGAGGAGCGGTTGGCGGAGATCGACTTCTACCGGCGGCCAAAGCTGCTGGATCTCAACACGAGCGATGGCGAAAGCTTCTCCCATATCGCCGCTTTCGGCCCCGAGGGCGGCGTCGCTGTGTGCTTCAGCAATGAATGCGACCTGAAGCAGACCGGCGATGACTGCAAATACTGCAACATCAACTCGACGGCCGATGCCTATCGCAGCGACAACATCTTCCTGAAGACCCCGCGCCAGGTGGGCGAGGTCTACGCTGCCGCCTACAGAGAGAAGCTCGCCAATCACATCAATCTGACCGGCGGCTTCATTCCAGAGCGCCGCGAGGTCGAATACTACCTGGACGTCGCCGACGAGATCAAAAGCCGGACCGGGGTCGAAGAGATCCACGGCACGGCGGTGATCGGCGCGCCGCTCGATCTCAAGGTGATCGAGCAGTATAAGCAGGCGGGCTACACCACGATCGCGATGAACCTCGAGATCTGGGACAAAGATGTTTTCAAGGCGATCTGCCCGGGCAAGCAGAAGCGCTGCGGCGGCTGGGATCACTGGGTGAAGGCGCTGGAAGCGGCCGCCGAGATTTTCGGGCGAGGCAACGTTCGCTCGAACATCGTGGCAGGCATCGAGCCGAAGGATTCGATCCTGGAGGGCGTAGAATACCTGGCCTCGAAGGGTGTGCTTTGCTACGCGGGCGCCTGGTGCCCGAATCCCGGCTCCGCGCTGGAAGGTCATCGCACGCCGGAGACCGAATGGCATTACGACCTGACGCTGAAGGTCGCCGGCATTTTCCGCCGCTATGGCTATACGACGGAGCAACTATTCGGTGGCCTCGGCGCCAGCACCGCGTTCCACGATGCGTTCCGCATCCTGGGCGGCGAACATGACGGCGACAAACTGCCCCAATACAAGCATCGGGTTCGCAATTAAGGCCGGCTTCTACCGCCAGATTCAATGTCCGGTGCAACGGCGCCCGTTGCACCGGCAGGCTCGTTCGGTGAAGTCCGATCTGGAATCGGTGCCAGCGCCCGGCACTATCGTCTGACGCTCGGCCGCCTGTCGGCCTGCTTTGGCATGGCCAGCGACAGACGTACCTTGAACACTGGTTGTGTCGTCAGCCCATCGCTACCCGACGGTTTCGGCCTCGGCCGGTTGCACGCCGTAGGTTCGGTAGCGGATTTGTGCCGCCGTCATCTGCTCGGGTGACAGCAGGCGCACGGCGCCGGCGGTGCGGGCGATCAGATACTGTCGCGCCAACCCTTCCAGCCGCACCGCCGCCAGCAGCGCCTTGTCCGCATCGCTTCCGTGACAGATCATGCCGTGATTGGCCAACAGACAGGCGGTGCGGCCGGCGATCGCCTCCACGGCCAGGTCCGCCAGCGCGGCAGTGCCGAATGTGGCGTACGGCGCGCACCTGATATCGTCGCCGCCGAACTCCGCCACGGCATAGTGGAACCCCGGCAACGCCAGGCCCAGGCAGGCTAGCGCGGTCGCATAGTCGGAATGGGTATGCACGATCACCCGCGCGTTCGATGCCTGGCGGTAGATGGCGGCGTGCATCTCCCATTCCGACGAGGGCAGGAGGGGGCCGTCATAGGACCCGTCAAAGCCGCAGCTCACCAACCGCTCGCCCGAAACGGTGTCTACGCGCACACCGGATGGGGTGATGAGCATGCCGTCTTCCGTGCGGGCGGAGACGTTGCCCGTCGAGCCGACATTCATTCCGCGCCGGCCGAGCTCCCGATACAGATCGGCCAGTGTCTCGCGCAGCCGGGTCTCCGCGTCGCCATACCGCCAAAGCAGAGCGGTGATCGGCTGGCTCGTCACCAGCGGCGGCGCGGTCGCCAACTGGCGCACCGCCGCCTCCGCGATATAGCGGACGGTCGTGCCCGGCCCCCAGCGCCGCCAGCTCGCGCCGGCCGTCTGGGTGCCCGCCAACACCGAGGCAGATTTGTCCATCACCGCCTCCCTACCCGCGCGGGACTGATGCCGCCCACTGCAATCTACCCGAACGTTCCGCGCCCTGCGCGCGCACGGTTTGATGTTTCTCTGGACCGTTACCGCGGCTCGGCTGCCAGGATGGCGCGGCTGATCTCCTCGATCAGCGTCAGCGCGCCGCGGTTGCCGGACAGGCCCTTGTCCAGCGCCAGCCGGCCGAGCACCGGGAACGCGACCTCGACCAGCGGCACGCCGAGCCGCACCGCGGCCGCGCGATCGAAGGCGCGCCCCAGCACGATCTCGGCGCCGCTTTCCGCCACCGCGTCGGCGATCTCGGCGGCGTCTCCGGTGAACAGGATGCGCGCGCCGCCGGCCAGCGCACCAAGCTCGGCCTCGATCGTGCCACGGAACACTTCGGGTGGCGCGTCGGTCACCACGATGGCGCGGGGCAGCCAGCCCAGCGTGCCAGCCAGGAACCGGGCCAACCCGACGACCTGGCTGCTGCCAGCGACCAGCGCGAACTCCCGCTGCAGCCCAAGCCGGAAGTAGGCGTCGGCCAGCCGCTGCAGGAAGTGGTCCTCCCGCCTGGTCTCCGCGGCGATGAAGGGCTCGCCGGCATCGGCCACGCGCCTGAGCCGGGACGCCACCGCGCGCAACACCTCGGCGGTGGCGGCAGCGCCGAACGGCAGGCCGCCGGCATTAACCCAGGGGATGCCGAACCGCGTCTCAAGCTCCTGAGCCACCCCGGCGCCCCATGGCGACAGCACCAGGGTCAGCCCGGCTCGCGCCAGATCGCGCAGCCCGTCTACGCCGCCGGCCAGCCCGAACACGGGGTTTGCGCGCAGCCCGATCCCGGCGAGCAGCCGCGACCACTCCTCCAGCTCGGCCTGCCAAAACACGTCCTGGCCAGGTACAAGCCCAAGGATCGTGACCAGCGTGCTGTCCTCGGGCCCGACCGGCCCCAGCACGTCGTGCTGCGCGAGGATGCCACGCAGGAACAGCTCGTAGCCCTCCGGCGCGGAGCCGTGGAAGCCGGCGGTGGAAATCTCCAGGATCGGATGCCCCTGGTCGCGGGCTTCCTTGGTGAGGGCAGGGACGTCGTCGCCGATCATCTCGATCGCGCAGCTCGTCAGCACGACATAAAGCCGGCCGTCGATCATCTTCAGCGTGTTCTTGATTTGCTCGCGCAGGCGGGAGCCGCCGCCGAACACGATGTGCTTTTCCGACAAGTTGGTGGCCGGCACGGCGAGGCCGCCGGCCGGTCCCGGCGTCGCCCATCCGGCGGCTAGCCCGCCATGGTAGGACTGCACGCCGCAGCCGGGCGTGGCGTGCAGGATCGGCACCACGCCGGGGATCGCGGTGGCGCTGTGCAGCGCGCCGTGCAGGGCGCAGCCGGTGCCGGGTCGTTCCTGCGGAATCGCCACTTATCGAACCTCTTGCTTGATGTGCCAGTCGGCGCTGCGCTTGAACCAGGACGCCGCGTAGACCGATGGCCTGGCGGCGATGCGGGCGATGAAGGCGGGATTGCGCAGGGCCTTGCGGGCCTGCCGCGCCAGATGCGCGGCGCCGCGATAGCCGATCAGCGCGTCGGCCCGCAGGCTGACGGTCGGGATGCCGGCGGACGCGGCGAGGGCGGCGCGCTCCGGCGTGCCGACAAACAGGTCCGGCCGCTGCCCGGAGGCCAACACGCCGGCATCCTCGAACGGGTGGCTCGACGCAACATGCAGGATCAACCCGGGATGCTGGTCGGCCACAACGTGCAGCCGCTCCGCCGTCGCCGTGTCCAGGTGATCGACGGTGAGGGTGCCGACCGTGCCACCAAGTTCCGCCACCAGCGCGGCGGCGCTGAGCGCGGCGTTGGGGTCCAGCGCGAGGTGCACGCGCAGCCCGTCGAGCGGCCGGTCCAGCGTGTCCTGCGGCAGCGCTGCCAGCCGGGTGGCGTGCAGACGGTCCGCCGCGTAGCCGCGGCCGGTTGCATCGCCGACCGCGCGCAGCCAGGCGCCGGTCGCTTCCAGGCCGATCGGCGCGGGGTTGTGAAGGAACGGCACGCCGTGCGCTTTCTGCAGCCCGGCGGCGAACGCGTCGCCGGCATCCGCGTCCAGCGACACCGACAGCCGCGCCTGTGCCGCGCGGGCGAAGTCCGCCGCGCCGGCGCCACGCGGCAGGATCGTCGTTTGCAGTCCCAGCTCGGCGAGCACTGCGCTGAGTTCGGCGGCGCCGGCCAGCGCGTGTGGTCCGGTGACCAGGTTCACCAGATCATCGTTGGTGCCGTTGTTCGACGCGGGCACCAGCGCCAGCAGCGCCTGCGCCGCGGCGTCAAATCCGGTCGCCGCGATGCGCGAGTGGAATCCGTCGGTGCGCAGCACGATGATCGGAATCCCTAGTTCGGCACTAAGCGAATCGGCAGCCGACCGGGCATCGTCGTTGTTGATCGCCACCACCGGCGTCATCACGATGAAGATCACCCACGGCGTGTGCCGCCGGTACAGCGTCAGGATGGTCCGCGACAGCGCGGCGTCGGCGCCGAGTATGGTGTCGCGCTGGTCCAGCCCGGTCACCGCCCAATGTCCGTCCGGTGCGGCGTGGGCCTGCGCCGCGACGCAGCCTGCCGGCCCATGCACCACGGTCGCCGCGCCGTCGATGCCGTTCAGCACCGACAGCGCCGCCAGGATGTCGTCGGGCGCGGCCTGCGCAAACGTGCGGATGCGCTGCGGTATCTCACCGGCGGCGAACTCCGCCAGCAGCGGGCCGGGCGGCCCGAGATAGGCGCCGATCGCCTGCAGGCGCTTTTCCCGGGTCGAGAGTGTGGCCTTGCGTGCCACGCTACACGCCCGCGCCGTCGGTGACGTAGCCAGCTTCTTCCTTGAACACCCGGTCGCCCCAGGTGCGCGCCCACACCTTCAGCTCCGGCCCGTTGAGCGGCTTCGGGATCGTGGTGGATTCGTCGGTGGCGATGAACCTGGCAAGCTGGCGATAGATGTCGGCCTGCTCCGAACGCGGTGCGGATTCGATCACGGTCTGGCCGTACAGCTCCCCCTGCGCGACCGCGGATGAGCGCGGCACGTAGCCGACCACCCGCGTGCCGGTCTGGCGGGCGAAGTCGTTCACCAACTGCTCAGCATACGGCGCCTGCATGTTGTTGGCGATGACGCCGCCCAGCCGCGCGCCGCCGGACGGCGCGTATTTGTTGATCGCCTTGAACAGGTTGTTGGCGGCGAAGATCGCCATGAAGTCGGATGACGTGACCACGAACGCCTTGTCGGCGATGCCGTCGCGGATCGGCACCGCGAAGCCGCCGCACACCACGTCGCCCAGCACGTCATACAGCACGAAGTCCGGGTTGAACTCGTCGAACACGCTCAGCTCGTGCAGCAGATCGACGGCGGCGCTGATGCCGCGGCCGGCGCAGCCCACGCCTGGCACCGGGCCGCCGGCCTCGATGCACAGCACGCCGCCATAGCCCACGGCGGAGATGTCCCCGATCTTGACCTTGCTGTGCTCGCGCAGCGTGTCGAGCACAGTCGGCAGGTCTTCGCCGCCGCGCAGGATGGTGGTGGAATCGGCCTTCGGATCGCAGCCGACCTGGATCACGCGGAAGCCGTCATCCGCGAGCGCCGCGCTGATGCTCGACGTCGTCGTCGATTTGCCGATGCCGCCCTTGCCGTAGATGGCGATGTGTTTCGCGTTGCCTTCGCTCACGGTGACTGCTCCAATTCAACGGATGTTTTCCGACGTCGTGCCCTTGCCAGTTCGGATGCCCGACAGATCCCTGTGTCCGGGCATGCACCCGGGCGGCGGGGCCGGCGCGCGGCAGCGGACCTGCGGGGTGCGGCGGCGCTACGCGGCATCGGCGGCAACGCCTGTGCCGGCTGCACCGAATGCCGGCAGCAGCCCGTCCTGGATGCGCCAGACGTCATGCTGCAGGCTGTCGGACGAGGCGTTGGCGTCGCACACCTGCTGGAAGGTGAAGCCGGCCTGCTTCCAGGCGGTGACGAGCTTTTCCGCCAGATCGAGATACCAGCCCGCTTCCGGCGCGCGGTGTCCTTCCAGCTCGGAGCCCGGATTCGGGCACCAGATGGAGAACGTGCCGATCACCCCCTTCGAGGCGAGATACTGCAGCCCTTCCCAGGTCTTCTTCTTCGGCTCGATCCCGGCGACGATGTTGGAGCGCACACGGCCATGGCCGAACACGGTGACGGCATATTCCAGCGCGGCGAGCCAATGGTCCCAGCCGCCGCTGCCATGCGCCTTGCCGGGGCAGATGGTTTCATAGAAACCCTTGTCCCACAGCTCGATGTTCATCGCCGTGGTGCGGAATCCGGCTTCCTTGAAGCGGTCGATATGCCGCAGGTCGAGCGGTGCGGCGACCACCGCGGTGCCGTTGAAGTCCTCGCGGCCGGAGTGGCGCTGGATCGCCTCGGCGACGTCGTTGTAGTATTCGAGTTCACGCCGTTCCGGGATCACCCCGCCGCTGATCGTCACGTGGTCGATGATGCCTTCGTCGAACGCCGCCGACGCCGTCTCGCCGATCTGCTGCGCGGTCTTCCAGAAGATGCCGTGGCGGTCGCCATAGACGTCCTTGGTGTGGTTGATGTTGCAGAACAGGCAGTCCTCGCCCTTCTCCTTGTAGGAGCACTCGTTGCTGTAGGCGACGAACAGCGCCCGGTGACGCGCCAGCACGGCGACGGTCTCCATCGCCTGGCCGTCGGAGGTGAGCTTGCCATAATAGCCCGGCCGCTGGTGGAACGTTACCTCGCCATGGGCGTGGCCGTCGCGGACCAGAATCGCGCGATCGCCGTCGGCCGTAATAACGCTGGACGAGCGGGCATTCCAGCGGAACGGCACCGACAGGCCGTTCGGCAGGGTGAAGCCTGACGGCAGCTCGAAATCATGCGTGTCGAAATCCATCTCGAACAGGGTGTGCACCTGTTCCTGAGACTTGATGCCCGGCGCGGCGAGGTCGAGCGCCTGCGCCGTAATGGCGACGCCTTCGGTGATCAGCTCAGCCTTCAGCGCCAGCTCTTCCCAAAGTCTGCTCTTCAGTCCGGGCGTGCTGCCAGTTGCGGGCATCGGTTTCTCCATTCCTGTCGGTGAAGGTTTCGCTCCTCGATAAGCCCGCGGCCGGTGGAGCCCGGTCCCGCTCTGGCCGTCCCTGCGACCGGCTCACTTAAATACGCCACAGAGCTGTCCATAACAATAGCCATCGCCGTGGCACGTATATTATCCGCCATGCCCCAAGGCGCAGCTTGCTGCGTCAGCCGGCGCCGACCAGCCGGTCCAGCGACTGAGCGGCGTCGAGCGCGCATGGCAGGCGGTGATGCGGCGCGTCCCGGCCATCGGTCGCCGCGCCAGATCCATGCAACGCGTCGCTGCCGCGGTCGCGCGCCGTCGTGCGTTCGTTGGCAACCGCGCCGGGTTCCGGCCTTGTTGCGGTGCCCTCAAGCAGGGTCAGCACCTCGGCGCGAAGCCGCAGCAGCCGTTCGTCGGTCCGCACCCGCGGATGGGGAACGTCCACCGCGACGATATGCGCGATGCGGCCAGGACGCTGCGCAAAAACTATGACCCGGTCGCCGAGCTGCACCGCCTCCTCGACATCGTGGGTCACCAGCAGCATGGTAATGCGCTCACGCGCCCAGATCTGCTGCAACTCGGTCTGCAATCGCGCGCGGGTCAGGGCATCGAGCGCACCGAACGGCTCGTCAAGCAGCAGTAGGCCAGGCCGTGCGACCAGGCCGCGGGCGATCGCGGCGCGCTGCGCCATGCCGCCCGACAGTTGATGTGGATAGGCGTCCTCGAAGCCGGTGAGGCCGACCAGGGCAATATGTTCGGCGATGGCACGTCGCTTGGCGCGAGCATCGACGGACGCATTCAGCAGGCCCAGCGCCACGTTCTCCTTTACCGTCAGCCAGGGAAACAAACGTGGTTCCTGAAACACGATTCCGCGCTCCAGGCTTGGGCCGTCTACGCGCGCGCCGTCGCAGACAATGTCGCCGCCATGGTTCAGGTCGAGCCCGGCGATCAGGCGAAGCAGGGTCGATTTGCCGCAACCGCTG
>Ga0302267_10002115_pt1 | contig 24391 bp, 24 predicted proteins | sample III_Bog_E1_3_FD_194555 | JGI IMG/M metagenome (GOLD analysis project Ga0302267, IMG submission 194555) | Peat permafrost microbial communities from Stordalen Mire near Abisko, Sweden - III_Bog_E1_3 | ecosystem: Environmental > Terrestrial > Soil > Wetlands > Peat | place: Sweden: Abisko...
GGCCCGCCCGCGCTGCGGTTCGACAGCGCCACCACGCCGACGCCGTACTGCGGTAGGAAGCTCACCGCCGAGCTGTACCCGTCGACCGAGCCATCGTGCCAGACGTGCTCGTCGAAGTCGCACGACTCCTCCCGGACCCATCCATAGCCGTAGAGATGGGAGGCGGCGGTGACGAGGCTCTCGCCGCTGGCCGCATCCTCGCGCAGGGACACCTCGAAGCGGTCGTGGTGGAGCGCCCCCTGGTGGGTCTCCCGCACCGAGCTGCGCCGCACCGTCCCCGCGTCCGGCCCGCTCCGCGGCGGGTATGCGTCGAGCTGGAAGGCCACGTAGCGCGCCATGTCGCGCACGGTGGAGAAGATGCCCCCCGCCCCCTCCGAGGCGCCCAGCCGCCACAGGGTGGTGGGCGTGTTCGGTCCCGGAGCGCTCTTCTCGTACCCGGTCGCGAGCCGTCCTGGCACCGCCGGCGGATCGAACGTGCTCGAGCTCATCCCCAGCGGCGTGAAGAGCCGGCGCCCCACGAAGGTGCGCAGCGGCACGTGCGCCGCCCTCCCCACGGCGATGCCGAGGAGCGCGAACCCCAGGTTGGAGTAGAGCCCCAGCCTCCCCGGCGCATTGAGCACGTGGAAGCCCGAGAGCGAGCGCAGGACCTCGTCCTCCGACGGCTCGGCGTCCGAGCGCACGTAGTTGAAGGCGCCGAGGCGGGGCAGCCCCGAGGTGTGGGTGACGAGCTGGTGCAGCGTGAGCGGCGGCGAGTCGTGGGTGGGATAGACCAGCCCCGCCGCCTCGGGCACGAGCCGGACCAGGGGATCATCGAGCCCGAGGGCGCCGTCGTCGCGCAGGGCGACGATCGCGAGGCCGGTGAACGACTTGGTGATCGACCCGATGCGGAAGACCGTGTCCGCGTCGGGCGCCACCCGGGTCCCCAGATCGGTCACCCCCGCGCCGCGGAAGTGCGAGAGCTCCCCGTCGATGACGACGCCCAGCGCCAGCCCCGGCAGATCGTGCTTCAGGAGCTCGGCGTCCACGAGCGCGTCGATGGCCCCGAAGGCGGAGGCGAGCTTCTCGCGCCGGCGCGGATCCGCGAAGCCGTACGCCGGCTCGTCGTCCGCGAAGACCTGCGCGGCCGGTGGCGGCGCAGCGGCGGGAGCGACCGTCGCCGGCGGGGGCGTGGCGAGCGACGGGGGCGCGACGGGCGGGGCAACGGGGGCGCAGGCGGCGAGGGCGATCAGGATCAGGGGCAGGGGCCGGGGGGGCGTCACGACCTCAGGTTACCGCGCCGGCTCGCGCCGGCGGAGTCCGATCGTGTGCCGTCACGGTGACCGCGAGAGCGGTTGCGGTCACCGCGAGAGCGGCTGTGGTCACCGCGAGCGAGGTTGCGGTGCCCGCGAGAGCGGTTGTGGTCACCGCGAGCGAGGTTGCGGTGCCCGCGGTACCCGCCGGTAATCTCCCTAGTTCGGCGTCAGCAGCGGCCGGAGCTGCGCTGGCGGGATGCCGTAGTCCTTGCCGCAGTAGTCGCAGCGGATCTCCAGCACCTCGCCGTCGCGGACCAGGTCCTCGATGTCGGAGCGCGGCAGGCTGGCCAGGCTGGCGACCACGCGGAGCTGGCTGCAGTGGCAGGCGAAGCCGAGCGGGGACTCCTCCAGGCGGGTGAAGGGCATGCCGTAGAGGAGCTCGTCGAGGAGGGCGTCGGGGGAGCCGCCCTGGGTGCGGAGGACCTCGTCGAGGTTCTGCAGCTCGGCGAGGCGCTCGGTCATCACCATGAGGGGGCCGCGCTCGACCTCGGGGAGGAGCTGGACCAGGTAGCCGCCGGCGACCACCAGCTCCCCCGCGTCGAAGATGGCGGTCACGCCGATGGTGGAGACGACCTGCTCGGACTCCGCCATGTAGCTCATCAGGCCGCCGGAGATGCCGCCGGCGTCGGGCACCTCGACGACGCCCTGGTGGAGGCTGCCGCCGGGGAGGGTCCGCATCACCTGGAGGAGCGCGCCGCCGCGCACCGAGATCTCGGGAGCGGTACCCGCCTCGGCGGGGCGGGCCACCCCGAAGTTCACCAGGCCGCGGCTGGTGCCGTCGGGGTGCGAGTCGGCGACGAGGCTGCCCTTGCTGCCGGCGCCCTTGAGGATGGCCTGCACGCGCAGGCCCGGGGCCATGGCCTCGCGGATCAGCACGGCGCCGGTGAGCAGCTCGCCGAAGTGGCGGGCCGTGGGGCCGCGCGCGTTCTGGGCGGCGACGGCGCCGCGGACGGTGGCGGTGGTGCGGGCCACGATGACGCGGAAGGCGCCGTCGTCGGTGATGGCCCGGACGACGCTGTCGCCGCCGGGGCTCATCAGGGGACCAGGAGGGATGCTCATGCGGCGCTCGCGGCGGGGGTCGGGGTGCTCGGGTTGGCGGCGAGGTGGAGGCCGTCGCGCTCGAGGAGGGCGTCGATGGTGGGCTCGCGGCCCATGAAGCCGCGGTAGAGGTCCATGGGATCGGCGCTGTCGCCGCGGGCCAGGATGCCCCCGCGGAAGGCCGCGCCGACGCCGGGATCGAAGAGCCCCTCGCGCTGGAAGCGCGAGAAGGCGTCGGCGTCGAGCACCTCGGCCCACTTGTACGAGTAGTAGCCGGCGGCGTAGCCCACCGGGCTGGCGAAGACGTGGGTGAAGGAGGTGAGCATCGCGTGGTCGTCGGGCATCCGCGCCGCGGAGAAGCGCTGGAGGATGGCGCGGGAGAAGGCGACCGGCTCGCCGTGCTCGGCGGGGCGGTACTCCATGTGCAAGGCGAGGTCGATCTCCGCGAAGCCGAGCTGGCGCATCATGGCGTTGGCGGCGCGGAAGGTGCGGGCGGCGCGCATGCGCTCGAGCATGTCGGCGGGGATGGTCTCGCCGGTCTCGAAGTGCCGCGCGAAGAGGTCGAGCGCCTCGCGCTCCCAGCACCAGTTCTCCATGATCTGGGAGGGCAGCTCGACGAAGTCCCAGGCCACCGAGGTGCCGGCCAGGCTGCGCACGTCGACGCGGCTGGAGGCGTGGTGCATCAGGTGCCCGAACTCGTGGAACATGGTCTCCACCTCGCGGTGGCTGAGCAGCGCGGGGCGGCCCTCGAGCGGGGGCGTGACGTTGCCGGCGAGCACCTCGAGGTGGCGGGGGAGCGCCGCGGTCGCGGGCACGGCGGTGTGGAGGCCCTGCATCCAGGCGCCGTCGCGCTTGTTCTCGCGGGGGGCGACGTCGACGTAGAACGCCGCGCCCGCCGCGCCGTCGGGCTCGCGCAGGACGAAGGCGCGCACCGAGGGGTCCCACACCGGCGCGCCCTCCCAGGGCTCGACGCGGACGCCGTAGAGGCGGTGGGCGATCTCGAAGAGGCCGCCGAGGACGCGGTCGAGGGGGAAGTACGGGCGGAGCGCCTCCTCGTCGAAGTCGAAGCGGGCGCGGCGGAGCTTCTCCGCGTAGTAGGAGACGTCCCAGGGCATGATCTCGGCGGCGCCAGGGCCCTCGATCTCGCGGCGGAAGGCGAGGAGCTCCTCGTTCTCGCGGGCGAAGAAGGGGTCGGTCTTCTCGTGCAGCACCGCGAGGAAGCGGCGCGCGGCGGCGCCGGTGTGGGCCATGCGATCCTCGAGGACCAGATCGGCGAAGCTGCCGAAGCCGAGCAGCGCCGCCTTCTCTTGCCGGAGCTCGAGGATGCGGGCGACGAGGGGGCGGTTGTCGAGCGCGGCACCCTCGTGACCGCCGGCCGCGCGGGTGGTGAAGGCGCGGTAGAGCTGCTCGCGCACGCCGGCGTCGTCGAGGTAGGTGAGCGCCGGCACGTAGCTCGGAGCCTGGAGGGTGAAGCGCCACCCCTCGAGGCCCTTCTTGGCGGCGCTCTCGCGCGCGGCGGCGACGGCCTGGGCGGGCAGCCCCTTCAGCCGCGCGCCGTCGTCGACCAGCAGCTCGAACGCGTTGGTGGCGTCGAGCACGTTCTGCGAATAGCGGATGGTGAGGGTGGCCAGCTCCACGTCGAGCGCCGAGAGCCGCTCCTTGCCCGCGGCATCGAGATCGGCGCCGTTGCGGCGGAAGTCGGCGATGGTCTTGGCGAGGAAGCGCCGCCGCGTCCCCACCAGCGCGGCCGCCTCCGGCGTGGCGGCGAAGGCCTTGAGCGCCGCCCACACGCCGGCCGAGAGGGTGATGCTGCTGTAGAGCGCGCTCACCTCGGGCTGCACGGCGTTGTAGGCCGCGCGCAGCTCCGGGGTGGTCGCCGCGGACTCGAGGTGGCCGACGACGGACAGCGCCAGCTCGAGCCGCTCGGTGATCCCCTCGAGCGCGCCCAGGGTGTTGTCGTAGGTGCGGGGGGAGGAACCGGCAGAGAGCGCATCGAGGCGGGCGCGGGCCTCGGCGAGGAGGGTGGCCACGGCGGGCTCGACGTGCTCGCCCCGGATCCGGTCGAAGGGGAGGGGATCGGCGAGGGCGAGCAGCGGGTTGTCGGCGGGGTTCGGGGGCATGGGGGGGGCAATGTTACGTCGCCGCGGCGGGCGGGCAACCGACCGCCCTCGGCGGCCGGTGCCGATTTCACCGAAAGGGCGCGCTCGGTCCTGAGCGGGCTTGACCGGGACATCGCTCGGGGTTCCCATGCCGCGCGGCGTCGGGGCAGTCCCTGTCCGCCGAGGAGGCACACCACCATGGCGGTTCGACCGTCCGATCTTCACGCCATCCCGCTCTTCCACGGCATCACGGACGAGCACCTCGCCGAGCTGATCCTCGCCTGCGAGCGCATCAACCTGCCCGCGGGAGAGGTGCTCTTCGAGGCGGGCACCGAGCCGCAGCACCTGCTCCTCCTCTCCGGCGGCGAGGTGGTCCTCCGCGAGCCGGGAGCGCCACCCGACGCCGCGCCCCGCTTCCGCCTCAGCCCCCTGGCGCCCATCGGCGAGCTCGGCGCGGTGACGGGCCTGAGGCGCAACACCACCGCGGTCACCTCCCAGCCCTCCGAGGTGTGGCGCATCGGGGTCGCCGATCTGCGCCAGTTCTTCGAGAAGAACGGCGACGTGGCGTTCCCATTCTACCACAACCTCCTCAACATCGTCGCCGACAAGGTCCGCCGCGACACCCGCCGCCTCGACGACGTGCGCGCCAACCTGATCCGCAGCCAGAAGGGGATGAAGCGCCTGCTCGGCCTGGTCCTCGAGAGCGAGGAGACGCCGCTCTCGCGCACCATCTGCGAGACGCTCGAGGAGCTCATCGAGGGCAACCGCCGCACCCACTACCTGGTCGAGCCCAGCAGCACGCTGACGAGCTGGGTCCGCCTCGACGGCGGCGCGACGGTGCCGGTGCGCGAGATCTCCGACAGCCTGCTGCGCATCGCCTCCGCCCCCCCCGTCGCCGGCGCGGGCGCTCCGGCCGCGGGCGCGGAGTGGAGCGGCGTCCTCATCACCCCCGGCGGCGAGGTGCCGGTGAGCGGCAAGGTCGAGCAGAACGACGCCGACGGCGCGCTGATCAAGCTCGATCTCTTCATCGACCAGTACGCCGCGGTGCTCCGCGACTACCTGACCCGCGTGCAGATGCTCGACTTCGTGGTCTGAGCGCGGCCCGAGCAGGGGCGCCCCGTCATCCTGGGGAACACCCGAGAGCGTTGCCCGACCGTATCCGGGTCTGACACCGCGTCAGGGCCGGATACGCGACGGGGGCGCCTCCCGGGCCCTCCGCCCGGGATTTCGCGGGGATCGAGGCTGGCCCGCCGCGTGCTTAAAGCATCGGCAACCCCAGCAAGGAGACCCCGATGCTTCGCACCAAGACCGTCTCGTTCCTGCTCTCCCTCGCCGCCCTCGCCCTCGCCGTCCCGACCTTCGCTCCCGGGGTCGCCCTCGCGGACGAGGCGCCGATCGCCGCGAAGGCGCCCCAGCCCCGGGTCACCACCACCGGCCGCTTCCAGCGCTACCTGCTCAACCCCGGGGGCAAGCCGATGGGCCTGCTCCTCAGCGACGGCCGCTTCGTGCCCACGCCCCGCCACGCGATGCCCGCCGACGCGCCGGTGCTGGCCGCCGGGGACACGCTGCAGATCGAGAGCGTGGTCCACACCACGCCGGCCGGCACGGTGCTCGCCCGCGCCGTCGTCCAGCGCAACGGCACGGTCATCGCCGACGCCAGCCAGATCCACGGGCGCCACCACCGGGACCACCAGGGCGCCGGCAACGAGCAGCACGCCCGGCACCCGCACGCGGCGCTCGCCCCGCTGGCCGTCACCGGCAAGATCGGCGCGCTGATCGCCGGCCACCACGGCCACATCAGGGCCATCGTCCTCGAGGACGGGACCACGGCGTCGGCGCACGGCCTGGAGACGATGGGCCTCAAGGTCGGCGATCAGGTGGCCCTGGCCGGCAAGGGCGGCACCTACCCGATGGGCAAGGCGCTCCGGATCGAGAAGATCACCCTGCCCAACGGCCAGGTCCGCGACATCCCGCCGCACGCCCACCGCGCCCCGGCCGAGAGCCAGTTCCCTACCTGATGCCCCCTCGCGCATGAAGCGCCGCAGACCTCACCCCGGCGGGTGGGGTCTGCGGCGCTCTGCGGACCTCCGCCCCGATCGCTGTTAAAGCAGCCTGTCATGTCCCTTCGCCGACGGCTCGCGGTGGTGCTCGCCCTGGGGCTGTCGGCCCTCGTGATCGCGGTCATCGCGATCGGACACCTCCTCGCCAGCAGCGACGCGGCGCGCGACCGCACCGCCGACGCCAACGCCGAGGCGGGCGCGCAGGCGCTCGCCGAGCGGGCCGAGCCGGCCGCGTTCAACGACGGACCCGACGCGGATCCGCGGCGCCTCCAGTCGACCGCACAGGCCGTGCTCCGGCCGGTGTCCCAGGCGGCGGGGGGCTACTGCACGCGCGGGGGCGTGGTGCTCGCCGCCGCGGGGCGGCTCCTCCGATCCGAGGGGCACAGCGAGGGGCGCCACGCGCTCCCCGCGGATCTGCGCGACGCGGTCTCCAACCTCTGCGCCCACGCCCGTTCGGGCGAGCCCCAGCGCGGGCGCGTCGAGACGCCGCGGGGCGTCGATCGCATCACCGTGGTCGCGATCGGGGATCGCGGGGCGGCCTGGTTCCTCTCCCGCGCGCGCTCGCGCGGCAGCGACGACACGCCGGCCTGGCCGTTCGAGGTGGTGCTGCTGGCCGCCGCCGCGGTGGCGCTGGCGGTGTTCACCGTCGACGCGATGATGGCGCTCCGCCGCGGCGCCGACGAGCTCCAGGGCGCCCTCGTCAAGCTCCAGGAAGACCTGCGCGCCCCGGTGCCGCGGCCTCGCGCGCAGGAGCTGGGGGAGATCGCCGCGGGCCTCGGGGCCATGGCGGTCCACCTCGCCGACGCGCGCGATCGCGAGCGGGAGCTGGAGTCCACGCTGGCGCGCGGGCAGCGCCTGGCCGCCCTCGGCCGCGTCGTCGCCGGCGTCGCCCACGAGGTCCGCAACCCGCTCGCCGGGATGAAGCTGCGGCTCGATCTGCTGGCGCGGTCCGGCGGCCTCGACGGCGCCGCGAAGGAGGACGTGGGCGTCTGCCTCGGCGAGATCGCCCGCCTCAACCGGCTGGTCGAGTCGCTCCTGGTGGTGAGCCGCGCCAAGACCCTCGCCCAGGAGCAGGTCGATCTCGGCGTCCTCGCCGACGAGCGCATCGCCCGCGCCGAGCCCATCGCCCGCAAGGCCGGGATCCGCCTCTTCCGCCGCGGCGAGGGGCAGGCCATGGCCGACCCCGACGCGCTCGCGGGCGCCGTCGACAACCTGCTCCGCAACGCCATCGAGGCCAGCCCGCGGGGGAGCGAGGTGGTCATCTACCTCGGCGCGGCCCACGACGGGACCGCCGTGCTCGACGTCGAGGACGCCGGCCCGGGCATCCCCGAGGCCCGCCGGACCGAGCTGTTCGAGCCGTTCTTCACCACCAAGCCCGAGGGCACCGGCCTCGGCCTGTGGATGTCGCGCCTCCTCCTGGAGGCCAAGGGGGCGAGCCTGCGCTACGACCGCACCGGCGACCGCACCCGGATGCGCATCGCCTTCGGGCGCCCGGGGGCAGGGAAGCCGGGGTGACCGCGGGCGCGAAGTTGACGGCGGGCGGCTCTCTCCGCTCTGATGGAGGACGATGCGCCACGAAGCCCCCCGTTCCCGTCGCCGCTCCGCTCGCGGCCTGCTCGCGCTGGCCGTGGCCGTGCTCTCCCTCGGCGCCTGCGACGCGCTCAGCGCGCTGACCGCCCCCCAGCTCCCGCAGGCCCCGCAGATGCCCTCGGTGCCGGACCTGCCGCCGGGGCCGGACGTGCCGTCGTTGCCTGGCCTGCCGCAGATGCCGACCCCGCCCGACCTCAACCCGCCGGGCCTCCCGCCCGCACCCACGTCCCCCGGGATGCCCGGGATGCCCGACGCGCCCAAGGCGCCCACCGGGCCGGACGTGCCGTCGCTGCCCGGTGCCGCGCCGGATCCGCCGCCGCCCGGGCCACCGCCGCCCCCCGGCCTCCCCTACACCGCGACGCCGCCGCAACCCGGACCGCCCGGCGCGCCCGCCGCGCCCAAGCTTCCGGGCGGCTGATATAAGGTCGGACGCCATGTCCGACGCCACCCTCCTCGAGGCCGCCGCCGCGCTCGCCCCCAGCCTTCGCGCCGAGAGCGACGCCATCGAGGCCGCCCGCCGCCTCCCCCCCGCCATCGTCGACCAGCTCGCCCGCGCCGGGCTCTTCCGCATGCTGGTGCCCCGCGCCCTCGGCGGCGGCGAGGTGGCGCCGGTGACGATGATCCGCGCCATCGAGGCGGTCACCCGCGGCGACTCGGCGGCGGGGTGGTGCGTGATGGTCGGCGCCACCTCCGGCCTGGTGAGCGCCTACCTCCCGGCGGACGCGGCGCGCGAGGTGTACGGCGATCCGCTGGCGGTCACCTCGGGCGTGTTCGCGGCCTCCGGCAAGGCGATCGACGAGGGGGATCACTACCGCGTCTCGGGGCGGTGGTCGTTCGCCAGCGGGGTCGAGCACACCTCGCACCGGATGGTGGGCGTGGTGGTGACGGACGCCGCGGGGCAGCCGCTGCTGGAGCCGACCGGGGTGCCGGTGATCCGCCACGTGCTCGTGCGCGCGGAGGACACCCGGGTCATCGACACGTGGAACGTCAGCGGTCTGCGCGGCACGGGGAGCCACGACCTCGGCGTCGAGGGCGCCATCGTGTCCAAGCGGTGGAGCGCCTCGCTGCTCGGAGGTCGGCCGCAGCACGACGGGGTGCTCTACCGCTTCCCGCTCTTCGGGCTGCTCTCGCTCGGCATCGCGGCCGTGGCGCTCGGCGTGGCGCGCGAGGCGATCGACGCGCTCACCGCGCTCGCCACCCCGGCGTCGAGCAAGAAGAGCCTCGCCCACCGCGAGCTGGTGCAGGCCCACGTCGCCGAAGCGGAGGGGCTGGTGCGATCCGCGCGCGCCCTGCTCCTCGAGGCGGCCGGCGAGGCGACCGCGGTCGCCGCGGCCCGCGGCCCGGTGACCCCCCGGGACCGCGCGCTGCTCCGGCTCTCGGCGACGCAGGCGACGCGGGCCTCCGCGCGGGCCGTGGACCTGATGTACAGCGCCGGGGGGGGCAGCTCGATCTACGCGCAGAGCCCCCTCCAGCGGCACTTCCGCGACATCCACGTGGCCACCCAGCACGCGATGGTGGCCGAGGGCACCTACGCCCTCGTCGGTCGCGCCCTCCTCGGCCTGAGCAGCGACGCCGGAATGCTCTAGCCTCACGCGACCGCGACGCCAGTGCACCCGGCCTCCGGGCAATCAGCCCCTGGCCAGGCGCGCGCCGAGCGTTCCACGACGAATATTCCGCGTGGTAGATCGTCTCCCGAACCGAGGAACAACCATGAAGAAGCTCGTCTCCGCCGTCGTCATGCTGCTCGCCGCCACCTCCACGCTCGGCGCCGCCCTCGCCGGCGATCAGTACGACCTCGCGGTCGCCAAGCCTTCGGCCAAGGCCAAGGAGCGCGCCGTCGCCAGGGTCTCCATCCACCCCAAGGGCGCCTTCCACGTCAACGTCGACTACCCCACCAAGCTGAAGATGACGGCGCCCGACGGGGTCACGCTCGAGAAGGACGTCCTGCGCGGGCCGGACGCCGCCAAGTTCGAGAAGGGCGGCCTCGACTTCGACGTGGCGTTCACGGCCGACGGCGCCGGGACCAAGTCGTTCAGCGGGGAGCTCAAGTTCGCGGTGTGCACGGACACCGAGTGCAAGCCGTCCACGGAGAAGGTCAGCTTCGACGTGGACGTCAAGTAGCGTCGGTCGGTCATCCTGGGGAACGCCCGAGAGCGCTCCCGACGGGCTTTCCTGGGAGCGCTTCGCGGCGGCCAACCTGGGGAACGCCCGAGAGCGTTCCCCGACCTGACCGCTTACTTCTTCTTGCCGGCGACGGCGCGCTGCATCTGGCAGGACAGGTCGCACGCGTCCACCTTGGGGGCGGGCGGCGCGTCGACCTTGTCGGCCTTGGGAGCAGGCGCGCTCCGCGGTCCGCCCGCGCCACGACCCGCGCTTGCGGTGATGGGCTTGGCGCCGGTGGCGGCGATGGCTCCGGCCGTGCCGGCCGTGCTCGCGGCGGTCGCCGTCGGGGTGGGAGCGGGGCGCTCGCCGGGGTTGAGGGCGACGGCCTTGGGCTCTTCCGGAGCGGCCGCCGCGGTCAGCGCGGGAGCCGCCGCGAGAGCGGCGCCGGCAGGGGCAGCGGTGCTGGCGGCGCTGGCGACCGCGTCAGGTGAGCCGCGCGTGGCCGCGAAGACCGCGACCGCGGCGAGCACGGCGCCCGCGGCACCGAGGGCGACGAAGATCTTGGTCTTGCTCTGGCTCGCCGGGCGCTCCATCGGCGGAGGTGCGGTGGAGATCGGCGGAGCGGTGAGGGTGAGGACCGGGGCCGAGAAGAGGCTGGGGGGGGCGACCAGCAAGGCGACGGACATGTCGTCCTCCGCCTTGGGCCGCCGATCCCGCTCGATGGCCGCGAGCGCCTTGAGATCGATGAGGCCCGAGTCGTCGCGGTTCTGCTGCTTGCGCGCCTCGTCTTCGGTCTTCTTGAGGGCGTCGAGCGAGAACAGGCTGGAGTCGTCGTGGCGGGCGCCGATCGGCGCCGGTGCGTCGGGGGATCGGGAGTCCTTCATCGGCAGATCGTTCTCTTTCTCGGGTTGGCGAGCGCGTCGGTGCCCTCGCGCCGGGCCCACGGAACAGCCAGCGGTGCTTGCCGCGGTACCGAGTAGACCGCGGAGCACGAGCTCGCTTGGGGAGCCAGCAGAGCAGAGCCAAAGCGCGGCGAGTGTGGCACGGGACCCAGGAGAGCGAATCTACCGCAGCCCGCGCGCGATTGCCACGCAGAGCAGCGGGGACAGCGCGTGACCACTCCTCCTCCGCCCGCCCTACATGGTACGCGGTCACCCTGCGGACCGCCCGAGAGCGTTCCGCAACATCCTCCGGTTCGCTCCTGCGCTCCTGATCGAGCGCGGTCGCGGACGGCTCTCAGTCGATCTTGAGGATGGCGAGGAACGCTTCCTGGGGGATCTCGACGCTGCCCACCATCTTCATGCGCTTCTTCCCCTCTTTCTGCTTCTCGAGGAGCTTGCGCTTGCGGCTGATGTCGCCGCCGTAGCACTTGGCGGTCACGTCCTTGCGCATCGCCCGGACCGTGGTGCGGGCGATGATCTTGGAGCCGATGGCGGCCTGGATGGCGACCTCGTACTGCTGGCGGGGGACGATGTCCTTGAGCTTGACGGCGAGGTCGCGGCCGCGGTTGTAGGCCTTCTCGCGGTGGACGATGAGGCTGAGGGCGTCGAGGAGCTCGCCGTTGACGAGCATGTCGAGCTTGATCAGATCGTCGGTGCGGTAGCCGAGCAGCTCGTAGTCCATCGAGGCGTAGCCGCGCGACACGCTCTTGAGCTTGTCGTGGAAGTCGAAGAGCACCTCGGCGAGAGGCATGTCGTAGGTGATGATGACGCGGTCGGCCGAGGCGTACTGGATCGACTTCTGCTCGCCGCGCCGCTCCTGGCAGAGCGCCAGCACCGCGCCGACGTAGCCCGCCGGCACGTGGACGGTCATCCGGAAGATCGGCTCCTCGATGTGGTCGATGAGGTTGGGCGCCGGGAGCTTGGCCGGGTTGTCGATGACCTTGGTCGTGCCGTTGGTCAGGTAGCACTGGTAGACGACGCTCGGCGCGGTGGTGATGAGGTCGAGGTTGTACTCGCGCTCCAGGCGCTCCTGGATGATCTCCATGTGGAGCAGCCCGAGGAAGCCGCAGCGGAAGCCGAAGCCGAGCGCCTCCGAGCTGTCGGGCTCGAAGACGAAGGCGCCGTCGTTCATGTTGAGCTTGGAGAGCGCGTCCCGCAGATCCTCGTACTGGGCCGAGTCGGTGGGGAAGATGCCGGCGAAGACCATCGGCTTCACCTCTTTGAAGCCGGGCAGCGGCTCCACCGAGGGGTGGACCGAGTCGGTCACGGTGTCGCCGATCTTGGTGTCGACGACGGTCTTGATGTTGGCCGCGAGGAACCCGACCTCTCCCGGGCCGAGCTCGGTGAGCGCGATCGGGTGCGGCGCGAACATGCCCATCTCGGTGAGCTCGTAGTCGCGGCCGGTGGCCATGAAGCGGATCTTCTGGCCCTTGCGGAGGGTGCCCTCCATGACCCGGACCATCACCACGGCGCCGCGGTAGCTGTCGTACCAGCTGTCGAAGATGAGCGCGCGCGTCTTGGCCGTGGGGTCGCCCTTGGGGGGAGGGACCCGCGCCACGATCGACTCGAGGATCTCCTCGATGCCGATGCCCGTCTTGGCGCTGGCGGCGATGGCGCCCGAGCAGTCGAGGCCGATGACGTCCTCGATCTCGCGCTTGGTGCGGTCGATGTCGGCCGAGGGCAGGTCGACCTTGTTGAGGACCGGGATGATCTCGAGGTTGTTGTCGAGCGCCAGGAAGACGTTGGCGAGCGTCTGCGCCTCGACGCCCTGCGTGGCGTCGACCACGAGCAGCGCGCCCTCGCAGGCCTTCAGGCTGCGCGACACCTCGTAGTTGAAGTCGACGTGGCCGGGCGTGTCGATGAGGTGCAGGACGTACGTCTGCCCGTTCTTCGCCGTGTATTTGAGCCGGACCGTCTGCGCCTTGATGGTGATCCCGCGCTCGCGCTCGAGGTCCATCTTGTCGAGGAACTGGTCCTGCTTTTCACGCGCGCTCAGCGCGCCGGTGAACTCGAGGATGCGATCGGCCAGCGTCGATTTGCCGTGGTCGATGTGCGCGATGATCGAGAAATTACGGATGAAGTTCGGGTCCGCGGGCATGATGGGGCGGACCCTACTAGCGCGGGACGACCGGCCTGGCTACCGGGCGTTTGAGGTCGCCCGCATCGCGACCTGCCCCGACGAGCGCTCAGCCTCGAGCCCGGGGGTTTGGGGGCGGAGCCCCCATCGTGATCAACCCTCGCCGGAGCGGGGAGGATCGGCCTGGCCGGCCGCGCCAGCGCGGAGCGTGGCGACCGGCTCGCGGATGGGCTCGCGAGCGGGCTCACGGCGGCTGGGCATGGACGTCATCACCGCCGGCGGCGCGGGGGAGAGCGTCGCGGACTCCAGGGACATCTGGCCGGGCAGCACGGGCTCGTAGTGCTTGAGCATCAGGTCGATGCCTTCGCGGATGAAGACCGCGATGGGCACCTTGGTGCGCTCATGCAGGAGCTTGAGGCGTTCGGCCTGCTCCGGCGTGATGTAGATGGTCGTCGAGACTTTCTTTCGCGACATATCACGCCGAGGGTTTGGAGCCGCACACACACCGGCTGGGATGCGATGCGCGTGACGCAGAGACCATCGTGAAAGCCCCTGAAAGAGCTGGGCAGGGAGCCGAGACAGCTCCCTATGGGGAGCCGCGCCCGCGGGCCACTGACAAGGCGTTACCCTAGATGCCGGTACGTGTGATGTCAATTGGAACCTGTGCCCGGAGCGCCCGTTTCCGTCCTCGGACAGCTGTAAACGGCCTGGCTTGCTCGTTCCGGGGGGGGCGGGCTAAGCTTCCGGGCCGCCTTGCATTTCTCCCCTGTCCGACCCCGACCGGCCTGGCCCTCCGCCCGAGCGGCTCGTCCGGACGGCCCGTCCTTCTCCTGCCGGGGAACGCCCGAGTGCGCTCCCGACCTTCCCTGCTGCGCCCCGTCGGGGAGCGCCGAGGCCGACCGATGATCCAGCGCGCCCGCGTCCGAGGCCTCGGCCTCCTCCTCGTCATGACCGTGTCCGCCCTCCAGGCGGTCGCCTGCTCGACCACGGAGGCGGAGGCCGACAAGGCCAAGTCGCCGGCGAACAACCAGAAGCGCGACACCGCCATCGTCCACGAGCCCTGCGACACCAACTCTTCGGAGGCGGTGAAGGTCGACGTCAAGGGCCGCGGCGGCGGCCGCGCCGACATCATCCACGTGATGAGGGGCGGCAAGGAGATCTGCCGGATGGTCGACCTCAACATGGACGGCAAGCCCGACGTCTTCATCTATTACGACGAGCAGGGCCGGGAGCGCCGCCGCGAGCAGGACTTCGATCGCGACGGGCGAGCGGACGAGATCACCGTGTACGAGAACGGGCAGATCAAGCTCAAGATGCGCGAGACCAACTTCGACGACAAGATCGACACCTGGGACTACTACGAGAACGGCCGCCTCGTGAAGCGCGAGCGGGACTCGGACGGCGACGGGATCATCGACCAGTGGTGGTCGTTCAACAACCCGGCCAACCCCAAGTGCGCCATCGTGGCCTCCGACCGCAACGCCGACGGCAAGCCCGACCCCGACAGTGTGGTCGACCTCTGCGGCGAGTCTTATGGTGCTCCCAAGGGCGCGGCCCCCGGTGCGGCGCCGGCTCCCGGCGCGACTCCCAACGCGCCCGCTGCGTCGGCCTCGGCCGCGGCGAGCGCACCGACGGCCACGCCCGCCGCCGCGCCACCTCCGCCCCCGAGCGCGACCCCGACCGCCGCTCCCGTCGCTTCCCCGAAGCAACCCCCCAAGAAGTGAGCCTCACGATGAGCAAACGCAGCCTCCTCCTGCTGGTCGCGTTCCCCGCCCTCCTCGGCGCGAGCGGGTGCAGCAGCGGGGCCCAGTTCCAGGGCAAGACGCCGCCGATCCAGACCACCAAGCGGCTCGACGGCAGCATCGACGATCACTCGCTCTGCGACTGGAAGGGCAAGCCCGACCGCGAGGCCAGCGAGGTCGCCGGGCCCGGGTCCGTGCTGCCCAACGTGCGCCGCGTCTACCAGGTCATCGGCACCGGCGAGGACCGCCACAAGGTGCTCATCTGCCGCGAGATCGACACCAACTTCGACGGCGTGAAGGACGTGGTCCGCCACTACAACGAGAAGGGCGAGAGCATCTCCGAGGAGGCCGACGCCAACTACGACGGCCGCATCGACACCTGGATCACCTTCATCAAGGGCCGGCTCGCCGAGGTGAAGCTCGACACGAACTTCGACGGCAAGCCCGACGAGTTCAAGTACTACGTCAACGGCAAGCTCACCCGCATCACCCGGGACACCAACTTCGACGGCAAGCCCGACGTCTGGGAGATCTACCGCGACGGGCACCTCGAGCGGATGGGCGTCGACGTCGACGGCGACGAGCACGTCGACCGCTGGGACCACGACACCGAGCAGCGCCGCCGCTTCGAGGACGCCGAGCGCAAGAAGGACGAAGAAGAGGCCGCCAAGGCCGCCAAGAAGGCCGACGCCGAGAAGGCCGCCTCCGACAAGGCCAACGAGGGCGCCGACGAGGAGCCCAAGGACCCCAAGGCCCCGGCGGCCAAGGCTCCCGCGGAGACCTCCAAGCGCAAGCTGCCCAAGCCCAAGGCGGCCCATCCCCCGACGCCGCCCGTGGTGCCTTGATCATCCTGCGGAACGCCCGAAGGCGTTCTGCGACGGTCAACCGGTACAACTCCTCACCGGCGCCCCGAGCGGCCTGCGCGGCGCGGGGGGGCGGCGCCGACCTCCTCCTCCTCGTCCACCACGCGCAGATCGCTCGCTTCCTGCGCCTCCTCCCGCGTCATCGTCACGTCGCTCATGTCCTCGCCGTAGGTCGCGCCGGAGAGGAACGTCGCGCCCAGCTCGCCCGCCAGGTCGGCCGCGGCGTCGGCGGCGTCCGGATCGAACCCGAACGCCGTCGTGCCCGCGTCGTTGGGGTGGTGGCGATAGCTGCGCTTCTCGTCGTCGAGGGTCGGCGTCGCCTCATCCATCTCCGCGGGCGGGTGCGCCTTGCCCCGCAGCGGGGGCACCACGAACGCCTCGAGATCGTCCGCGATCGGCAGCGGCGGCTCGGCTCTCCCCGGCTCGAACGGCCGCGGTAGAGCGGGGTCTCGCGCCCTCTGCACCTTCGCCCCGTGGGGACCCGCCGTCCGGAGGCGGCTCGTTGCTCGCTTGCTCACGTCCTCACCTGCCCCTCGGCTCCGCCCTGCATGCGAAAGCCGGTCCCCCCGGCTTTCGCACCGGGTCGGCGCGTTCCGCGTGCGGCGTGCGCTCACCTTCGCTAAGAGTCCCGCCGTGGTGTGCAACGTGGGCATGGTCCCTCCGCCTTCGCGGCGCCGGCTGGTACCGGCGTGCGCGCTCGGCATGTTGCTCCTCACCCTCGGGCCCACCGGGAGCGTGCGCGCGGACGAGCCGGCTCCGGTTGCCTCTCCCACCCCCGCCGCCCCGACCGACGACGCGTTTGCCGAGGAGCTGCGCGCCCTCGGCCGCACCATCGAGCTCGACAAGCACCTCCTCGGCTCGGTCGAGGTGGGTCGCGGCTTCCGCTTCAACAACCCCTACCGCCTCGCCACCCAGCTCAGCGCCGACCCGCGCTCCGTCTCCCTCACCGACGCCTATGCGGACGTGGGCGCCGGCATCACCTTCGGCCCGCCGGACGGCCTCCAGCATGGGGGCGCGCTGCACGCCTCGTTCGCGATCACCGGTGTCCCGCAGGCGGTCCTCACGCCCACCTACCTGGTGGCGTATCGCGGCCCGCGCGCGTTCCTCGGCTACGGTCGCCTGGGTCCCTCGTTCGTCCTCACGCCCGATCCCACCCTCGGGCTCGAGGTGGCCGGCGGGTTCGCCTGGTTCTTCACCGGCAAGATCGCGATCGCTGGCGAGGTGGTCGTCGACGTCTACTACGGCGCCGGCACCCACGACGTCGCCATCGCCACCTATCCCATCGTCTCGGGGCAGCTCGGCCTCCTCTTCGACCAGGAGCTCCTGCCATGAAGCCCGCCCGTCCCGGGGCCCGCCCCTTCGAGATCGCGCCCCTCGCGCTGGTCGCGTTCTTCGTGCTCCTCGCGGCGACCCCGGGGGACATCGGGAGCTGCAACGAGGCCCCCGATGCCCTCGACCCCAACAAGTTCTTCGCGAGCAAGCAGGCGATCGACTGCCAGCGCTGCACGCAGTGCGACATCGTCACCGAGACCTGCCTCAAGTCGTGCACGCCGCTCCTCGGCGGGACGTTCCCGACCGGGTGCTATCCCCTCGTCCACGACGGCGAGGTCTGCCTCGACGCCCTCCTCGCGGCGAGCTGCAGCGCCTACCAGGGCTACGTCGCCGACGAGGGCTCGACCGTGCCGACCGAGTGCGACTTCTGCCCGCCCCGCCCCGTGGCCGACGCGGGAGCCGAGTGATGCGCGCGCGCTCGGTGCTCGCCGCCGGCCTGCTCGCCCTCGCGGCGGGCGGCTGCAGCACCTTCTCCTCCGCCTCCGACTGGAGCGCGTACCGGGCCACCCGCGTCGCCCCCAGTCTCGAAAAGCGCCTCGCCGCCGCCCAGCGCTACCTCGCCGATCGCCCCGACGGCGTCTTCCGCGCCGACGTCCGCGCCTGGTTCGACCACGCCGAGGAGATCTACTTCACCAGCAAGAAGGGGAGCGTCACCGGCCTCCACGCCTACCTGAAGGCGCTCCCCCGCGGCCCCCACGCGGGAGCCGCCGACAGCCGCATCGCCGAGCTCGAGCACGTCGAGCGCAGCCGCCGGGCCGAGCTCGACAAGTCCGCCGCCGAGGTCGAGGCCCGCGTCGCCGGGCCCGCCGCCGTCGCCCGCGTCCACGTCCGCAAGGAGCTCGACGACTGGCTGGCTCGCTTCCTCGACGACACGCTCTTTCAGGCGCCCTTCTCCCGCGCCAGGGCCGAGCTGATCGTCCCCTTCAGCCTCTCTCTCCCCAGCCCCCACTGCGCCGCGCTGGATGCCCCCGTGCACAGCGCCACCCGCCGCTGCAGCAAGCTGCTCGAGCTCCCCTACGAGGTCGACGGCCCCACCGGCCCCGAGCCGCGCGAGGCGACGCTGGAGGTCTCCGTCCTCGAAGACCCCTTCGGCGTCCCCGTCGAGGTCACCGTGGGCGGGCCCGATCTCTTCCTCCGGCTGGAAGAGACCTACCGCGTCAAGCCCATCGCCCCCGACGAGCCCGGCCAGCGCGCGGTCGGGGGGGCGCGCGCGGCGGTCTTCGTGAACCGGGCCTTCAGCAGCACCGTGGGAGTGTCCGACCCCCGCGCCTGCGTGCGACCGATCTTGCCGCCGGTGGCGCTGCGCCTCCAGTGCGAAGGCCTCCACGTCGAGGTCCTCCCGGCGACGGCGCCCGGTGAGGACGATCGCATCGTCATCGCTCCCGCGGGGGCCGCGAGGTGACGTGACTCCGCAGGTGACCTCCGGGTCGCTCAGGAGGGCTCGGGGATGGAGAAGGCTACGGGCTTCTGGTGGTCCTCCACGGTCAGCCCTTCGCTCTTCATCTTCTTCTTCATGTCCTTGGGCAGCGCCCCGTCGGCCATCGCCATCGCCGTGCTCTGGGTCTTGTCGAAGACCGCCTGCCAGGTGTCCGGCGTGTTGCCGAGCAGGACCGTGTCGATGAACGTCGCCGTGAACACGCCGCTGAACGAGTACTGGTAGGTCGACGACGAGGTCACGTCGAAGACCCCCGCGTAGTCGCGGAAGAGCGTGCGGAGGTTGGGAGCCGACAGCTGCGGCCGCGCGCCGCCCATCTTCTCGTCGGCCTCGATCTTGCCGCTGTCGGACGAGCAGCAGTCGCTGAGCACCACCCGGAGCCGAGCCTTCTTGGCGGTCACCGCCTTCACCACGGCGGCGCGGCGGAGCAGCTTGCCGCGGGTGCAGAACAGGCGCTCGTCGCCGTCCATGCACCCGTGGCCCGAGTACACGAACCACACGATGTCGTCCTTGCCGGGGTCGATGGCCTCGATGGCGTCGAGCACGCCCTGGCCCGTGGCCCCCTCGCCGTGGAGGAGCAGCTCGCTCACGTTGACGATCTCGTTCTCCTGGAGGGTGCGGAGCAACCCCCTGAGGCTGCGGACGTCGCTCTCGACGTCGATGTCCTTCCCGTACACCGCCATCACCGAGTGCAGCGTCGGCACCGCTGCGATCCCCGCAGGCACCACCGCTTCCCCGTAATCGGGGTCCTGGTCCTCTTCGACCTCGGCATCGGCGTCATCGGCGTCGTCATCGGCGTCATCGGCGTCATCGGTATCGTCGTCGTCATCGGCGTCATCGGCGTCGTCGTCGGCGTCCGCGTCCGCGTCGACGGCCACCTGGACTTTGTCCATCGCGTCATCGGCGTCGTATTCGAGCTGTTCGTCACAGAAGCTCTCTCCGATGGTCGTGGCGTCCACCGTGATCGTCACGACGTGGGTCTCGCCATGGACGTATCCTTTGACCTCGGTGTCGCCCTCCTTTCGGAGCGTCATCTTCGTCTTCTTGCCCTTGTAGATGACGTGCCGCTCGACTTCGTCCATCTGACTTCTCCCGTTCGAGGTGCAGGGGACCCAACTTGGAGGGGGGAAGTCAAGGCCGGCTGCGCGCGCTGCCGCCCTCGCGCCGGGGCCGGGGCCCGTGCAGGATCGAGCGCACCAGGTTCTCCACGGAGGCGTCGCCCAGCGCCAGCGTGGCGAGCACCGCGCCGCGGCGGGGTTGAGGCAGCTCGCGGGCGATCGCCCGCGGGGGCAGCCCGCGGGCCGCGAGCGTCCGCACCCGCCCCTCCGCGTCGCGCAGCCAGGCGAGCTTGCGCGCGATGGCCGCCTTGCCTCCCGTGACGCGCGGCCGGTGCGCGCAGAACAGCACGTCGAAGTCGAGCTCCAGGAACCGCTCCAGCGTGGCCACCGTGGCGGCGAAGTCCTCGTCGCGGCGGAACAGCTTCACCTTCTCGTCGATGAACGCGTCGCCCGAGAACAGCCAGCCCTCCGCCGGCACGTGGAGCGCGATCTGGTCCTCGCAGTGCCCCGGCGCCGGCACCACCCGGGCCCGGTGCGGCCCGAGCGCGACGTCGGCCCCTTCGATCCTGCCCAGCCGCGCCGGCGGCGCCTTTCCCCAGAGCACGTGCTGGTAGAAGCGGATGGGGAAGCCGTCGCGGACCAGCCGTCGGGTGGGCTCGGTCCCCTCCACGGCGACACCCTCCGCGACGAGGCGGGCGGCGCCGCCGGTGTGGTCCTCGTGATGGTGGGTGATCACCGCGCGTGAGGCGCGCCGGTCGCGGGCGAAGGCCGCCACGTCGTCGGCGTAGCAGGCGAGCCCCGCGTCCACGAGCGTGTCACCGACGGAGTAGCAGTGCACCGCGAGCAGCTCGCGCCCGCCCCAGAGCCGCGCCATGCGCAGCGCCCGCAGCGGCCCCACGGCGACCGAAGAGACGCGGCGGCCGAAGGGCCAGGCGAGGCGCGCGAGGATGGGGTCGAGCAGGTGATAGGGTTCGAGCACGGGGCGCCCCTACTTCTTCATGACCTCGGCGAGGACCCGGGCGGCCTCCGGCGAGACCGGCGACCAGCCCGCGAGACCAGTCCTCGGATGGGCCGCGAGCCACGACGTGACCACGGCGGCCGGGCGCTCGTAGGGGGCCAACCGGGCGGGCAGGTGTCGGGCCGGGATGGCGACCCACCTCGTGTTCGAGCCCCACTGGCCGTCGGAGCAGGCCGTGCACGCAAACGTGCTGACCTCGTGCTCGGCCAGCAGCGCGCCGCGCGCGTCGTGACGAGGCAGGGTCGCGCGGTAGGTCACGTCCTCGAGCTGCAGCGGGTGGTCGAAGGGGAGCAGCTTGTCGACCGCCTCGGCCCTCTCCGCCGTGTCGAGCGCTTCGAGCTCGCCGCGATCGAGCACGTCGACGGCCCGGCGCTGCGCGAGATCCCAGACCACCAGCGACCCGTGGTGGGCGCCGAGGGCGTCGCACGTGTAGGCATAGTCGTGCTCGCGCACGAAGACGTAGGGCCCGGCCGACCCCTCGAGGTCCACGCTCTGCGCGACGTCGGCGGCGCCTTCGGGCTGCCAGGGCTCGATGATCTCGACGCGCTCCGCCGACCCGAGGCGCTCCATGGTCCCCCGCAATCCATCCCTCCGGTGGGTGGTGAGGTCGGGCCGGTACCCTTCGCACGCCACCGTCGGCACCTCCACGGCACGCGCGCTCCAGCGCCACACGTCCGCGCCCACGGCGACCAGCAGCGCCGGCTTCGATCCGACCTCCCGAGCACCCGCCGGCGAGGCCGCGATCCACCGGGTCGTGGGCGCCCCCTTCGCGTCGACCATCCAGACCAGGGCCTCGCGGGTGTCGACAGGCGCCGCCGGCGCGACGAGGGACGTCGCGGCGCTCAGGGCGGGCGCCGGGGCGCTCGGGGCAGGCGCCGGGGCGCTCGGGGCGGGCGCGGTAGCATCCGCGCTGCGGGCCCTGCACGCGGGTATCGTGGCGAGAAGGAGAACAGCGGCAGCGAGCACGCGCAACGACATGTCCGCCCAGCATCGCAAGGCGTGTGCCGCGCACGCAAGCTCGGCGCCGGCCGCGCCGCGACCCGCTCGGCGTGGCGCGCGCACCACACCGCGTGGCTGGCCGCGCGAGCGCCCGATCGCTCCACGTCCTTGCACGATCCGACCAATCCTGGGGGGATGAGGTCCCTCGCGGCTTGCGCTGCGGCAGCTCCGGCGCTGAAGTGAGCGCGATGGAACCGCTTCGGGAGCTGAGCCTGTCGATCGCGCGCCACACGCCGCCGGCTCCGGGCGGCGTGTGGAAGAACGAGGCCCTCGGGCTCATGTTCGCCGCGGCGAGCCACGTCCCGGAGCCGACCCGGCACGTCTACGAGCCGGTCTTCGCGCTGGTCGTCCAGGGTGAGAAGCAGCTGGTGATCGGCGACGAGATCTTCACGTGCGGCAAGGGATCGTTCCTCGTGCTCTCCGTCGACCTCCCGGTCACCTTCCAGATCTCCCGCGCGACCCCCGAGCACCCCTACCTGGCCCTCGCGTTGACGCTCAAGCCAGCGGCGGTGGCCACGCTCCTCCTGGAGGCGGCGACCCCCGAAGGCGCGCCCGGCGAGGCCGGCGCGGCGGCGATCGGCCTGAGCGAGGCGCCGACCGAGCTCCTCGAGGCCATCGTCCGGCTCGTCCGGCTGCTCGAGCATCCACGCGACCTCCCGGTCCTCTGGCCGATGGCCGAGAGGGAGATCCTCTGGCGCCTGCTCTGCAGCGAGCAAGGCCACCGGCTCCGTCAGATTGGCCTGGCGGACAGCCGCCTCTCGCAGATCGGCCGCGCCATGCGCTGGATGCGCGAGAACTACCGCGAGGCCCTGCCGACCGAGGATCTCGCGCGCCTCTCCGGCATGAGCGTCACCTCGTTTCACCGGCACTTCCGGGCCGCGGCGCTGATGAGCCCTCTCCAGTACCTGAAGCAGATCCGCTTGCAGGAGGCGCGGACGCGGCTGCTCACCAGCGTGGGCGACGTCGCCAGCGTGGGGCACGCCGTCGGCTACGAGAGCCCCTCGCAGTTCAGCCGCGAGTACAAGCGAGCGTACGGCTCTCCCCCGAGCCAGGACGCCCGCCTGCTCCGCGCGTCGGCTCAGGTGTCGAAGTAGCGTCCCTGCTCGAGCGCCGCAGCGCCCGCATCCGAGCGCGCCAGGCCCAGCACCTGATGGGCTGCGCCGAGCAGCTCCCGAACGACGGCAGATCCGACGACCCCCGTGGCGCCGGTGACGAAGATACGCATGGTGTGCTCTCCTGGTGAAGGGTGATTCCTTCCGCAGGGTAATCAGGTGCCCTGGAGAACCGTAGACCGGATGCTCCAGTTCCTTGCACGATCCTGCCAAGGATCGCGCGGTCATCCGGGGGAATGCCCGAGAGCGTTCCTCGACCGGGCGCGCCCTTCACCGCACCGTCGCCGCGATCCACGCGCTCCACCGCCAATCTCGAGCGCAGGACCAAGGGCAGTCGGGCGCTACGCCTCGCCCGTGCGCCCTCGTTCGAGGCACTCGAGCAGCGCGTACTTCGCCCGGTGGAGGAGGACCGCGATGTGTCCCGAGGTGAGGCCGAGGGTGCTCGCGGTGTCCTGCGGGGTCAGCTCTTCGAAGATCCGCATCGTGACGACGCGGCGCTGGACGTCGGCGAGCTGGTTCACGCAGCCGAGGAACGCGACCTGCTCCTCGGCCGCTGCGAGAAGCGCTTCAGCGTCGAGCGTGTCGGCGGGGAGCTCCAACGTCGAGGTCAGCGAGGAGTGGGGGAGCAACCGGTGATGTCGGCGACGCATGTTGCGGGCTGCATTTCGCACGAGAACCGCCATCAGCCGAGCCGCTCCCTCGTCGTCCAGGGACAGCTCGCGCGCCTGGGGAAGTGAGAGGAGCGTGGTAAATGCCTCCTGCACCGCATCCAACGCCTCCAGGGCGGACAACCCTTCGCGAACGGCAACGGCGGCGAGCGGCCGCGCGTGGGTGCGTGCGAGGGTGGAGACCCAGCCTACGAAGCTCATCGTCACGGAGCGACCGTACCACGGTCGCGTGGCGTGCTGAGGGAGGTCTCGACGGGGGCGACGATTCCACAATCCGGCTTGCCGCACCCGGTGCCTGGAGCCCCGCCCGAGGCTCCGCTCGCCCGTCGGCGAGCTTCAGGCAACGCGGAGCCCGCAGGGCTGATCAGGGGATCGTGTAATCGCCGCCGAGCTCGACACCTTGTGACTGTAGAGACAGCCCCATCAGCGGGGCTCTTCGAAGGGTGCCGACATGAACGCTCGGATGGAAAAGGCGGCGAACGTCGTCGCGGTGGGGCTCGGTGTCGTGATGTTCGCGTTCGGGTTCCTGAAGCTGTTCAACCCGTTTCACGCGTGGTACGAGTCGCAGATCGCGAACAGCGGGCTGCCCTCGGCTTCGTTTGCGCTCGGGATCGTGGGTGAGCTGTCGATCGGGGTGGCGTTCCTCGCCTCGGTCGTCGCGCGGCGCCAGCTCAGGGAACGTCGTTACGTGATCCTGGCGCTCGCGAGCCTCGGGCTGATCGTCATGATGGCGGTCGCGACGTACGTGCACCTCCATCCCGACGTGCCCGCAGCCGTGCTGCCCCTCGGCATCAAGCCGCCGTTCATCCCGCTCACGGTGCTCGCCCTCGCTGCAGGGGAGCTCGTTCTCGCCGCACGCTTGCGAGCGGCGTGAGCGCTGCCTGGTCCGTCATCGTGCGGACCTTCGCATGCTCATCGGCGGATGGCGGTCCGCCCAGGCGGAGAGACCCAAAGTTCTGCGGAC
>Ga0302267_10002122_pt1 | contig 24375 bp, 28 predicted proteins | sample III_Bog_E1_3_FD_194555 | JGI IMG/M metagenome (GOLD analysis project Ga0302267, IMG submission 194555) | Peat permafrost microbial communities from Stordalen Mire near Abisko, Sweden - III_Bog_E1_3 | ecosystem: Environmental > Terrestrial > Soil > Wetlands > Peat | place: Sweden: Abisko...
GACGAGGCGCTGGCGATCAAGCGCGGCGACGGCACGGCGCGGCTGGTGACCGGCGACTATGGCCAGGTGGTGGAGGCGATCGCGGCGCTGTGGCAGGAGCGGCGGGCGGCGAATGCCGGCGACCCGGACTACACGCTGAGCGTCAGTGCGCCGACCAACCATGACGCGCGCGAGATCAGCGCGGCGATCCGGCGGCACCGGCGGGCGGCCGGCGAGATCGGACCGGACCAGGTGGCGCTGTCGGCGATCGACCAGATCGGCAAGACGTTCGAGTTGACCTTGGCGGTGGGCGACCGGGTGCGGCTGTTCGCCCGTACCAACGCCGCCTACCCGGACCGCAGCCGGGGCATCATCGGTAACAACGGGTCGGTGCTGGAGGTGCGCGGCATCGACGACAAGGGCGTGGTGCTGCGCAATGCGCAGGGGCGGGAAGGGCGGGTGGCGTGGTCAACGCTGCGCGACGGCCGCAGCGGGCGCATCCGGCTGAGCTATGGCGACGTGCTGTCGATCGACGCGACGCAGGGGCTGACCAGCACCGAGCACATCGAGGCGATGCCGGCGGGCACGCAGGCGGTGAACGCCTACAAGGCGTACACCGCGGCGAGCCGGCATCGGCGGGCGACCTTTCTGGTCAGCTCGGATGGGGCGGAGCGGCGGGAGATCGCCGGCCGGCGGCCGCTCGGCGACGCCAGGCCGATCCGGGAAGCCGATGTCTGGGCCAATATGGGGCGCAACCTGTCGCGCCAGCCGAAGGCGATCAGCGCGCTCGAATTCCTGGAGCAGGCGCGCGACCTCCGCCGCGGCGCCACCGGCGCGTTGCAGGCCGGGTTGCAGCCGGCCGAGCAGCGGCGGGCCGAGGGGCTGCCGGCGACCGTGCTGGCGCAGACGCTGCAGCGGCGGCGGGCGGTCGCGCTTGTGGCGGAGACCGCGGAACAGGTGTCGACGTGGGCGCGGGTGCAGGCCGGTGCGCTGGAGCGGTTGGGGCAGCTCGCGCCGGCGGTGCGGGCGGCGGTCACCCAGGCGATGGCGGCGGTGCGGCCGGCGTTGCAGCGTGCCGCCGGGCGCATCGCCCAGCGGCCGGAGCGGGTGCGCCTACGTCAGCAGCAGGCCGAGCTGGTCGCCGATCGGGAGCAGTTGGTCACGATGCGGATGCAGGGCTGGTGGCGGGAGAAGTGGTGGGGGCGGACCGCCGTCAGCTCGGCCATAGAGGCGCACTGGCAGGCGGAGGCGAAGGACGAGGAAGCCAGGCAGCGCGCCGCCATCGCCGCCATGCCGGCGAAGAACGTGCGCCACACGCTGCAGCAGATGAAGCACGAGGCGGAGGCGAAACCTGCCGCGCGGCCAAGCGGACCCAGCCCGTAAGGGCTCAAGCGGCACCATCGTCGGGCTTCAGGACACTCACGACGAGCTGGTGAGAGCATGCTGGCGAAGATCAGCCGTTGCGGTTCGGGCGCGAAGCCGTGCATTCGGGTCAACGAAGCCGCCGGCACCTTCGGCGATCAGCGGGACTACCGCATCATCTTTGGCTACTGACCCGCATGTGCCGCGAGGGAGCCGAGGATGAACCAGCCGGGTCAGGTGGCGCGGCTGGTGGAGGCCGTGAGCGGGTTGGAGCAGGCGGTCACCGGCATCGCCGCGATCCTGGAGGGGCACGGCGAGATGCTGGCGCGACTGCTGGCCGCGGCCGAGGAGAAGCCGCCGGAGCAGGCCGAGATGCACGAACTCATTCGGGCGCTGACCAGCCTGCTGCTGCAGCAGCAGCAGCAGCAGCAGCAGCAGCAGCAGCAGCAGCAGGGGACGTTGCAACGGATCGAGAAGGGAAGCGGGGCGGTTGGCGAGGCGCTCGCGAAAGCCGCTGGGGCGCAATAGCCCCTTTCCCCCTTCGGAATGTTCCGTTAAACTGCAACCATTGGGTGGCGGTTGGTCGGCGATTGCAACGCCTTTCGGGCGTCTCAAAAAGGGTCATGGCGGAGATAGCAATGAGATGGTCGTTCACAGTGCTTGGGCTGTGTATTGTGCTGGCTGGATGCGCTGCGCCGCCGTACCAAGGGCTAAACAAGCAAAGCTATGGCGACCTTGCGAACTACCGCGATAGCGTTACTAACGCATCCATTAGCCCGCCTCATTGCGATCCGACCTATCAATATGCTGACGTGAATGAGCTGTCGCGCCAGATAACCGGATTGATCACAAAGCCGTTTGGGGGAATGGAAACGATTGATCCCGCAGTGCATAAAGAAGACCTTGATAACAATTTTAAGATTCCTGGCGACATGGGTATGCCTACGGTTGTCCTTCTGGAACGGACACCCGGTGAAATTGTCTTTTGGTACAATGGCGAACTGGTGACCCTTGCTGAAGCGGCGAAGGCCGCTGAAGTTTATTGCGGACGCGACGGGAAGCAGGCCGCGTATGAAGGGTCGTCGCGGAAGTGCAGCGCGCCCCAGCTTATGCCGGTCGCGATAAACGGTAAAAGCACAATGATAACGACCTACGTGATTTCCGCCTTTCAGTGCGTCATGCCACCCGCGGCCCATCCGACTAAGTCGCGCGTCAGAAAGGGCGGATGATAGGCTATGAAATATGAACAACAGCGTGTACATTGGAATCGTCTTAGTGGTGTTTGCGGCAGGAAGTCTTCCTGGGTGTCTTCGTCCTCCAACCTTGGACGAGTGTGTGGAGATGGTCAATGCTGATGCCCGCCATGAATGTATACGCAGCAAAGTATTTAGCGATGAGGCGCGTGGGGCTGTTATCGGCTCCGGTGTCGGGGCGAGTATCGGTGCTGCCATAGGTGGTGTGGTAAATCACAATGCCAAAAGTGTCGTGATTGGTGGGCTGTCTGGGGCGGCTGCCGGGGCGGCAACTGGAGCCGCGATAGGTTATGCCAGCAACAACTATGCCGAAGCGCTGGCAGATGAGCGTGTCGAAAGCCGCCATCTCAAAATAGTGCTAGGCGACGACGAGAGAGCCTTATCGGAAAAACAAGCACGAATGGAGGAGCTTAGGAGCCAATTCGATGCGGCGAACCTCAATTTGACAGTGGCCCATCGGATGATTGTAGAGCTCAACGCCGACATAATGAAAGATAAACAGCATGCCGATGACGATAAACACGCGTTATTGATCGAAATCGAACAGTTAAAGGCAAGCGGCCATCCCTATAACGAGTATCAGATTACGGCGAGAGAACAAGCAATCACAGCGCTCGAAGCTGACGTGGAGGCGTATAAAGACCAAGTCCGAGAACTTCAGGAATTAAGAGATCATTTGCAAATGAATCCGGCGGTGCCCCCGGGAAATGCTCAGAGTGCTCCAGCTATCTAATATCCGGCCTGTGTGATGGGTGGTTCATCGCTGGTCGATAGCCGAAGCTGGCTGCAAAATTGATGAGCATGATAGATTTACCTTTATTCGCTGGAACCAGACCATGATGAAACCCTGTCCAGTAGAAATCCCCCATTTTATATGCAGCGAATATGGAACCATTGACTGCACTCGCCAAATAATTAACCGCAGCTTCAGGCATACCATTTTGTAGAAGGAGAAAGGCATAATGCGCCATTCCAGGTGGGTAACCTCCTTCGGCAGATATTCGGTAGTGATCCCGCGCCTCTTCTTGGTAACTTCCGGCCGCATCGAATGCTCTACCAAGTTGGTCGTTGAGCCTTGGAAGAATTTCGCGTGCACCGGATTTTTCAGCGATGGTAATCGCGGTCTTACATGCCGAGATTGCGGCGCTTGCATCCTTTATGTCTGTGACCGGGTCATTCCGCAGGCGACGCTTTACATCATCAGGGTCTCCGGCAAGCTCGTCGCAGGTCATCGCAGGCGTGGCTACAGTGCTTGCTTCTGGAGCGTTGCGAGTTGATGGCATCGAACTAGGAGGTGCTGTTCCCTTTTGCGGGCAGAATATCGTAATCTGTCCATAATTATGGTCGATGGGTGGGCTACAAGCACCTTCCGAGTGTTGCTCGATACTGCCGGAATTTGATGGTTGTGCAGATACCCGCCCTGGCCAGCCTATCGCGAATGCGGCTACTGCCAAAATATGCCAACTGGTGGACAGGATCGTGCCCCTGGTCGTGGTGTAGCAACGTCGATCCTCGTTCCGGTTTCGAGGTCGGTCAGGAGGCCACGCCTGGCAGCCTGACGAGAGGATCGTCGCTCACCGGGGCGAGGCTTTCAAGGCTCATGTAGCGGCGGCCGACCGCCCATTCGTCGTTCTGTTCGAGCATGAGCGCGCCGACCAGGCGGATGACCGCGCGATCGTTCGGGAAGATGCCGACCACGTCGGATCGTCGCTTGATCTCGCCGTTGAGGCGTTCGAGCGGGTTGGTGCTGGAGATCTGCGGCCAGTGCTCTTTCGGATAAGCCGTGTAGGCCAGCACATCATCCAGCGAGGCATCCATCAACGCCGCGAGCTTGGGGGCGCGCTCGCGCAGCGCATCGGCCACCGTCTTCCACTGGGCGCGTGCCTCCGCGGCGGTTTCCTGCGCGAAGATTGTCCTGACCATCGCGATTACTGCCGGACGCTGCTTGGCTGGGGCATGGGTCAGCAGGTTGCGCATCCAGTGGACGCGGCATCGCTGCAAGGTGGCGTGGAAGATCTTCGCCGCCGCCGCGCGCAATCCCTTGTGGTCGTCTGCGGTGACCAGCTTGACGCCGCGCAGACCGCGGTCGGCGAGCGAGCGCAGGAAGCCCTTCCAGAACGTCTCGGCCTCGGACGGGCCGGTGGCGACGCCGAGGACCTCGCGTCGGCCATCGGTGTTCACGCCGACGGCGATTATCGTCGCCGTGGACACGATACGGCCCGCCTCGCGGGCTTTGACGTAGGTCGCGTCGATCCACAGATACGGCCACTCGCCCTCGATCGGGCGGCGTTCACCCGCTCGTCGATCTCGCCCACAAGGCGGCTGACCTGGCTCTTGGAGACGCCTGAGGCCCCCATCGCCTTGACCAGATCGTCGACGGCGCGGGTCGAAACGCCATGCACATAGGCTTCCTGGATGACGGCGGTCAGCGCCCTCTCCGCCGTGCGCCGTGGTTCGAGGAAGGACGGGAAATAGCTGCCCTTGCGAAGCCGCGGGATCTCCAGATCGATCTGGCCCGCCCGCGTGTCCCAGACCCGCTCGCGGTAGCCATTGCGCTGGACCAGGCGTTCGGGATCGCGCGCGCCATGGGCGGCTCCGGTGCGCGCCTGGACTTCGGCATCCATCAGCCGCCCGGCGGCAAAAGACAGCATCTCGCGCACCAGATCCGCATCGGCGTCCTTCTCGATCAACTCGAGAAGCGCCATTCTATCGTCGGTCATCGTCATCTCCGTCCCAAGGGTCAAGGTTGCAACTCGAACCTTAGCCGAAGACCGACGATGACCACCGCATCCTCTGCGGTCGCAGCTGTGGATAAGTAGCCCGCCTGCGCCAGACTCTCGGCGGTCGCTCCGGCGGGCTACTTATCCACAGCTGCTACACCACGGCCCGGGACACGGCCGTGGACAGGACCGCTTTGTCGTGCATAGCGTGGTTTCCTAACAGGATCAGGCGCAGGAGATATGGCACCACGTAACCAGGAAGACCAGGTTTTCCCGATAAATGCCACGTTTGACCGGGTTGTCGCGACGCTAGCCGCGCTCGTTGTCGTGGGCCTTGCTGTTTTCCTGCTGGTTCGCAATCAGCCCATTGCCGATCTCAAGCTATTTTTTGTTCTGCGGGTCATCGTGAGCTTCAGTGCGGCTGTGCTGGGTGCAACGATACCTGGGTTCCTCGACATCCGCTGGTCGGGCAGCGGGCTAATCGTCCGAGCCGGGGGTGCCCTCGCACTTTTCGTGCTAACCTTCGTCTACACGCCCGATCTTTTGGCCGATCAGGGTAGTTCAAAGCCGGCACTTATCCAGTCGTCCACCGGAGACCTAAGCCCCCCAATCGCGAACAACTCGGGGACGGTAAACATCCAGGGCAAATAGCACGGACCTCCCAGAGGCATGGGCTTTTTTGGGGCCAAGGCGTAAAGGCCACGTTTTTACCAATCGGCCCTCCCCGGTCTCGTGCGAAATTTAAGAATTTTGCACCAAATTCGGGCCGTTGAAATCACAGGGTTTTTCTGGTGCATAAATGAGGTGCATTTAAGCCAACCATCATCGGCAGAAAGGCCGGTTTCCGCTCCTTCGGTAACGCAATGCGCTTGGTGCCAGGTCATTGCCCCTCTATTTCAGGTTCGTCGTCCAACATTCCTGGATGCGGTGGGTCGTCGGCCTTGTGGTAGAGAATGATCGTCAACACCGCCCCTAACATGCGCGCGTGAGATTCCTCCATCTGGTCGAAATGCATCTGGCCACGCGCAAGGGCGGCGTGAATGCGACCTGTGGCAGCAAGGATCAGTTCCTTTTGGTCGAGGTCATTGTGTCCGCCTTGCTCCAGGATAAAATCGTAGTCAGCCCCGACCCAGCGGGCTCCCTGCTTTCGGATGCCCCATTTGAGATGCTTGACGACATACTCTGCGAGCCTGTTTTCGCTGTCGTGATAGCGTGACGGTGGCCGAGTTTGTGCAAGGGTTTCGATGAGCAAGTTCAGCTTCTCGGCAAAGCTGTCGTGCTCATGCCGATAACGTCCGTTCTCCTGGTCCCACTGAAGTTCCCAGTTGGCGTGGATGTGGCTAAGCCGCCGGAGGACATTGTGATCCAAGATCTCGCTCCGAGCGAAGAAGGAGCGCACGGCATCGGGAGAAAAATTAGGTTGGGACACGGAGAAACCTTGCTGGCTGGGAACAGATATCGAATGCGGTTTCGGAGCTGATAGCGTTCTATCTGTCGATGGAGCGCGTAAGATGTCTCACCCATTCAAAATTCTATTGACCGGGAGAACTACTAATCGAACGTCATGGCGCTTTGCGAGCTCGCAAATATAGGACGACGGATCGTGCTCCGTCACAAGCGTTGCTGTGATCCGGATGTTTGACATTGTTCCCGCACGCTGCGCCTGAAATACAGCACGATACTTTATGCACTGAAATACACCACGGATAAAGTCTGGTTCTGTTGAACGGATCGATTTCACTTCCACAAGGTGGACCGCGTCTCCTCGCGCAAAATATACATCGACTTCATCACCGGATAGCAGCATTAGTTCCATCCTTGCATCGTCTGGTTCGCTTGGAGCGTGAACTTTTTTCGGATGGTGGAGAACGTATTTCTTGAGCTTCTTGTGCTCCTCGCTTTCCGCAGGCCCCCCGCCGTGCCACCCAGAATGTGATGGAGCTGGCGGGATACCGTCTTCCTCATCACCCTTAATCAGGGAGATGCCCTCGGCGACAGGTGCTTGTTCCCCAAAGAGCTGGTAGTAAAGCTGTGGCCAGTTTCTAAACGCATAGACCTTTTCGGCTGCTTGGGCGACTAACTCGTGTCGGCGCTTGTCCGAAATGTCCCTGTTGGGCAAGTTGAACCGGTCACGCAGAAAGCCGTCTGCCCCTTCGCCCGGTTCCCCGGTTCCCTGGTTGACAACAAGAACGTTAATGAGCGGCGCGTTCTCGTTGACCTCCAAGATGCTGTGCATCAGCGTTCCGACCACATCGCCGATGTGTGTCGGAAATACCTTGCCTTCAATCTGGAGATCGGCAGCCAGCCTGGCTGCAATCTCGCCATAGGTTATCGTTGTATGTGCGTCTACAACGGTTAACAGATAGCCAAAGGTGTGCTGGATACCTTCGCCAGAGCAAAGGTCATCGACAGTGTAGGGCATCCTGCCTCTCCGGCTTTCTAGCGTGAGGTGCAAAAATTGCACAGCAGGCACTAATATGCCAGAGCGCCCCGTGCGTGAACTACTCAAAGGGATCACTGAAGAGGCGCTGCCACCTGACCTGCCCCCAACCTTCGCGCTGCCCGGCTTCCGTTGCGGAAAAGACTCCCCGCGCTCAAATTTCTCCCTTGGTTCCCGTCCCCCTTCCCTTGTCAATTAGCACGTGATAATGCAGAGCGTTTTTAGCTTGGCGGCGCGCCTCACAGTGTTCGAATGAGGGCACGCGGATTGCGGGCGCGCCGGTAAGCTAAAAACGGATTGGACTGAACCGCAGGCCGCCGGCGCCTATGGGAATTGTTGCGCCCCGGTCCATTGGATCAGTGGCGTTGGGCGGCGGTTCGGTAGCTGGTGAAGGCACATGAATCGGTGCGACCGGGTGCTCAAGTGCAATGGCGATCGACTGATCAGGTAGGCGATGCCGTTTGCTCGGGGGCCGCAGACATGTTCGCGGCGGACAGGGCGGCGCGCTGGACGCGCTAGTCGGCGCCGTGCCCGGCGTTGCCTGGCAGAACCGACTGGATGAGTAATGGCGGCGGGGGCTGATCATGAGGTGTCACACCACATAGGGGGGTGCGGTGGCGGACGGGGCGGGAGCGTACCGCAGGGCAGCATCTGCCCACCGCAACAGGGGCAGACGTCGATGTCCTCGCCGGTGAGGTCGCGAAGGCGATCCTGCCACCGGCGCGGCGTTGGAGCTTCCAGCGGTGGCGGTGCGGCGAGCAGATCGCGGCACAGCGCCAGCTTCGCGGTGCGATGCCGGTTTGCGAGGAAGCCGATGTGACGGATGCGGTGGAACCCGTCGGGCACGGTGTGCTGCAGGAAGCGGCGGATGAACTCGTCGGCCGGGAGCGTCATGACCTTGTTGATCCCGTCCTGGCGATAGTCCTTCCAGGTGAAACTGACCTGGCTGTCGTCGAGGCCGACCAGGCGGCTGTTGGCGATGGCGACGCGGTGAGTATAGCGGCCGAGATAGCCGAGCACCTGCTCCGGTCCGGCGAATGGCGGCTTGGCGTAGACGACCCACTCTGTCTGGGCCAGCGCGTCGATGCGGGCGGCGAAGGCGGCAGGGTCTGCCAAGCTGGCGAGCGCGCCGGGGAAGCGGAGCTGACCATTGGCGAAGGCGTTGCGCATCTGGTGCAGGAACAGCTCGCGGAAGCGGCGGGAGAGCACGCGCACCGGCAGGAAGAAGCCGGGTGGGCAGGCGACCCAGCGTGTCTGGTCCGGCGAGATCCCACCTCCCGGAACGATGAAGTGCAGATGCGGGTGGTGGTGGAGAGCCTGCCCCCAGGTATGCAGCACCGAGATCGCGCCGATCTCGGCGCCGAGGTAGCGGGAATCCGCGGCGATGTTGCGCAGAGCCTCGGCCGAGGCATGGAACAGGATGGCGTACACGGTCTCCTTGTTGTGGAACGCGATCTCGGCGACCGGCGCGGGGAGCGTGAACACGACGTGGAAGTAAGGCACCGGCAGCAACTCGGCCTGGCGCGCCTCCAGCCACTCGGCACGCGCCAGGCTCTGGCATTTTGGACAGTGGCGGTCACGACACGAGTTGTACGCAACCCGGATCAATCCACAGTCGGCGCAGTGTTCCACATGCCCGCCGAGCGCCGGTGTGCGGCACGCCTCGATCGCCGCCATGACGCGGCGCTCGGTGCCGCCAAGATGGTCTGCGTGGGCCAGCCGGTACGCCGGGCCGTGGCGGCGGAAAATATCCGCCACCTCGAGCACGGGGCGCATCGCGCCAGCTCAGGCAGGCGCCGGGACGACGATGACATGCGCGGCAGGCTGCAGGACATCCAGCGGGCTGGCAGTGGCGCATACCTTGCTGGTCGCCAGGCGCAGGTAGCGGGCGGTCGTGCTCAGACTGCGGTGACCGAGCAGCAACTGGATCGTGCGCACGTCGGTGCCGGATTCGAGCAGGTGGACGGCAAAGGCATGCCGCAGGGAGTGCGGTGTCACGGGCTTGGCGATGTCAGTTTGGCAGCGAACCTTCCTGCAGACGACTTCGACGGCGCTGGTCGTGATCGGTTGTCCGGCCAAATCGCCGGGGAACAGCCATCCCTGGGGCCGAGCTTTGCGCCAGTAGTCCCGCAGGATGTCCAGCAGCTTGGGCGAGAGCATGACGTAGCGGTCCTTCTGCCCTTTGCCCTCCTCCACTCGGATGACCATGCGCTGGCTGTCGATCGCCGCCGGTGTCAGGCGGACTGCTTCGGAGATCCGAAGTCCAGCCGCATAGCAGACGGTCAGGATGACCCGATGCTTCAAGCTCCCGACCGCGTCGAGGAACTGGCTGACCTCGGCTTGGCTCAGGATGACCGGCAGCTTCTCCGGCGTGCGGCAGGTCGGGATGACGTCTTCGCTTTTCCAATTTCGCTTGAGGGTAACCCTGTAAAAGAAACGGATGGCCGAGACTGCGACCACTATCGAGCTGGCAGAGAGCTCCTTATCCTGGGCAAGATAGAGCAGGTAGGCCCTAATATCTGCTGGACCTAACAGATCTGGCGACTTGCCGAAGTGGCGGGCGAATAGGGAGACCTGCCCGAGGTACGCCCGTTGTGTTTGCGGCGACAAATTGCGGACCAGCATGTCTTCAGTCATGCGTTGACGAAGAATGGTCATTGACGGCTCCTATGCGAAATGGAGTGCGCCACCACGGCGCAACTCCATATTTCCGCAAGAGGAGCCGTTAGGGGATGGGACTGGTAGCGCCCGCGTTACGCTCGGACACGTCGGGTCTGCTTATACCACTTCGGGTAAGCAACCACCGATCACGCGGTTTAGTCCAATCCGGTTTATCGCGTGCCTGGACCGAGCCCCCTATGACCGAGTCGCCGGCCCGCCTGCCCGTCCCAGCCCGCAGCGCCACCCCGGCGCTGACGACGCTCGACGCCCTGGCGGCGATCCCCGAGGAAGAGATCTGGCTGGCGTCGCAGAAGAGCGCCCGCACCCGCCGCGCCTACCGGCTCGACGTGGCCCACTTCATCCGCAGCCTTGGCGTGGCCGACGCGGCGGCGCTGCGCCAGGTGGACCACCGGGCGGTGATCGCGTGGGAGCGCGCCATGCGCGAGACCGGGCACGCCGCGCCGTCCACCATCCGCCGGCGGCTGGCGGCGTTGTCCAGCCTGTTCAAGCATCTGGTCCGCCATGGGCACGCCACCCGCAACCCGGTCGCGGCTGTGCTCCGCCCGACGATCAACCGCGACGAGGGCTCGACGCTGGCGTTTTCCAGGGCGCAGGCGCGCAAGCTGCTGGACGCGCCGGCGGCCGACACGGTGGCCGGCGCGCGCGACCGCGCCATCCTCTCGGTTGGCCTGCAAGTCGGGTTGCGCCGGGCCGAGATCGCGGCGCTGACCGTCGGCGATCTGCACCAGAACCGGGGCTTCGACGCGCTGCGCCTGACCCGCAAGGGCGGCCGGCGCGATGCGCTCGCCATCAACCCGCAGACGGCGCAGCGGCTGCACGCCTATCTGGCGCTGGCCGGGCACGGCGCCGACCACGACGGGCCGCTGTTCCGGCCGGTGCGCGGCAACCAGCGGCAGAGCGATCCGCGCCGCGCCATGGACCCGGATGCCATCGACCGGGTAGTGCGCAAATACGCCGCCGGTCTCGGGCTGGCGCGCGGCTACTCGGCGCATTCGATGCGGGCGACCTTCATCACCACCGCGCTGGACAACGGCGCGCTGCTGGAGGACGTGCAGAAAGCCGCCGGGCATCGCGACCCGAGCACGACCAAACTTTACGACCGGCGCGGGTATAATCCCGAAAAGGCCGCCAGCTTTTTTGCGACCTACTGAGCGAACGGAAGACGCACACCGTGACGAACAGCGACGAGCAAGCCATCCTGCGTGATGGTATTGAAAGGTTTGCGAGGACGATCAGCGGGCAGCCGCTCGGCCTCGCAAAATATGCCCCGGAACCGTGGGCCGATATCCGGCTGTGCTTCGAGAACGCACGCCGCAAGGCGGACCAGGACGGCGGCCAGGCGCGGTTCGGTTGGATGTTCCAGCACAAATTGGTGGAGGCGATCCCCGCCCCCGGTTATCTCATCGCCATTCATCATGCCGTTTGGCGTGCGCCGAGCGGCTTCCTGTTCGACGTGACGCCGCTTCACCCCGACCCGCAAAACCATCCTCTCGCCCCAGGCGGAGATACGCTGTTCCTGGTCGATGACTTGGCCCCGCCGGTGCGCAGTGGCCAGACGATCGGCCCGCGCCCGACGAAGTTCTTCGCACTCGACGAGGACGAGCAGTTGGCCGGTCATGTGCGGCGATTGCGCGAGGCCGAGGAAGAGCAGTGTCGCAACCTCTATGCCGCCGGCGGGACCTAATCCGTCATGTCCTTTCCGTCCCCCTTCGACGACGACGAACGCACCTTGCTGGAAAAGGTGGAGAAGCTACAGGCCGGCTTCATCGGCTGCGCCACCCAGGACGGCGGCGACATCGATGCCGCCGCTTATGAACGACTGCGGATGGAGCTGCTCGGCGATGCGACCACACGCGGGCGGCTGCCGGAGTTTGTGAGGAAGTGCCGCGATCAAAGGCAATTCTGGCAGTTCATTAAAAACAAGTTCCCGAGCTACCGGGAGCGGAGGGATTACATCTGGGCCGAGTTTCGACCTGTCATCGACTATCTCGAATTGCAGGAGCGGACGCCCGGAGTTGAGCCGATCACCCTCACGCTGGAAGCGTTCGACCCTGAGCACGTTCACGCGGCCTGGCAGAAGGCGCTTGACCGGCGAGCGGCCGACCCGGACGGAGCCATAACGGCCGCGCGGACACTGCTCGAAACCGTGTGCAAGCACGTTCTCGACAAGGCCGGTAAGACTTACGCCGACGATGCCGAATTGCCGCAGCTATGGAAGCAATGCGCCGAGCTTTTGAAGCTCGCACCGGATCAGCATCAGGAGCAAATATTCAAGAGCATGCTCGGGAGCTGCCAGAACATCGTCGCTTCGCTCGGCGCGGTGCGCAACAAGATCGGCGATGCGCACGGAGCACGGCCGCGCGCGGTGAAACCGAAGCCGCGCCATGCCGAGCTGGCCGGCAACCTCGCCGGCACCATGGCGAGCTTTCTGGTCGCAACGTGGCGCGAGCAGCAGGGTAAGCCATCGTGAGGAAAAGGCAGATGAGGGAATGCGCCCTCAAGGGTGTGTATACCTACTTCGGATCGTGCGCTGGAGCGACTTCCGCCTGCGCTTGCGTGATCAAAATCTGAATCGCCTTCAGATGTCCGCCAAGCGCGCCTAAATGATCTGCCCATTCGCCCTTGTTCATTGTAGCTATCTGAGCTGCGGCCGTCTGGACGAGATCATTATACTGTAACACCACACTAACTAGCTGGAGACACGTGGGGCCAGCCGGTTCCCCGAGCATATATAAACTGTCCACGTTCCGCATGAGCATGGCAGGGAGTTCGATTTGAACACCTTGCACCGAGGCCGAGACAGATTGCCCCACATAGTTTTCCGCTGTGGCTGTGAGCGTTTCCAAAAACTTACGTGAGCGTTCGACGCAAACCTCTATCACGAGGAAATCCGGAAAGATCGCCGTGGCGATGCAGCGGGCTTGCAGCCGCTCGCGACGCTTGATGGCCTTGTCCGCCCGTAGGGTTCCCCACACGGCGATGAACAGGGCCACGATTGCGGCAAAGGCTTGTAGCCAGCTCGGCAAATCGGCCGTCATTGAGGTCATCGACATGTGTGGGACCACCCGGCGCAACGTTACGCCGGGGCGAGGTATCTGCAAAGGGCAACGAATCCGCCCCCCCCTCTCTACCTACGGGATGCACACATCTTGTTCGTTGGCCGAATCGTCAGAATCCGACCGATCAGGAGGGGAGTCCTCGGAGAGCCTTGGGAGTATTGACGCGCTAGGAAAGCCGCTCAATCCGTAACGAATTGACGGGCATCAGATTATCTTCCCCGACGGAACGCCGGCGCGCAGCAAATGCACCGGTCTTGCCGCCGCGCGCACAATCTATGTCATGCTGTATGTCGGTGCGATCGAGGGCGGCGAATGGCTGGCACCGAAATATGTCTATCGCATGGGCGAAACCCAGGCAGCCCTGACCAGCGATGCCGAACGCGCGGCTTATCTTACGGAGGTAAAGAAACCCGGCACGCCAGAGCCGCCGGACCGTTGGTATCGTGAGAACACGCGGGAGTCGATCCGCGACGAAGCCCTCAAGAATGGCTTGGTGCCGATCGGCGCCGTTCTGGTCGATCCGCTGGTGTCCACCACGTCCAGCAAGGGACGTTATGTGCTGCGTGGCGATCTGGCATCGCTGTTCGATCCATCGCTCACGCCGCAAGGGTTCGAGACCGCAGCTGCGGCTTGGCGCGCGAAGTATCTCACGCACAATGCGCTCGCGACGGTCAAGGTTCTGCAGGTAGCGGCCGCTGGCGCGAAGGCGAAAGTGCCCGTGATGCTGCCGAGTGGCGAAGGCCGCGTAATGGTGCCGGGCCTATCGTCCGTGATCACCAAGGCCGTGGTGGAAATCTTTGCGCGGCGTTTTCTAGCGAACCCTGCGGTCGTCTGGATTTCCGAGAGCGGACGCAAGGTCGTCGAAAAGGACGACAAGCTGCTGCAATTGCTCGGCATCAAGATCAACCCCGAGAAACTGCTGCCCGACATCATCCTGCCCGACACCACAGACGGGGAGTTGCTGTTCGTGTTCGTGGAGGTGGTGGCAACCGACGGACCGATACACGAGAGCCGTCGTGCGGCATTGCTCAAGCTTATCACTGACGCCGGCTTCAAGCCCGAGCACGCGGCATTTCTCACCGCGTTTCAAAGCCGCGATCACGCCGCCTTCAAGAAGACGGTCGCAAGCTTGGCCTGGGGATCATTTGCATGGTGCTTTTCGGAGCCCGACCACCTCATCGCGTTCGACGGCGCGACTGCCGCGCGACAATCAAGGTGAGAGTCCCCGGCAATCAAGGTGAGAGAGGTTTCCGGCGCTTGTGCTGAAGGGAGGGCGGAGCCCGACCGGAGGCGCAAGCGCCGGAAATCGGTTTGGGTCCTGGTGTGGGACCGGAACCGTCTGGTGATCGCAGCCGACTCGGTAGCGGATGGATTCCTCGTCGAAAGGAACCGCCCGTTGCCCGGCCGCCATGTCACCGATCACCAGATGAGGCTCTTTATGACGTTCCGACAGTCAGACGCGGTGCCCGCGGCGGCGGCGAAGGCATCGATCAGCGCCGCCACGGCCTATCGCTTCGAGCAGGACCACAGGCTTCCGTCGCATAAGGCAAAGACACGCGGCCGCCGCCGACCCGATCCCCTCGCCGATTTCTTCGATGCCGAGGTCATTCCGATGCTGAAGGCGGCACCTGGACTTCGGTCGGTCGCGATCTTCGATGAGATGCAGCGACGCCATCCTGACTTGCCCGCGGGCGCCCGACGGACTCTGGAGCGGCGCATCCGCTCCTGGCGGGCACTGCATGGCGCAGACCAGGAGGTGATTTTCCGCCAGGTTCATGAGCCCGGCCGGATGGGGCTGTCGGACTTTACCGACATGGCCGACCTCGGCGTCACCATCGCCGGCGAACAGCTCGATCACCGGCTCTACCACTTCCGGCTCGCCTACTCGGGCTTCGAGCATGCCCATGTGATCCTCGGCGGCGAAAGCTATGTCGCGCTGGCCGAAGGTCTTCAGAACGCGCTGTGGGCCTTGGGCGGTGCGCCGAGCGAGCATCGCAGCGACAGTCTTTCGGCCGCATTTCGTAATCTGGACAAGAATGCCCGCGAGGATCTGACCCGGCGGTATGACGCCCTCTGCCTCCACTACGGGATGGAGCCGACCCGGAACAATCGCGGTGTCGCTCACGAGAACGGGTCCATCGAGAGCTCCCATGGCCACTTCAAAAAGGCGGTCAACGACGCGCTGTTGATGCGCGGCGTAAACGACTTCGATGATCTCGGCAGCTATCGCCGCTTCATCGACGAGATCGTGAGCCGCAAGAACGCCCATCAGGCCAAACGCATCGAAACCGAGCGGCCTGCACTGCAGCGGCTGCCCGGACAGCGTACCTGTGACTACGAGGAGACGATCGTCACGGTCACGTCCTCCGGCGGATTTTCGCTGAAGAAGGTCTTCTACACGGTGCCATCGCGGCTTATTGGGCACCGGCTGCGGGTCCGGCTCTACGATGACCGCCTCGATCTGTTCATCGGCGGCACGCTGCTCATGACGCTGACGCGTGGACGTGCCGATGCCACAGGCAAGCGTGCGCATGTTGTCGACTATCACCATGTAATCCACGCCCTGCGGCGCAAACCCATGGCACTCCTCAATCTCGTCTACCGCGACCAGCTGTTCCCTCGCGAAGCCTATCGGCAGACCTTCGACCGGCTGCTCGAGAAGATCCCCGAAAAGTCAGCCTGTCGCCTGATGGTCAATCTCCTGGCACTCGCCCATGACCGCGGATGCGAGGCCGAGCTCGCCACTCTGCTTGCCGCCGATCTCGCGGCGGGCCAGTTGCCCGACATCGTGGCGTTGCGCGAGCGATTTGCTCCTGATCCCGCGGCACTCCCCGAGATCGTGGTCCAACTGACCCCGCTGATCGCCTACGAAGCGCTCCTCGGCAACGACATGGGAGAGGCGGCATGACCCAGAGCATCGACAGCGCTCGGCTCACCCTTCTCCTCAACGACCTCCGGTTGCCCGCGATCAAGCAGGGCTGGTCAGCCTTTGCCGAGCGGGCGGACAAGGAGAGCTGGCCCGCAGCCCGCTTCCTCGCTGCTCTCGCCGAACACGAGATTGCCGAACGCGACCGCCGCCGCCTCGCGCGCCATCTCGCCGAAGCGCAATTGCTGCCTGGAAAAACCCTCGATAGCTTCGACTTCGCGGCGGTGCCGATGATCTCCAAGGCGCATGTTTCGGCGATCTGTGCCGGCGACAGTTGGATCGAGAAAGGCGCAAATCTGATTCTGGTCGGCGGACCGGGCGGAGGAAAGTCGCATCTTGCCTCTGCAATCGGCCTCGCGCTGGTGGAAAAGGGCTGGCGGGTCCTGTTTGCCCGCACGTCCGACCTGGTTCAGAAGTTACAACTCGCGCGACGCGAGCTGGCACTCGAGGCCGCCATCAATCGGCTCGATCGCTTCCACCTGCTGATCCTCGATGATCTCGCCTACGTCAGCAAGGATCAGGCTGAAACATCCGTCTTGTTCGAACTCATCAGCGCCCGCTACGAGCGCCGCTCGACTGCCATCACCGCCAATCAGCCGTTCGGTGCATGGGGGAAGGTCTTCCCTGATCCCGCCATGACTCTCGCCGCCGTCGATCGCCTCGTGCATCACGCTACGATTTTCGAAATCAACGTCGACAGCTACAGGCGACGCGCTGCCCTCGAACGAAAACACAAAGGCGCCGGGCGGCCACCAAATCGCGCGACAATCAGCGACCTCAGCCCTTTGTCGCTCCCCGACAATCAAACCGAAACTTAGCGCTTGCCAGCGACAATCAGACCCGACATCATGCCTTCGTTGCGGTTGCCAATTCTCATCCTGATCGCCGCTCTCTCTCACCCAGATTGTCGCGCAATACTCTCGGGCTGTCATATGCTCCGGTATCTCCATCTCGCCAGCGACGCTGGGATCATCGTTCGCAGCTATGAGGATAATCCTGTGGGCGTCGGCGAGACCGGCCCCCGGGGAGAAGGTCGTTTCCTGAAAGCGACGCTACGGCTCCGCATCGTCGTAGAACATGGTGCCGATCTCGCTCGCGCCGATGCACTCCATCATACCCGTCAGCGAGTTCTGATTCATCGCGCGCTCGGTGAACTTTCCGGTCTTCTACGAAGCGACCTACCAGGAAGATGATTGTCGCTTGGCTTAGCCGTGTCCCTCGATTTCCCGCAGATCTTGGGCTGGCATTTTGAGTACCGAATCATGGGACGTGTGTCGCGGTATTGCGTTCCACTGCAGCACTCTCGCGGTCAAGTACTTGCAGCATCCAGGCGTTGATGCTCGTTCGCGCTACGGCCGCAGCGACCATGTACCGCCGATGCTGTTCATCGGTTGGACGGATCGTCATCTTGCCCGTCCACGCCTTCTCGGGTTCAACGCCTTCCTCGCGGCACCAGTCCTCGTATTCCGCAACGGCGTTACGAAACGCAGCTTTCAGCGCATCGACATCCCTTCCGTAGAAGTCGATCACGTCCTTGATGCCGATCACACGTCCGCAAAAGGCATCCGCCGAATCGTCGTAACCGAACTCGGCAAAGTACCCACCGTGCTTCAGGATGTTTGACGGCATATGCACCCTTCCGTCTGTGGCGTTATCCCGGCGTTCTGGAGGAACTGCCGGGCCGACTCGACCGAGCCTTTTTTCATCCGCGGGTCGGGGTGAGGCTCATGGAACAGGCCTTTGACGCCGTTGAGAACTGCACGCCGACCGGACCCGGCCGTCTGATCCGGCTTCCGCCACATGCCCCCCAACGCCCGCACGAGTCGCTCGAAGTCGTCCCACACGATGTCAGCGCGGGTCGGGACCTCAAAAATGGCGCACAACGTGGCGCAATTGGTTGAACTCAGTGGCACGGAAAACGGTGGCACTTACTGCCACCATTTTCAAGGGGCAAGAACGCGGCGCCTGCCCCGCATTCACCCCATGCCCGGCCCGCTGGATGGCCGGGGCCGCGCCCTGGGGCGCCGCAACATCCGTTCGATCTCCGCCTGGGCGCGGTTCTGTTCCGCCACGCGCTCGCGTTCGCGCCGCCTGCACAGCCGCATGCCGCGCGGTCAGCCGCTCCGCCTGGGCGAGCAGCCCGGCCAGCGCTGACACCCGGCCGGCCACCGGGTCGCTTCCGAGATGCAGCCTGTCCCCCAGCCGTTCGTCCACCGCCTGCCGGAACCGCGCCAGTTCGGCGCGAACCGGCTCGTCGGCCTGGATCGCCGACCAGACCGGCGCCACGCGGCCCGCGCGCGCGATCTCGTCAGCCCTGAGGTTTTTCACCGGCACGTCTTGCACAGGTAGCCCCGAACAGTCGGCCGACTGCTGAAGGGGCGCGATCGCAGCCAACGCCTCGGCCGACAGCCCCGGCACCTCGATCCGGTCACGCAGCCGGTCACGTTCGAGCTGGTCGCGATAGATCGTCTCCAGCTCGGTGCGCAGCCGGCCCGGCTGCCGCACCGCACGGGGAATGTCTGACGCTATGATTTCGGCCGCTTCCCGTTCGGCCGACGCCAGCGCGGAGGCGAATATCCCCTTCCTGCCGCGCAGCTTGCCGAGCAGCGCCGGACCCTGCTTCTGCAGGTCGGCGGCCACCTCCTCCGCGCTCCAGCTCGCGCGCAACATCTCGTCGAGCCGGGCACGGGCCGCCGCGGGATCGCGATAAGCCCTCACCAGCAGCGGCTGTACCTCGTCCTTCCGGGTCGCGAGGTGGGCTGTCACCAGCGCGCAACTTCGTCGTCTGTCACCGGCCGGTAGGGCTCCGCCCGCAGCAGCGGTTCCAGCCGCTGTGACGGCCCCTGGCTGCGTTCGCGGGCCATGCGCGCCTCGAACTGCGCCAGCCGTTCGGCCGTGATCGCCAAGAAGGCACCGTCGGCCCGCGGCGCGGCGTCTGGTGCCGGCTTCGCTGGGCTCGCCTCGCCCACCGCCGGAGGCGACACCGGCGCCGGTGTCTCGGCTGGCGCGGCCTGTTTGCTGCGATGCTCGGCGAATTCGGCACGGAAGCGCGCCACCCCGGCCGCAATCTCCTGCCGCAGCGCCGCATCGGAATCGGCGGTGTCCTCGGGCCGCTCGGCCGCCGTCGGCACGGGTGCCAGCGCTGGCTCCGCGCGCACCACGATCTCGCTCGCCGGCACCAACGGCGTGAGCCCGCGCCACTCGGCATAGGCCACCACCGGATCAACCTCGGGCTCGGCATAGTCGAGCGTCGTGTCCTTCGCCCGCTCGCGGCCAAGCAGCGTACGCAGCCGGGCCGCTCCTCCCGCGCCGTGCCCAGCATGCTGCTCTTGCCGCCGCCGGCGATGCCCACCACCACCGCCAGATCGCGCGCGCGGGTCACGTGCTGGTAGGCAAGAAGCTGCTCCTCGCTCAGCCGCTTCACGTCCACCACCGCGCGCCGCCGCTTGCCCTCCACCCGGTGCGTCGTGCGCTGGTTCAGCGCCATCGCCGTCGCGATCAGCTCGCGCTCGATGCGCACCAGCTCCCGGGTCGAGAACCGGTCGCGCCCGCGCCCGTCGGCGCCAACCCGCACCAGCTCCGGCGAGGCTTCCACCTTTGCCATGATCGCCGCGAACTGCTCGGCGCCGTCGCTCTGCCGGTTGATCAGCCGCGCCAGGTCGTGCCGGCTGAACGTGCTCTGCTGCTGCGTCAGCGCCTTCAGCACCAGCTCCGGCTCGGCCAGCAGCCGTTCGCCGTTGCGCCGCGCGATCGCCCGGTGCTCATCCGCCCGTTCGGCGTCCTCGCCGCGCGCCGCCCGCCGCGCCCCGGCCGGGCCGATCTTGTTCTGTGGCTCCAGGTCCAGCGCGCGCGCGGCGTTCGAGCGATGGTCGATCCGCACGTCGTGCCCAAGTCGGCCAGCCGCGCGTTGACCAGCTCCGCCCAGCGCTCGCGCCAGGTCCGCAGCAGCGCACGGTCGTTCCACGCCCGCTCTTTCAGCCCAAACCCGGCTTGCTCCGACAGCGCCGCATCGTGCCGGCGCAGCCCTTCCCGCAAACGCGCCGCCGCGATCAGCCGGGCGAGGCGGCCCGACGCTCCGTCAGCTTCCGGTCGATGATGTCCAGCCGGGTCAGGATCGCCCGCAGCGTCGCCACGATCCCCTGGATCGGGTCCGCCCCCGGCTCCCGTAGCAACCCCAGGATCTCCCGCGATGTCGTGTGCGCGCCCCGCGCCTCGGTCAGGATCGCGTCCGCGCTCGGCTCGTCCGCCATCGGCCTTCTCCCCTCGTACGCCCAGCGGGTCGATCCGCCGCATCGTCAGCAGCACATGCGCGTGCGGCTGCTGCTGACGCGCTCCGTTTCACTCCGCGCCGCAAATGACGCCCCGTCCGCTCCCGCCGCCTCTCCCCACAGGGCGCCCCGCCGGCCCGGCGTCAGCCAATCACGCCGCACCTGAGCGGCCAGCGCGCCAGCGGGCTTCCGGGAAAGACGTGGCCCCCTGTCCTCCGTCGCGGCAGCGTCGCCCCGCCGGGCGGGTGCAAGCAAGCCCGCCGCCGTTCGCGCGCAAGCGCCATCCGGGCCGGCGTGTTGAACCTTTCGTGAGCCGCGATTGGCCGCGCTCGTTCGCAGGATCGCCCCGGACCCTCGTCGTGCGGGAATTACCCCGCCCTTGGAGACCGACATGCCGACCCGAAAGATGCCAAAGAGCCTCGACGCCGATCCGGAGATCGCCGCGCTGCTCGCCAAAGCCGACAAGAAACGGCGGGAACACCTGCTGACGCTCGGCGCCATCGTCAACGAAACCGGCGCCCACAAGGTGTTCAACGCCGACCAGCTCAAGCAGGTGCTGATCCAGGCCCGCGACCACGCCAAAGCCAACCCACCGAAACAGGAGGACCAGCCCGCCACCCCCGGCGAGACGTTTCCCGCCAAGCCGGAGAAGCCGGACGCCAAGGCCAAACCCAGGCCCCAGCACCACGCCCCTGAGCCTGCGGGCGATCGCATTCCAGACCTCCTTGCGGGCGCTAAAAAGACTTGAGCAGGCCATCGCCCGGCGACGGAAAGTGCTCGCCATGAACGGGCATCGGGACTGGCGGCAGCACCGCCGCGCCCGCACCCGCCAGCTCATCGAGTACGGCGGGCTGGTCGTGAAGGCCGGGCTCGCGGAGCGAACCGAGGACGACCGCGCCACCATGCTCGGTGCCTTCCTCATGCTCCGCGACATGCTCGACGGGCACGGCGACGACGCACCGGCCGACCTCCACGCGCGATGGCGGCGGCGGGGGCTGCGCGCCTTCGATGCCGACGCCGCCGCCAAGGAAAAGACCCAGGAGGAACCGATGCCGTCAGGCTGAACAACGGAACCGGCGGCTCGGTCGGCATGCGGGCGTCTTGCCCGGTGCCGGCCGACGCCTAGCCCCCAGGACACCGCCACGCCTGCCCGTCGATGCCGCCGCACAAGCGGCACGGGCACGTCGTCCTGGGCAACGTCTTGGCGGTCAGACCGGGTAGGACTCCACCGCTTCGCCGGCATCATCGACGATGAACGGCGACCCGACTTTCGCCGCGATCCGCTCCAGCACGTCACGCTGTTTCCCGCTCAGCGATCGGCAGGCCCGGGCAACCTCCACCATCGAGCAGAGGAACCCCTCCTCCCATGCCGTCAGGCGCGGGTCACCCCGCGCCTCCATCGCGAACGCCAGCAGTTCCCGGTGCGCCTGGCTCTGGTCGTCCACCAGCTCCTGCACCCGCGGCGGCAGGTCGATGCCGATCTTCAGCGCGATGCGGGCGAGCACCCGCGACTGCTGGTCCGATAGCCACGGCTGATCGCGCTTCTCGATCTGCTCACGGATGGAGGCGACGAACGTCTGCTCCCACACGGTCACACGGGGGTCGTGTTCGGCAGCCTCCAGCAACTCCTCAAACGGCGTTCTCGGTTTGCGCTTCGCCATCGCGGCATGACCCCCTTCAAGAAATGTTGGCGCGGCCGGCGCGGGCAATCAACTCAGGGCGGGGCGGCTTCGTGCCTGTGCGGGTGGCGGCGGCGACCGGCCTGTGAGTGCTAGACTGTCGCCATGAGCAAGACGCCGACAGCGATGATCGCCGGGTTCACCGCGAAGGAGCGGGACTACATCCGCAGCGAACTCGACATGTACTTCTCGACGCTGCCGAGCGTCGCGGAGGGATTCCAGATCAAGACCTGGCGGGGCGGTCCGCACGCCGGCAAGCCGAAGATCCCGCAGGCTGCCGAAGGGCTGCTGGATCGGGGGATTATGCGGCTAGACCTGACCGGCCGCCTGCCGATGCTGTTCTTCACCGATGCAGGGCTTGATGCGCTGCGCACGATGATGGCGGACGCACGCCTCGCCGATCCGAAGAAGTTTGCCCATGTCCGGCAGGAACTGGGGATCGACCCCGCGCCCGGAGGGGCGGCGGCCGAATCCAGCCTCGACCGCGACGCGATCGAAGCGGCAGCCTGGATCGACAGCGGCATGCCGGACGCCAAGGTGGGCTACGGTCCCGATGCCCCAAAGCTGACCCCCGACCAGTTGCAGGAGTTCGCCCCTGCGTCGTACGCCCGCGCCCCCACCCCCGCGCCGGCTTCCCGGCGCGCGAGGAAATAACCGCCGGCCTGAGCGGTTTCCGAGGCACCCGCCGGCAACCTGGGTGCAATGGTGTATGGGACCGCCGATTTGCCGTGTTCAGTCTGTCCCTAATCTGTCTTCAGTCTGTCCTCACCCCGTCCTTAGCCTGTCCTTAGTCCGCCTCTCCTCCTCCCTGCTATCTCAGGCAAGCTGGCGCCCTGACGGCGGCCGGCGGTTAAGCCCTGTTCTGGGTGATCGCGAGCTTGGTGCTACCGCTGCGGCGGGCATCGGGACGGCGAACTGGCCATAGTGGAGTTGCTGCGCCGGCTTCAGGCCAGTGACCTGGAACCGGCCGACTCCCTCCCTGCCCTGACTGGCGCTAGCCGCTTCGCTGACCACGACCTCAGCGCCGGCCGCCGCCATCGGCCCGCTGGCACACCGTGCCCGGACGGCCTACGTTCGGTCCCATGCCCCTGCCATCACCCGCCGCCCATGGCCCCCTCGATCCCCCGCCGGAAACCCCGGCGGCTCGCGCGCGCCGGCTCGCTCGTGAGGCGGAGATGATCGCCGAGGCCAGGGCACAGCTAGACGCCGGCCAGGGGCGCACCGGTCGCGACCTGGATGCTTGGCTTGATGCTTGGGAAGGTGACGGCGACCTGCCGCCGCGACGTCCGGCGCAATAGCCTCTCCACCTCAGGTGCCGCGCGCCATCACCCTTTCGCCCGCCGCGGAAGAGGACCTTGAAGCGATCCGCGCATGGCTCACTCAGCCGGGATCTGGACCGCGGGCTTGGTCGCGGCGCAAGGCAATCTGGTGCGGCATCCTTGCCGCTACCCTATCGGCGAGCACGAGGGGGTCCGGGAACGCCCCGTTGAGGGGCACCGCATTTTGTATGTCGTAGCGCCAGACACGGGAACCGACCGCACCGCCGGCGACGTGTTGGTGCTGCGCGTGTTCGGCCCCGGCCAGTCCCGCGAGCATCTCTGATCCCTTCTCCGGCAGCACGCGCCGCCCCGACCCGGCTGGGGCGCCTGTTCCCCGGTCTCAGCGCTGCCGGCGCGACGGCGGTGTTCGGTGGCCGCTGCCGCGCCGGGTGATGGCGACGTTGGTTCGGCTCGTAGGTCTCCTGGTGCTGCTTTACCATTGCCAATGCCGCGCCAAGCCGCTTGTTCTCCACGATCTCACCAACGGTCTGGATCTTGTTGAATTTCCGGAAGGGCAACGAGACCCCTTCGAACTGAACCGCAAAACGCCCGTCCGGATAGCAGCAGTTCTGAATGCGAAAGATTCGCGTTCTGAGGTAGCGCAGGCGGGTGCCACAGGGAGTGAGGCGTCCACCGCCGAATTGAGTCCCATATGCCACATGTTGTGGGTTTCTTCGTTTTGCCCCAC
>Ga0302267_10002127_pt1 | contig 24333 bp, 27 predicted proteins | sample III_Bog_E1_3_FD_194555 | JGI IMG/M metagenome (GOLD analysis project Ga0302267, IMG submission 194555) | Peat permafrost microbial communities from Stordalen Mire near Abisko, Sweden - III_Bog_E1_3 | ecosystem: Environmental > Terrestrial > Soil > Wetlands > Peat | place: Sweden: Abisko...
TTCGATCGTGCGACGTCCGCGTCCTTACGAGTCTCGGTCGTTTTCGATCGAGCGACGTCCGGGTTCTCACGAGACTCGGTCGTTTTCGATCCGGCAACGTCCGGGTTCTCACGAGTCTCGGTCGTTTTCGATCGAGCGACGTCCGGGTTCTCACGAGCCTCGGTCGTTTTCGATCGAGCGACATCCGCGTCCTCATGAGACTCGGTCGTTTTCAATCGAGCGACGCCCGCGTTCTCACAAGGCTCGGTCCTCTTCGATCGAGCGACGGGCGCGTTCTCACGAGACTCGGGCGCTTCCGACCGAGCGACGTCCGGATTCTCACGAGACTCGGTCGTTTTCGATCGTGCGACGTCCGGATTCTCACGAGACTCTGTCGTTTTCGAGCGAGCGACGCCAACGTTCTCACACGGCTCGGTCCTCTTCGATCGAGCGACGCCCGGGTTCTCACGCGCGTCGAGCCTTTCCGGTCGAACGACGTCGGCATCCTCCCGAGGGTCGAGCCTTTGCGATCGAGGGACGTCGCTGTTCTCCCGAACCTCGAGCCTTTCCGATCGAGCGACGTCGGCGCTCTCCCGAGAGTCGAGCCTTTCCGATCGAGGAACGTCGGCGTTCTCTCGCGTCTCGTTCCTCTGCGATCACGCGACGTCATGACCGCCACGAGTGAGGACTCCCTCCGATCGAGCCACGTCATGGTCGCCGTGAGTGACGATCCCCGCCGATCGAGCGACGTCACAGTCGCCATGAGGGAAGATCCTGCTCGCACGAGGCAACACCGCCCGTTGGCGAGCCGCGTCACGATCGCCACGAGGCATGTGCGCTCCGTCCTGTTCGTCGTGCCGATCTTCGTGGGCCACGTTCGTCTCGCCTGTCGCGAGCAGCGTCCCCGAACGAGCAAACAGCCGGTCGTCTCGAGGCGCGTGCCCATCGGCGCGGCCTACGTTCGTTCCCCTCGTTCCTTCCTTCCGGCGCGATCGAGCCTCGCTCTGCGCCGACGCTGCCATGGGACGCTCGTCACGAACGAGCGGAGGGTCGCACGAGCGCTCGAGGCCGAGGACCGAAGGCACGCCGGTCCGGCTCCGTTCGTCACTCGTCCTCGATCTCGCGGCGCTCCGATCTTCTCGAAGCAAGCGGCGACACTCACGACGTTCCCGCTTCAAGGCGCTTCGCCTGTGCACGCGCACCCGACGAACGCTCGAGCGAGGCCGGGCCCCGTTCCAGGTGTCCGTCCGCCTCGCCGATGTCGTGGACGGTCGCAACATTTCCGTGCATCGCCGGCGCCGCGGCCCTGGAGCGGACGGAGTGGTGCACCGCCGTCGCGATGCGTTAGATGCCGAGACGAGCGGTGATCTCGCTCGCCGGCATCGCGCCGCTGATACGACTCGCCTCACGTCCGTCGCGGAAAAGGATCATCGTCGGGATCCCGCGAATCTTGAATTGCCCCGCGACCTCTGGAAGCGCCTCGGTATCGACCTTTGCGACCAGCACGTTCGCGGCGCGATCGTGCGCCACCTTCTGGAGCTCCGGCGCCACCTTCCGGCACGGACCGCACCAGTCCGCCCAGAAGTCCACGAGCACCGGGATCGGCGAGCTTCGCACCAGCTCCTCGAAGTCCTGCGCGCTCGCGACGGCGATCGGGTGCGTCGACGGGAGCAGGGGCGCCTTGCAAGCCGCGCACTTCGCCTTGTCGCGCAAGCGCGTGGCGGGGAGCCGATTCGACGCTGAGCACGATGCGCACGCGACGATCATTGAAGTCCTCCTTGAGGGTAGCCATGCGGCTGCGCTCGGACGCCGCCACAGTGAACATAATCATGGAAGCCGCGAAGCGCCGCAAAGGGTTCACGCCCCCCCTCAGCGGGCCACGACCTTCCCGCGTGGGTTCCAGTAGTAGTAGACGGACAGGTTGGGGTAGGCGGCGGTGACGTCGTTGTACCCTGCCGCCGTGAAGAGGACGCCGGCCGCTCCCACAACCCGGTCCGTGAAGTTGTACTCGATGGTGGGTTGCAGCCCGATGAGCCCAAAGCCCGTGTGCCCCGCATCGACGGGCTTGCCGTCGAGTCTGAACGGCAGACCATGCACGCCGACAAGCTCCAGCGCGAACGCGAAGCCCTGCGCGTCATCGAGGAAGCGCTCGACGGCGAGTCGGTACTGAAAGATGTCACCGAAATCCTGCGACACGCCGGCCTTGGAGCTCGGCAGACCATAGGAGTAGTACACGCCTCCCGAGACGCGAAACGGCTGAAAATTCTTTCGGAACAGAATCGCGTCGGTCAGCTCGGGAGAACCGAAATGCGTGGATGGCAACCGGCCGAGCGGGGCGAAGCCGCCAGGTATTGGCGACGTGCCGACAGGACCGAACCAGTCGCTGGTCGGAAAAGTCATGAAGAGCACTTCCGTGAGCGAAGGAACCCACGAATCCGCCTGCTGGACGTGGAAGCGACCCTTCACGAACGCCGTGATGTCACCGAGCCCGCTGCCCGTCGAAGAGCGCGCAGTCGTCGCGCTGCCCGAGAGCTGCCACCACGACGTCTCCGGGACGTACATCTCGTATTCGAGCCACGAGAGGATGCCGACGGACAGCTCGACCTGCGGCGCGATGGAGATCAGCTTCTGGTTGAGCGGTGTCGTGCTCGCCGACCAGTTACCGTACTGTGCATAAGCGAGCTCACTGTAGATGTACGGTCGAACGAAGAGCTGGCCCGACGGCTGTACGTCGGCCGAGCTGACGAGCTCCGGCCCGGCCGAGAACGGGTTCCATAGTTTTCGGTACCGCGCGATCGCTGAGTCGCCATCGTCGGCGCTGGCTGGGAGGGGCGATACGCAGAGGAGCGACCCGATTGCTGCAGAAGCGGCTGCGAAGCGCTTTCTACGGAACACCCACGCCGACGTGCTCTCCGGCATCGAACATCGATGAATCATCGTCGGTCAACACCCCTGCGCGGAGTAGACGTGTCGGAGCAGCCTCGCGCGCGACGCGCAAGGACCAAGCCCATGCCACCTTGGCGGAGGGTGCCGGTGACCTCGTACTTGCCGAGAATCACTTCGCCGATCTTGAAGCGGTCCAAGCGTGGCTCTGGTGGAGGGTGACCTGGCGTCCAGCGCGTCTGTCTGACGAACCGTGGCCGGATTTACCAGGTGCGGCGCGCCGTCGGGACGAATACATCGCCCCCCGCGTTCTGGTACAGCTCAGTGACCATGCGGAGCGAACACTCGGTCGGGGCGCACGTCCTTCTCGATCTGTACGGTGTGCCGGCCGCGCGGCTCGACGACCTCGAAGGGCTTCGCTGCTCTCTCGAGAAGGCGGCGCGCGACGGCGGAGCGCATGTCGTCGACTCGCGATTCTCGCGCTTCCTTCCCCACGGGGCGAGCGGCATGGTCATCCTGGCCGAGAGCCACGTCGCCATCCACACCTGGCCGGAGCTCGGCTTCGCCGCGGTCGACGTCTTCACCTGCGGCGCCCCCGAGATCGCAGCCTCCGTGGCCGACCACGTCGTGACCCTTCTCGCCCCCACGTCGTGCCATCGCCGCACGATCGCGCGCGGGCAGCGCGGGGAGGGCGGGGGATGACCGCGCGCGAGATCAATTGCCCGAACTGCGGTGCCCCTCGACGGGTGGAGAACCCGGGAACGCTGATGTTCGTGTGCGAATACTGCGGCGCCGCGGTCTACTGGGACGAGGGGCAAGTGCGCGCGTCGGGGCAGAAGGCCGCGCTCACCGAAGGCTTCACCCGGCTCTATCGCGGCGCGACGGGGAGGCTGCGAGGCAAGCGCTTCACGACCGAAGGGCGCGTTCGCTACTCGTTCGGCCGCGGCTTCTGGGACGAGTGGTACCTGCGGTTCGACGACGGAGCGACCGCCTGGCTGACGGAGGACAACCACGAGATCTGCGTCGAGGCCAAGCTAGCGGGCGTGACCGACGTCGCGGAAGTGCCACCGCCACAAGGATCGTTCACGCGAGCGTCGTTCCGCGGCATCGACTTCATGATCGAGGAACGGGGCGAAGCCGAGTGTATCGGCGCCGAGGGAGAGCTTCCGTTCGTGGTTCGCCTGGGGGAAACGTACCGATACGTCGACGGGTCGAGCCCTGACGGCAAACATTCGGTTGGGATCGAGTACGACGCGGATCCTCCGAACGTCTTCGTCGGAGACTGGCTCCGTCACGAGGACGTCGCCCTCGACGACGAGGGGGAGGACTGGACGTGACCGAAGTCCCGAGGACGTCGCAGGGCCGGGTACGCCCCAAGCTCACCCCGCGGGAGGTGAAGTGTTCCGCGTGCGGGGGCATGCTCCTGGAGCGGTCCGACGACACGCGCTTCGTCGTCTGTCGGTACTGCAACGCGCACCTCGAGCTGGGGCAGGTGGAAGCGCGCGTGCTGTCGAAGGCCGCTCCGCGGCACGGCTTCGACTACGCGATCGACGACGCCTTCGTGTGGAACGGGGGGCGGTACGTCGTCGCTGCGCGGATGGTCTTCACCCAGTCCGACGAGGACGGTGCGAGCGAGACGATCGAATACCTCCTCTGGAGCCCTCGGCGCGGCACGCTCTACCTCGACTTCGACGACGGGCGCTGGCTCCTCTCGCGGATGGTGCACGTGATGCCGCGGTGCGACGATCCTTTCGCACTCGCGGAGGGGGCGAGCGTCAGCACCTATGACGGTGATGCGTGGACGTTCGTCGAGTCGGGGACCGGCACGCTCGCGTACGTCGACGGGTCGCTGCCCTGGGTCGCTACGGTGGGGGACCGCGTGCAGTACGCGACGTTCCGAGCCGCGCACGACGGGCACAAGCTCTACGAGGTCGAGCGCGACGCGGGAGAGACGGAGTTCTGCGAGATCCGGGTCGTGAGCCAGGCGGAGCTCCGCGCGGCAGCGCAGACGAAACACGACGAGCGCAGCGAACCGCCGGACCGCACGGCCTCCAGGGGCGACTCTTCGGGCAACCCGTCCGAGGGCGCGGCCTCCGAGGGCGAGCGTTCCGGCAACCCGTCGGAACGAGTCGCCGAGGGCGCGCATGCGACCACGCGCTGGTTCCTCTGGATGGCTCTCGTGGCCGCCGTGTTCTGTCTCACGAACCTCGCCCTCGCGTCGCAGGCGGCACGTGAGGGGCGCGTCGTCCTCACGAAGACGATCGTGCCGGGGCTGCACCCTCCGCCCGCCGTGACCCCGGCACCGCCCGGCGCACCGGAAGAGGATCCCGACGACCTCGAGACTGGAGACGTCATCGACAACTCCCCTCCCGACCCCGAGGAGCCTCCGATCGTCGGCGGCGTTGAGCTCAACACCGACTCGTTCCAGCTCCCGGCCAAGAGCCTGCTGCGCATCGACCTCGCGGCCCCGACGCTGAACGAGGCATGGGCTTCGATCGACCTCGCCCTCGTCTACGGCGACGATCTCGCGACGCACATCCTCGACGGGGACCTCGCGCACTACAACGGCGACGAGGACGACCCGGAAGAGGGGCCCCGCACGGACACGATCCTGGCCTGGATCGAGCAGCCGGGGACGTACCACTTCCTCGTACGCGTGATGGGCGCCAAGGGGGACACTGAGACTCCGGGAGACATCCCTGTTCCGGTGACGATCACGGCGACCACCGACGCCCGCGCCCCCTCTCCGTTGCACCACATGGCCATCGTGTCCGGCATTGCCGCCGCCGTGCTCTTCGGCATCTTCTTGATCCGTCGCCCTCGCGCGAAGGAGGAGGCAGCATGACTCGCACAGGTCGCATCGTCGGCTCGCTGATCCTCGTCGGGGGCCTCACGGCCGGTACGGTCCGCGCATCGAGCGTCTCGGGCCGCGAGGCTGGCGTCGGAGAGCCTCCCGACGACGCGGTCTCGATCCGTCACGAAAGCATCTCCGGTCGCGGCTTCTTCGGGTCCTGGAGCGGAAGATCTCACTGGGGCGGCGGTATCCACGGGGGCAAGTGACGGCCGCTCTCACGCGCAAGGGGCGCATCCTCCTCCTCGCTTCGGTCTTCGTCGTCGCCGCGTGTGGGCTCGCCTACGAGCTCGTCGCCGGCGCGCTGTCGTCGTACCTCCTGGGGGACGCGGTCACGCAGTTCTCGCTCGTGATCGGCGTCTTCCTGTGCGCGATGGGGGTCGGGTCGTGGATCTCGCGCTTCCTCCACGAAGATCTCCTTCTCCGGTTCGTCGAGCTCGAGGTCGCCGTGGGGCTCCTGGGGGGCGCGTCTTCGATCCTCCTCTTCGCCGTCAGCGCGTGGGCCGAGGCGATCTTCCCGACCTTCTTCTACCTGCTCGTCTCGGCGCTCGGCGTGCTCGTCGGGGTCGAAGTGCCGCTCCTCGTGCGCATCGTGAAAGAAGGGGACGGCTTCGTCGAGGCGCTCAGCGACGTGCTCGCCCTCGACTACCTCGGCGCGCTCGCCGGGGCGATCCTCTTTCCGCTCTTCGTCCTCCCTGTGCTCGGCCTCTCGCGCGCGTCGGTCGTGTTCGGCCTCCTGAACCTGGCCGTGGCCGTCGCCGCCCTTCCGCTGCTCGACGCGCGCGGCAAAAGGCGGGTCGTCGTGCTGGTCGGGGTCGCGGGGGTCGTGCTCACCGCGCTCCTCGTGGTGTCACCGCGCCTCGTCGGCTTCCTGGAGGACGAGCTCTACGAGGACCACATCGTCTACGCCAAGAGCTCGCGTTACCAGCGCCTGATCGTCACGCGATGGCACAACGACATGCGCCTCTACATCGACGGGCATTTGCAGTTCTCGTCGATCGACGAGGCGCGGTACCACGAGGCGCTCGTCGTGCCGGCGATGGAGGCCTCGGCGCACCCGGTGAGGGTCCTCGTGCTCGGCGGCGGCGACGGGCTCGCGGTGCGCGAGATCCTGAAGTACCCGTCCGTCGAGCGAATCGACCTCATCGATCTGGACCCGACGATGACGGAGCTCGGCACGAAGCGCCACGAGCTCGTCCAGCTGAACGAGGGCTCGCTGCGGTCCCCGAAGGTCCACGTCGAGAACGCGGACGCGATGCAGCACCTGCTCTCGACGAACGACTTCTACGACGTCGTCTTCATCGACCTGCCCGACCCGGACAGCGAGGCCCTCGCCAAGCTCTACTCCACCGCGTTCTACGCCCTCGTCGAGAAGCACCTCTCGGCGCACGGCCTCTTCGTGACGCAGGCGACCTCCCCGTTCTATGCGCGCGAGGCCTTCTGGAGCATCGCGCGAACCGTGGAAGCGGCCGTCTCCGCCGACCTGCCGCGCACGCTGCACGTGCTGCCGTACCACGAGAACGTGCCATCGTTCGGTGAGTGGGGATTCGTGCTCGCGTCACACGACCCGATCGACCCCGCCAGGCTCGCGCCGCACGTCGCCACCCGGTATCTGACGAAGGAGACGCTCCAGGCGATGTTCGTCTTCGGCAAGGATATGACGCCGCTCGCCGTACAGGTGAACCGCCTCGATGATCCTGTCCTCTTCAGGTACCACCGCGACGGCTGGCGCCGCTTCAACGAATAGGCGCTCCGCGATCGCAGGCGAGGGCTCGCAGCTCAAGCACGTTGCAGCGTCCTGCGAGGGACGTCGCGCAGTTCGCGTGGCGAGCGCGGTATGATGGATCTGCACATGTCTCGACGTCGCGCATGCATCCTTGCCTTCATCGCCGTCGTCGTCTCTGCGTGCGGGGTGGGGGTCCGAGACCCGGGGCCCGATTCGGGCGAGCTTTGCGGGAGCTACTGCGATCCGGTCAGCTGCGTCGATCTCTGCGGCAACGCCTGCACTGGCGGCAGCTGCGCGGTGCAGTGCCAGCCAGACGGATCGTGCCCAAAGTGTGTGTCGGACGGCATTTGCGGCACCACCTGCCTCGACGGTTGCGGCAACGAGTGCACGGGCGGGAGCTGCGCGACGTGCGTGCCGAACGGGTGCGGCCCGAGCTGTCTCGACAACTGCGGCAACCGATGCACCGGCGGCACATGCCCACCGTGCGTCCCCGACGGCGCGTGCAAGGACGGCTACGACTCGTGCGGAGATGCATGTACCTGCGTCCCCGACGGATCGTGCAGCGCGAGCTGCGAGGACAGCTGCGGCAAGTCGTGCACCGGCGGGAGCTGCCCACCGTGCGTCCCGGACGGCACATGCGTGAACGGGCTCGACTCGTGCCACAACGCCTGCACGTGCGTCCCGAACGGCTCGTGCGACCTCTACTGCCGAGACAACTGCGGCAGCCCGTGCACCGGCGGGACCTGCTGTGTCCCGAACGGTGTGTGCCCTCCGACCTGCGAGGACAACTGCGGCAGCCCGTGCACCGGTGGCAGCTGCGGGATGTGCGGGGCGTGCAGCCCGTCCGGCTACAACGAATGCGGAAAGGCGTGCACGTGCGTGTCGAGCTCCTGCAGCGCGAGCTGCGTCGACAACTGCGGCCTCTCGTGCACCGGCGGAAGCTGCACCTGCGGTGCGTGCGAAGCGGACTGCCGGAACAGTTGCGGCAACCCGTGTACCGGTGGAAGCTGCCCGCCGCCGGCGTGTCAGCCAGACTCGTGCAACGCGGGCAGCTGCCTCGACAACTGCGGTAACCCGTGCTGCTGATATAGCTGAGTGGACGGATCGCGACCGGAGCAAGGCGGTGTTACCCTCTGCCATGCCTGGCTCCCTCCCCGAGCTGCTCGCGGGCAACGCGTCCTCCGCGAGCGCGCGGATGGAGCTCTTCGACGCGCTCGGGCGGTTCGGTGACGACGACCGCGCCCCGAGAGCGGTCGCGGGGTCACATCACTGTTCGGCAGCCGCGGGCGGGCGCTCCGTCCGCGGCCGAAGCGTCACCCGTCGGAGCGCGAAGTTGTTGTGATCGACCCCCGACGACCAGGTATTCGACTGGAGCCAGAGCGTCTTTCCGTCCTGGCTGATGTAGAGCGACGGAGCGGTCGTCCCGTATCCACCGTGCTTCGCAGCCGTCCACGGGGGCAGGCCGAAATCCTTCGACAGGAAACGACGCCAGGGGCCCCACGGCGCCTTCGCCTCGTAGAGCTCGAACGTGTACTCCGACCATGACGTATAGAGGTAACGCGCGAGCGGGGCGTCGTACACGACGCCGCCCTGCGCGATGACGGGATACCCGGGCCCTGTCGCCGACGCATGGCGACGCGTGCAGTCGACGAGGACAGGCTTCTTCGCGAGGATGTCGGGAGTCCACGCGACCGCCCCCGATTCTCCCGCGAAGAACTCCCACTGCGAACGATCGAGCACGTCCTTCGAGGACGCGATGCGGGCGAGGTAGAGCGCCTGAGGGCTCGCGGCGCGCTGCGAGCCGCGCCAGTTGAAGTCGAGGCCATACGCATAGACATACCCATCGCGGGCGTGGCGACCGTCGGGACCGTCGTCGAGAAACATGACCGTCGTGAAGATCCCATCGCTGAACATGGGCGTCTCACCCTCTTTGAAAGTGACTCCCCCGTCGGTCGACTCCGTGATCGTCGCGGCGGGCGCGGCGTCGTAGGTATGCGAATTCAGATCCTCGACGGCGAGATAGATCCTGCCGGCGCGGCAGAGCATTCCCGTCGGCTTTGGGTAATAGCTCCCTCGGGTCCACACGCGGAACGTGGTCTGCACGGCGTGGCGATCCGTCACGAGGTTCTGGCCATGCAAGCCATCTGTGCCTGCGGGGAGACCGTGCACGGCCGCGACGCCGATGTCAGGGCGGGGGACGGCGCTCTTCGCGTCATGGGGCGCGAATCCGTAGCCGTCACCCCATGCCGCGAAGAGCGTGGCGCCGGCTGCGCACGACGGCCAGAGATCTCCGTTGCTCGGAACGTCGATCGAGGTGGCGTCCTCGACCTCGGCCGAGGCGAAGAACGTGCTCTCTTCCGCATAGCTCGGGGTGCGCGCGCAGACATCGATCGCGAGAGACCGCGCGGGGAACGTGGCACCGCGCGGACCGGTGCCGCATGCCGCCAGGGTCATCAGCAGAGGCGTGGCGAGACGGCGGCAGACGGCGAGGGGCATGCCCGCCACTCTTGCACACCGTGCGAACGAGCCTCGGTCTAGCCGGCAACCACCGCGACGCCCGCCCCCAGCGCGAGCAGCCACATCGCCGCGCTCGGCTTCCACATCGCCCCGAGCGCCGCGATCGCCGTGATCGCGACGGGTATCGCGTGCGCCCCCTGCCCTCTCGCCAGCGCCCATGCGCTCGCGAGCACCAGGCCGACGGTCAGCGGCGCCGCTCCCGCCATGATGACCGCGCCGATCCCGTTCTCGCGGAGGCGGGACCAGCCACGACCGACGAGGAGCGTGAGGATCGCCGGCGGACCGCAGAAGCCGAGCGTCGCGGCCGTCGCGCCGCTCGCCCCTGCGACGTGCCATCCGACGAGACCCACGATCATGGCGTTCGGGCCGGGAGCGGCCTGCGCGATCGCGACGAGCGAGGTGAAGAGCGGGCCGTCGAGCCCTCCGGGCACGTCGACGAAGTGACGCTGCATCTCGGGCACGACCGCGTTCGCGCCTCCAACCGCGAACAGCGAGAGCTCCGCAAAGACCGTGGCGAGCAGCATGACGGGCGAGGTCATCGATGCCTCCAGGCCCAGAGCACTCCGGGCGGGCCGAGGCCGAGCACGACGAGCGGGAGCGGCAACCGGAGCGGCCCGGCGAAGACGAAGGTGATGACCGCGAGCAGTAACGGCACGGGGGCGGTGCGGAACCGGCTGCCCATCTTGAACCCCATCGCGAAGACGAGACCCGCGGCGGCCGAGCCCAGCCCGAGGAGCGCGCGGTGGACAGCGGCGATGTGAATCCACTGCATGAGCACGGCGTCGAGGGCGACGACGAACACCGTGGGCACGACGATGATCCCCGCGAACGCAGAGAGCGCGCCACGAAGGCCGCGTGCTCGGTCGCCGAGGTGGACGGCGAGGTTGATCACGTTCGGACCCGGGACGAGCTGCGCGACGCCCCACACCTCCGTGAACTGTTCGTCGGTCAACCATCCACGCCGCTCGACGAGGACGAACCGTGTCCACGCGGCGGCGCCCCCGAAGCTGCGCGAGGCGACCTCGAGAAAGCCGGTGAAGAGCTCCCACGACGAGGGGCGGATGCGGAGCGTTCCTTCGCGCGGTGTCATGCCTGCAACGTGCGACGACCGAGGTCTCGCCGCCAGCGACTTCGCTTCGTCGTCTTGTGAGCTAGACTCATGTGCGTGCGACGCCTCCCCTCCCTGAACGCGCTGGTGACGTTCGAGGCGGCCGCGCGGCTCGGGAGCTTCACCGACGCGGCGCGAGAGCTTCACGTGACTCAGGGAGCGGTGAGCCGCGCGATCTCGGGGCTCGAGTCGTGGCTGGGAGTGACGCTCTTCGCGCGCGACGGGAAGCGCATCGCGCTGACCGACGTGGGACGCGGCTATCGCGAGGAGGTCGCCGTCGCGCTCGATCGCATGACGGTGGCGACGGCGCGGGTAGTCGAGGCCCAGGCTCGCGCGCCGCTGCTGCTCGACGTGCTGCCGACGCTGGCGATGCGGTGGCTCATTCCGCGCTTGCCGCGCTTCCAGGGCTCACGCGCGGGCGCCCTCGTGTCGATCGTCACTTCGGATCGCCCGATCACGTCCGCAGGTACGTTCGACGTCGCGATCCGTCGCGGCCCGCACCGCTGGCCGGGGCTCGTCGCGAAGCGCTTCCTGGACGAGCGCGCGACCCCCGTGTGCGCGCCGACCCTCGCGCATCGGCGGCGGCTGTCGCGAGTGAAAGACCTCGCGCACCAGACGCTCCTCCACGCCGACACGCGCGCCGACGCGTGGCCGACATGGCTCGCCGAGCAGGGAGCGCGCGGGCTCGTGGCACACGCGAACCTCCGCTTCGACCACTACTACGTGGCCCTCCAGGCGGCGCAGGACGGGCTCGGGCTCGCGATGGGCGCGCTCCCGCTCGTCGACCAGGAGCTCGCCGCGGGCCGGCTCGTCGCGCCGTTCCCCGATCGTGTGGTCGCCGCACGCAGCTACTACGCCGTCACACACGAAGGGGCGAAGCGACCAGAGGTGGACGCGTTCGTCGCCTGGCTCATGGAGATGGGCTCCGTCACAGCCACCGGCGGCCACCCACGTACGTCGGACCGAGGGTGAGCTTGCCCGAACGGTGGCCACGCGACATCCCTCCGTGCGAAGGTCCGCGCATGCGGCGCCACTCCCTCCCCTTCGGCTTCCTCACGCTCGCCACGCTCTCCGCATTTGCCGCAGCGTGCTCTGCCGAGCGACCCGCCATCCCTCCCGCGCTCTCGATCCCCGTCCCCGAAGCGGCCGCCGCGCACGAGACGACCACCGCCGTGCATGCGTCCTCCGAGGCCGACGCGTCGCGCCCCCCCGAGACCTTCGACGTCGCGGCCATCGACGCGTGGGTGGCGCGGAAGGTTCACGACCAGCACCTCGTCGGACTCTCGCTGGCGATCGTCAGGGACGGGAAGATCGTGCTCGCGAAGGGTTACGGGCTGGCGTCGCTCGAGAAGAACACTCCGGTCCTGACGACGACGCCGTTCGCGGTGGGGTCCATCACCAAGCAGTTCACGTGCGCTTCGGCGCTGCTGCTCGAGGAGCAGGGGAAGCTCTCCCTCGGGGACAAGCTCGCGAAGTATTACCCCGAGCTCCCGCGCGCGAAGGACATCACGCTATCTGACCTCGGAGCCCACCTCTCGGGCTACGCGGACTATTACCCGCTCGACTTCTTCGACAGCCGCATGACGAAGGCGATCGCGGCGGACGACCTCATTCATCAGTACGCGAAGGAGCCGCTCGACTTCGCGCCGCGCACGCGCTGGTCGTACAGCAACACCGGCTTCGTCGTCCTTGGTCGCGTCGTCGAGAAGGTGAGCGGGATGCCGTTCGGGCGCTTCGTCACCGAGCGAATCTTGAAGCCGGTCGGGATGGAGCACGCGTCGTTCGCGCCGCCCGACACGACGTCGGGGCTCGCGACCGGGTACGAGTCGTTCGCGCTCAGCGATCCGCGACCGGCGCCGCGCGAGCCGGAGGCGTGGATGTATGCGGCCGGCGCGCTCTATGCGTCTGCCACGGATCTCGCGAAGTGGGATGTCGCGCTCGTCGACGGGAAGGTCCTCCACGCAGCCGCGTACAGGCAGATGACCACGCCCCGCACGCTGACCGACAAGCGCAGCGCCGGCTACGGCTGCGGGGTCGGCGTCTCGCAGATGCGCGGCGAGACAGTGCTCGCCCACGGCGGCGAGGTGAACGGCTTCCTCGCAGAGAACGGCGTCGTGCCGCGCACGCGCTCGGCCGTCGTGCTCCTCACGAACAGCCAGTTCGGCGACCCGGCGGGCATCTATCGTACGCTCCTCAACCTCGTCGTGAAGGACGGCGCGAGCACCGCGAAGCCTCCGACCGTCGCCGGCCCCACGATGCGCGACGCGGGGCTCGACATGCTGCGGCAGCTTCAGGCAGGCAAGCTCGATCGCGCGAAGCTGGGCGCCGAGTTCAGCCTGTTCATGAGCGACGCGAAGGTCGCCGACGCCTCACGACGGCTGGGCCCGCTGGGCGAGCCGACGAGCACCGAGGTCGACGGGCCGTTCGAACGTGGAGGGATGGAGGTCAGCAGGCTGCACTTCTCGTTCGCGACCACGAAGCTCGACGGCCTCATGTACCGGACACCGGACGGCAAGGTGCAGGAGTTCCTCGTCTCGAAGCCGTAGCGCTCGCGAGCGAGCTATTCCCTCCCGTCGAAGACGGTGTACGCCCAGCGCATCAGCGGATCGGGGCGACCGAGAAAGCCCGACGTCCCCTTCGCGGTCGCGGCGTCTTCGATCTCCGCGGGTACGAAGACGCACTGCCCTGCCCTCGCGCGCGCCGCCACCTCGCTGACCGTGTGACAGCGAAATACCTGCTCCTGGCAGTCCTGGCAGTGTCGCAGCTCAGGGTCCGCGGTGGCGTCGAGCGACTCCCATGTCCGCGGGCAGTGAAAGGCGAACCGCACCGTAGGAGGCTCGGCCCGCGCGACCCCGCAGTTGCGGACCCCGGTGCGTCCACGAACGATGTACCACCACGTGATCCGAGGCCCGCCGAGGGTCTCGACCTGGCGATCGAGCTCGTCGTGGAGGCCCGTGATGCCCGGAGTCCCCGCAGCCGCGACGAGCCGCAGGTGCGCGCGAAGGACCGCGGCTCGTCTAGGGTCGTCGGCGTCCAGGTAGGCCAGATAGGTGCGCTGCGCCTCCTCGTTCGTCGGGTCGCGAACGAACGGCTCCAGGAGCTCGCGCTCGGGGCCGACGAACAGCTCATCGTCGCTGGAGACCGGCATGCGTCGATGATGCACCGCCTCGCCGCGGCTGGCCACGCTCAAGAGCAACCGGTGCGGCTAGCGACGCTGCGGCGGCATCCACACCTGCGGCGGCGGACCGGCGACGAGCGGGCGCCCCGTCGTCTGAAGGATGCGCCCGCGAAGCGTGCCGAGCTCGGCCCGGAGCGGCACGATCCAGTCGGCGCTGATCGTCCGCTTCTGACCCCGCATCGCGCGCGCCGTGTGCCACTTGGAGAGCCCTAGCCGTGTGGCCGCCCCGATGAACTCTCGGCCGAGCGCACCGTGCGACATGCCCGCGCGGAGGCGACCGATGGGAGAGGCGATGAGCTGCAGCTCGGCGGCCGAGAGGATGCCGAGCAGCACCTCGTCCTTCAGGTTGTCGCGGATGATCCGCCCCTTGCGCGCGACGAGCCAGAGCAGGAGCCCGAGGAACGCGGCCACGAAGACGAGCCACAGCGGGAGCATCAGCAGCCAGAGCATCCCCGAGAGCTGCGCCGCGGTGTTCCACGTCGCGTGGAGAAGCACGGCGCCGCAGTAACCGAAGAACGGCGCAGCCCACCGCACCCAGGGGCGGGTGGTCTCGCGCGAGAGACCGAACCCGAGGCCCGTCATCGACGTGTAGAGCGGGTGCCCCCACGGCGCGAGGATGCCCCGGATGAGGAACGTCCCCGCGAGCGCGGAGTGGTGCTTCGAGAGGTCGGCGCTGGCGTAGTACGTCACGTTCTCGATCGCGGCGAACCCCAGCGCGGTGAACGTCGCGTAGATGACGCCGTCGACGACACCGTCGAACTCGCGCCGCAGGAAGTAGAAGACACCGAGGACGCCGAGCCCCTTCCAGAGCTCCTCGACGAGCGGCGCACAGACGCAGGTCGTGAGCCCCTCCGCGACCGACGCGGGGACGACCAGCCCCAAGAGCCAGAGCACCGCCGTGTTGATCGCCGCGGCGAACCCGCACGCCGCGATCGCGCCCCACACGAGCGCGAGCGCGAGGCACCACCACGGCTCCGGGTCATACCGGTCGATGACCCGCGGGATCGCCATGTAGACGACGAGCGGAATGAACGCGAGCAACGCGCCCACCCCCATCGCCGTGAGCCGAGGCCCCGGGTGCCGCGCCATGAGCGCGGGCACGAGGAAGAGCGCAAGGAGGAGGAAGCCGCCGGCCAGGACGCCCAGCACGTAGACGATCGCACCGAACACACGCCGGCCCTTCTCGGGATCGGGGAGCTGAGCGTGCATCGGCTGCGTGGCGACCTCCCGGCCGGCCTCCGGATCGGGCTACGCGGTCGGCGTCGTCGCGCTGCGGAAGATCTCGACCTTCTTCAGCACGACCTCGGTGTTGGGGCGGTCGTTGCGGCCGCGCGGCGTCGTCGCGATCTTCTTCACGACGTCCTGCCCTGCGACCGTCTTGCCGAAGACCGAGTGCTTGTTGTCGAGGTGCGGCGTCGGCCCCTCGGTGATGAAGAACTGCGAGCCGTTCGAGCCGGGGCCGGAGTTGGCCATGGAGAGGACGCCCGGACCGCTGTGACGCAGGTCGGGGTGGAACTCGTCCTTGAACCGGTAGCCCGGGCTCCCCGTCCCCTGCCCGAGCGGGCAGCCTGCCTGGATCATGAAGTCGGGGATGACGCGGTGGAAGATCGTGCCGTCGTACAGCGGGACGCCCTTCTTCGCCTGGCCGCTGGCCGGGTCTTTCCACTCCTGCGTGCCGGTCGCGAGGCCGACGAAGTTCTTCACCGTGTCGGGCGCCTTCTGTTCCTCGAGCTTGACGACGATGTTGCCGAGCGAGGTGTGGAGGCGGGCGTACAGCTGGCCTTCGCCGGGGACCTGAATCTGGGGGAAATTCGCTTCGGGCACGGGAGCCTCCTCGAGGGGAAAGGTGATGGCACGTCTTCGGTCGCGGCGGATGAGAGCAGATTTGACCGGCTGGACGGAAGCGCGATCTGGCATCGCCGTCCCCCCCGAAGAAAGCGGGAGAAACCGGGAGACGAGCGACCTGTTCCTGGCTTACATTGTCGCGGAAGTACCATCGTGCACGTGCATGCGGTTGGCATCGGAGGCTCAGGGTGATCACCTGTCCGAAGTGTGGGAAGGACAACCAGGACCACTACAAATTCTGCCTAGGTTGCGGCGCGGAGCTCCCTCGTGAGGTAGCGCCCAAGCCGTTCTCTCCGCAGACGCCGCCGCACGGGTTCCGGCCGCAAGGCGTCCCCGTGGCGCGCTCCGAGGCTCCTGCTCCGCCGCCGCCCGCACCCGCGCCGCCCCCGGCATCGGTCGTGCAGTCGGTCGTGCCTGCTCCACCCCCCGTCGCTTCTGTCGTGCCAGCGCCCACCGCGCCGGCTGCGGCTGGAGGCGGCTCGGTCGTTTGCCCGCAGTGCAACCACGTGAACGGGACGGGGAACCTCTTCTGCGGCTCCTGCGGCTTCCGTCTCACCGGCGCTCCGGTATCCCCGGGTCACAAGGCTGTCGGGACGGTGTCGCTCGGCGTCGACGGCGCGGCGGGGACGGTCGTCCTCACGGCGCTGCGAGCGGACGGGACGGAGGCCGGGCAGTACCGTCTGCCTCCCGGGACGCAGGTCATCGGCCGCGAGACCGGGAGCATCTTCGCCGGCGACAGCTACCTCTCGCCGCGCCACGCGACGTTCCGCCAGCCGACCGGTCGTCTGCTCGTGAAGGACGAGGACTCGCTCAACGGCGTCTACAAGAAGCTCACGCGCGACGTCCCAGTCGAAGTGAAGCCCAACGCCGTCTTCCGTATCGGACAGGAGATCATCCGCTACGAGCCGCTCGCTCCCGAGCCGCCGTCGCCGGACGGTGTCGAGCGCCTCGGCGCGCCGTCGACCGGCTACATCGGACGGATCGCGCTCATCATCGGACGCGACGCCACGGGCAACGCGTTCCCGCTCCCCGAGAGCGGCGTCCAGCTCGGACGCGAGCGCGGCGACGTTCTCTTCCCCGAGGACGGCTACGTGTCGGGCCTGCACGGTCGACTGACCTGCGAAGGCGGACGGCTGTTTCTGACGGATCTCGGGAGCTCGAACGGGTCGTTCATTCGACTTGGAGAAGAGACCGAGCTCAAGTCGGGCGACGTGCTCCTGATGGGGCAACAGCTGTTCCGGATCTCGATGTGACGACGCCAAGTGCCCGTGCGCGTGGTAGGTTAGGATCCGAATGAGCCCTGCCCAGCGCACGATCCGTGTCGTGGCTGCCGTCCTCGAGCAGGACGGCAAGTACCTCATCACGCAGCGGCGTGCCTCCGCCGTCCTCCCCATGATGTGGGAGTTCCCCGGTGGCCGCGTCGAGACGGACGAGACCGACGCGCAGGCGCTGAAGCGCGAGGTGCTCCACCGACTCGGCGGCGAGATCGAGTGCGGCAAGCTGATCTCGTTCGTGAGCCACCCGTACGAGCACTACGTCGTCGATCTGTTCCTCTACGAGTGCCGCCTGCTGAACCGCGTGCTCGAGTCCCGCGCCGTCCACGCGTTCAAGTGGGTCGCCAGCACGGACTTCGATCAGTACCCGTTCACGCCCGCCGACGAGGCGTCGATGAACAAGCTCCTCGGCGTCACCTGACGGAGCTCGCACCGCGATGATCGGACCGTCGCGAGCCACCGCAAACGCCGAGCCCCTCTCGCTGGAGGCCTCTCGCGGCGCATCGTGCGCGAGGTGCTCCCGACGAGATTGCGTGTCGATCGACGCTGTCAAGATGTGACGGCATGCGCCTTGCTGCGCATGCTGAGAGTGTGACTGACGAGGTATTATGGCCAGAGCCGCGAAGAAGAAGTCGAAGGAGGTCGCCGTGAAATCCGCGAACCGGAAGACTGTCCCCGCAAAGAAGCGCGCGTCGACCGCGAAGGTCGCCGCACCGCGTCGTGCGGCGAAGAAGATCGCGGCAAAGAAGGGGGCTTCGACGAAGATCGCCGCGCCGCGTCGTGCGGCGAAGAAGGTCGTGGCGAAGAAGCGCGCCGCGAGTCTGCGCGTGCCGACGCCGAAGCCGGCGGCAAAGAAGAGCGCGAGCCTGCGTGTCGTGACGCCGAAGCCGGCTGCAAAGAAGACCGCGAGCCGCCTCGCTGTAGCGAAAAAGACGCCGCTCCCGGTCTGCCTGCCAAACGGGCGGCTCCGGGCGGAGGTGCAACGTCTGCGCGCCCACACGAATGGCCGTCGCATGGACGGGGCAACGGCGTTCCTTCCCGATCCGACCGCCATTGGGCATCGTCGCGTGAAGGACGAGTTCGCCGAGGAGCTCGGCGAGGAGTTCGTCTCCGCGGCGACGTCCGGTGAATCGGTCGACGACGCCCGCGACGCGACCGTCCCGGAGGAGGACGGCGGCCCGTTCATCACGACGAGCGCGGACAGCCAGTACGCTCACGGAACGGACGAATCGAACCCCGAGGATGCCGAGCGAGAGCCCTTCCCGACGACCCGCAGCGACCGGCGCTAGCGACTGGCGTAGCCCTCGCTGGGCTTGCGGCGCGGAAAGCGACGGCGGCGTGGCCGCGGCCCTTGTGGAGTAGCCCGTCGTGAGGCATGCTCCGCCGCCGCTTTGGCTGTAGACACCTTGGAGAGGTGACCGAGTGGCCGAAGGTACCCGCTTGCTAAGCGGGCGCGGGGGTTAAACTCCGCCGCGGGTTCGAATCCCGCCCTCTCCGCAAGCATTCCGACGACTTCGGGCCCGACCTCCGGGCGCAGCTCCGGAGTCCCGTGGCGCAACCCCCCGAACCGGGTTCGGGCGCGGCGACAGAACCGACGGCCGCTCTCGTCCGCTGGCGCGTCGCTGATGCCAATTGTCTCATGAGGTGAATCCGCCGGTCCTCGAGCTCGCTCGGCGCGGCGAGTACAGCCACGTTCGCGTCGTTTTCGTGGGAATTCGGCGTGGGAACGGCGCTTGCTCTCTCTGGCTCTGTCGAGCGCAACGCCCGTGTACGGGCTTCAAACGAGGTAGCCATGCGAAAAGTCATCGCAGTTGCTCTCATCGTCGCGCAAGCCAGTGGAAGCACCCTCGCCTTCGCCCAGACCGTGGCGCCGGCGACCGCGACGACGACTCAAACAACCACCACCGTCACGCCTGTCACGCCGACGCAGGCAGGGACGACCACGACGACGCAGGCCGCCGTCGACACGACCGAGGCGCCACCGATGACGACGCCGTCGTCGGGAGGCTCGGAGTCGGTGACCTACGTCAATCGACCGATCCTCGCGACAGGGCTCTTCCTGTGGGTCGCGACTTACGCCCCTGCGATCGCCTTCGCTGCGGAGAACGGTCGACCGAGCGACAACCCCAACCTGTACATCCCCTTCGCCGGACCGTGGATCGATCTCGGACAGCGCGATTGCTCCCCGGCCGTTCCGTGCTCCAACGAGACGCAGAACAAGGCGCTCCTCATCGCCGACGGCATCGGCCAGGACCTCAGCGCGCTCATCGTGCTGACGAGCTTCTTCGTTCCCGAGAGAAGGAGTCGCAGCTGGTTCACGGTCGGCAAGAGCGACGTGCGGGTGATGCCGAACCCCGTGGGCACTGGCTACGGCGTCGCGGCGCTCGGCCACTTCTGAGCCCCGTGCGTCCAGCGAGAAGCGCGTCAGCGCCTCACGGCTTCTTCGCGTCGGCGCTCTTGTAGTCGAGGTACTGCAGCAGCTCGTAGTTGTTGGCGTACGACCAGAGCCGCTCGACCTTGTCGTCCTTGCCGAGCTTCACGATGTCGAGGAAGTGCGTCTTGAACGCGTTGCGCGTCGGCTTGATCGGCCCCCACGCGCCGACGTGCTTGCCCGTGAACACGCCCATCAGAACGACGTAGCCGTCGACGCTCCAGCCCTCCGTCGCGTCCTCGACGCCGTCCGCGAAGGTGGTCGTCCAGTCCTTGAGCAGCGCCGCCGCCTCCTTCTTTCCTCGAGCATCCTGCGGATCGTCATACGTGGCGAGGACGACGTCGTCGGTCAGCGCGGCGAGGAAGTCCTTCTCCGAATGGAGAGAGAACCTGTTGTAGAGCTTCGTCTTCGCCGCGAGGAGCTTCGCCTGTCCGGCGTCGCTCGCGCCGACCTGGTGTATCTCCCACGAGTCCGTGACCGGCGGCACGGGGACGACGGCGCGCACCGGCATCTTGGCGAGCGCCCCCGGCGCCCACCCCGACTGAACCTCGCGCGTCAGCTCGTCGCTGTACGTCTGGTCGAGGCGCACGAGCCCCTCGGGAGTGAAGCGCAGCAGGCTCGCGCCGACGTAGCCGAACTTCTTTCCGGTCGGCGTCTCGCTCCGGCGATCGGGCGCCTTCCCGTCATCCTTGCCGTCGGCGAGCGGATCGAAGCGCTGCGGCGCGGGCGGGAGGATGATCCTCTGCCCGGTCTGCGTGCCGCCCTCGACGTACTCGAACAGCGTGGCGTCGCCCCAGTGCCACGACCGCGTGATCGTCGTCGAGACGTCGGGGTACGCGTCGAAGTAGTTCTGGTAGTCGGCGGCGATGGCGGCCTGGCCCGCATTCGCCGGCCTCCCGCGCTCGATGAAGACCGCTTCCGGCGCGTACAGGGCCGCGACCGCCTTCGAGTCGTGCCGGTTGAACGCAGCGACGTACGCGCGGAGCGAGGCCAGCTGCAGATCGTGCATCGACCTGGGCGCCGCAGCGGGCGTGGGCGTCGCGCTGGCCACAGGGGGCGGGCTGGCGAGCGGCGCAGCGCTGGCGGGGGCGACGGGTGCGGGCGATTGACCACCGCACGCACCGAGAACGAGGAGGGCGACGAGAGAGCAGAGCCTAGGGTTGTTCACTCTCGCAGCGTAAACGAGGGTCCCGGAGCGTGACAAGGGAGGGGGACCGAGCGCTCCGCCGCTATCGACCCCTGGCCGGCGGCGGAGCGTCGTCACCGGAAGCCAGCCCCAGCAGCTCCTCACGCCCCTCCTTCGTCAGGTCGATCGGTCGCCCCTCGAGCCGGAACTCTCCCGACTCCTGCCTCCGCGACGAGTGGATCTTCACGCGCACCGTCCGTCCCGACCCGCCGAGCAGCGTCCCGTCGATGCGTGACCCGGGCGGCGACGGCGTCGTCGAATCGAGCGTCACCGCGTCCGCGCTCACACGGACGATGCGCGCCTCGCCACCGAGCACCCAGCGCAGGTGCGCGACCTCTCCCGTCGCCGCCATCAGCCCTCCTTGCCGCGCCGCTGGATCGCCGCCCGCGTCTCGCGCTCGTCGGTCTTCCGCGCGATCTCGACGCGCTTGTCGTGCGTCTTCTTCCCCTTCGCGAGCCCCAGCTCGACCTTCACGCGCCCCCCCTTGAAGTAGATGCGCAGCGGGATGAGCGTGTAGCCGCCGCGAGCGACCGCCTTGTCGATCGCCGCGATCTCGCGCTTGTGGAGGAGCACCTTGCGCGACCTGCGCGGCTCGTGCGGGAACGCCTTCGCCTGCTCGAACGGCGCGACGTAGAGCTGCTTCAGCCACATCTCGTCGCGATCGACCGAGGCGTACGCGTCGACCACGTCGACTCGCCCCGCGCGCATCGACTTGACCTCGCTGCCGACCAGCACGAGCCCGCCCTCGTACTGCTCCTCGATCGTGTAGTCGAAGAACGCGCGCCGGTTCTTGACGATGAGCTTCTCGGTCTTGTCACGGACCGGCCCCGTCGCCGCGCTCTTGCTGGAGGTCGCCACGATGCGCTTCAGCCGCCGTCCGCGCGGGGCAGGTCTTCGCCGTCGAACGGGAGATGAAGGTGGCCGTCGTCCTCGGCGTCTCCGGTGCCGACCGCCTCCTCGAGGCGGACAATCCGCTCGCGGAGCTTCTCGTTCGCCGTGGCGAGGGCGCGGATCATGTCGGTGACGGGGTCGGGGAGGTTGGCGTGGTCGAGCGACGCGTCGAAGCGGGCCTTCGAGGGGACGATGACGCGCGCCGGGACGCCGACGACGGTGGCGTGCGGCGGCACGGGCCGGACGACCACGCTTCCGGAGCCGACGCGGGCGCCCTCGCCCACCGAGATGTAGCCGAGGATGCACGCGTTCGACCCGACGACGACGTTCTCCCCGAGCTGCGGGTGCCGCTTGCCGTGACTGAGCGTGGTGCCGCCGAGGACGACCCCCTTGTAGAGGAGACAGCCGTCGCCGATCGACGCCGTCTCGCCGACGACGATCCCCATGCCGTGGTCGATGACGACGCGTCGCCCGACCGACGCGGCCGGATGAATCTCGATGCCGGTCGTGAAGCGATTCATGTGGCTGATGAAGCGCGCGGAGAACGCCAGGTCGTGCGCCCATAGCTCGTGCGCGATCCGGTGCATCCAGAGCGCATGCAGCCCGGGATAGAGCAGCACGACCTCCCAGCCCGAGCGCGCGGCCGGGTCGTTCGCGCAGAACGCGGAGACATCCTCGCGCACGCGCTCGGCGACGCGGGCGGCCTTTGCGAGCCAGGCGGAAGGGGAGCGGAGCGCCATGGCGAGGAACCTGTCTTATTACATGCTGGCGTCCCTGGCGCCTCGGAGAAGCTATGCTCGCGCCTCCCATGCAACCTGTCCGTCTCCTCCCCCAGGCGCACCTCTTCGTCTGCGCCAACCGTCGCGCCCCGGACGACCCGCTCGGCCCCGGCTGCTCGGCGTTCGGCGACGCCCTCTACGACACCCTCAAGGCGGAGGTGGCGCAGCGCGGGCTCGTCCGCACGGTGTGGGTGACGAAGACCCACTGCCTCGGCATCTGCCCGAAGCACGGCGCGACGACGGCGGTCTATCCCCACCAGCGAATGTGGGCCGGCGCCGAGGCCGAGGACGCGGGAGCGCTCATCAACGCAGCGCTCGAGGGGAAGCCGCGAGGGCAGGCATGAGCGACGCGAAGAGCGACGGGAAGACCGCGTGGGACGACTTCGAGGCGCTCCTGATGACGATGGAGGCCCACCAGGTGAGCAAGGTCTTCGATCTCGCCCGGCGCCTCAAGCCCGGCATCACGCACGAGGACATGCGAAACCCGCATGATTTCCCGGAGCTGGGCGACACCGACTGGCACTTCGAGGATGGGATCCTGACCGGCATCCAGACCGTCCTCACGGCGCTGCGCGCGCGACGCCGCGACGCAAGCGGCGAACGCGAGACGAGCGAGACGAGCGAAACGAGCGAGGCCCCGTGACGACGAAGAAGGCGGACGGCAAGAAGCCGAACAAGAAGGAGCCCGACGCCACGTTCCGCCCGTTCGGTGGCCTCGGAGCGCTGAAGGCGATGCGCGACACGCTCAAGGCGGAGGAGGCGGCGAAGGCCGCGAGCCCGGCGACGGCAGCTCCGCGCGCGACCCCGAGCCGGCCGCCGAAAGCCGGCGCTTCCGCGGCTCCGACGGCAGAGGACGACGCGCTCGCACTCTATAGGATGATGAACGGCGTCACGCCGCTCGCAGGCAAGTCGGCGAAGCGACTGCCGAAGTCGCAGGCGCAGGTCGCCCCGTCGGACCTCGACGCGCGCAAGGCCGCCGCCGAGGCTCCCATCCGCGCGCAGGAAGAGGAGGTCCACGCCCACCTCCGCGCGCTCGTCGAAGGGGGCCGGTTCGAGGTTCAGGACGACGGAAGGCGCGTCGAAGGGCGGCGCCACGGCATCACCCCCGAGGTCGCCCGGAAGCTCCGGCGAGGGATGTTCCCGATCGACGCGCGGATCGACCTCCACGGCGAGAACGCGACGACCGCCCCGAAGACCCTCGAGCAGTTCCTCAAGGCGCAGCGAACCCGCGGCGAGCGCTGCGTCCTCGTGATCCACGGCAAGGGGGAGCACTCTCCGCGCGGCGTCGGCATCCTGAGAGGAGAGATGGCCGCGTGGCTGTCGCAGGGGGCGCCGAGCGTCCACGTGGCGGCGTTCGTCACGGCCAGCGAGCACGACGGCGGCGAGGGTGCGGTCTACGTCCTGCTCACGCGGTGATTCCACCCGATCGGGGCGCTCGCCGCCTCTCCGGGCGCTCATCGGTCGGGGGACGGCCGTCGTCTCGCCCCTCCAGGCCGTCGCCTCGCCCTTCCAGGCCGTCGTCTCGCCCTTCCAATCCGTCGTCTCGCTCTTCCAGGCCGTCGTCTCGCCCTTCCAGGCCGTCGTCTCGCCCTTCCGAGCCGTCGTCTCGTCGTTCCGAGCCGTCGTCTCGCCCTTCCGAGCCGTCGTCTCGCCCTTCCAGGCCGTCGTCTCGCCCTTCCAGGCCG
>Ga0302267_10002128_pt1 | contig 24314 bp, 19 predicted proteins | sample III_Bog_E1_3_FD_194555 | JGI IMG/M metagenome (GOLD analysis project Ga0302267, IMG submission 194555) | Peat permafrost microbial communities from Stordalen Mire near Abisko, Sweden - III_Bog_E1_3 | ecosystem: Environmental > Terrestrial > Soil > Wetlands > Peat | place: Sweden: Abisko...
TGCTCCTCAAGCCCCCGGCGGAGAAGAAAAAGAAGAAGGATCGCGACCACCTCGAGAACGTCAAGCTCACCCTCGACGGCAAGCAACACGATCTCATCGTCGGCTACGTGGCAGAGACCCCGGTGTGGCGACCCTCGTACCGGCTCGTGGTCGGCAAGGCCGAGCCGGGCAAGCCCACCACCACGGCGGATCTCCAGGCCTGGGGCATCGTGCAGAATACCTCCGGGGAGGACTGGAAGGGGGTCAATCTCACCTTGGTCGCGGGGGCGCCGCTCGCGTTCCAGGCCACGCTCGAGAAGGCGGTGATTCCGCCGCGCCCGGTGGTCACCGATCAGGGCGAGGTCATCTCCTCGGTCCCGGTCGGAGAGACGAGCCTGGGCGAGCCTCCGCCTCCGCCCCCGCCTCCGCCGCCCGCGCCCATGGCGGCGCCCGGGGGAGGGGCGACGCTGGACGGGCTGCTGCAAGAGGCCAAGGACAGCGACGCGGAGGAGGACAAGAACGAGAGGAAGCCGAGCGCAGGCAAGGCGGGCCGTGGCGGCGCGCCGAAGAAGAAGGAGAAGGCTTCTTCGTCCTCGTACCGCGCCTACGGCGGCGCGGCGCCGGCGCCGGCGTTCGCTCCTCCGCCGGTGGCGGCCGTCACCATCGACCGCAGCCGGGCCAACCCCTCGGGCCCGCGCAACGTCCGCGCCCTGGCGGCGGTCGCCATGGAGTCGGGCACCACCCACTACGATCTGCCGTTCACGGTCGACGTGCCCAATCACAGCGCCACCATGGTGCTGCTGCTGTCCAAACCAGTGCCGGGCGAGTCCAACTTCCTCTTCGCGCCCGACGGCGGCGTGCCCGACTCGGCGTCGCACCCGTTCCGCGTGGTGCGCTTCACCAACGACACCGCGGGCCTGCTGGAGCGCGGGCCCATCGCCGTGTTCGAGAACGGCGCGTTCCTCGGGCAGGGCATGGTCGACCCGCTGCCGAGGGGCGCCACCGCGACGGTGCCGTTCGCGCTGGAGCGCAGCCTCGCGGTGCAGACGGCGCGCGACGCCAACGAGGAGGGGGCCCGGCTCGCCCAGATCGAGGGCGGGGCGCTCACCATCGAGCGGGACTGGGTCACGCACACCAGGTACACGGTGAAGAACGGCGCGGACGCCGAGGCCAAGGTGCTCATCAAGCACTCTCGCCAGTACAATACCCGCCTCAACAACGCCCCCAAGGGCACCGAGGACAACACCGGCACCGGGACCGCGCTGGTGCCGATCGACGTGCCGGCGGGCGCGACCAAGGTGCTCGACGTCGACGAGCGCAGCGTGCAGCGCCGCTCCACGGACTGGCTGGCTCCGCTCGCGGACGACGCGGTCAAGGGCTACCTCGCCGACCCGCGCGCCGACGCGGCGGTGGTCGCGCAGCTCCGCGCGGCGTGGGAGGCGCGCGGCAAGCTGCGGGTCACCCTGGACGAGCGGGACAAGCTCAACGCGGAGCACCGGCAGCTCGACAACCAGATCTACCAGCTCAACTCCAGCATCAAGGCGATCGAGAAGAACAAGCTCGCCGATCCCCTCCGGCGCGAGCTGACCGAGCGGCTCGCCAAGGCGACGCTGCGCACCGACGAGATCACCAAGCGCACCGTGGTGCTCGACATGACCGTGAGCGAGCAGTCGATTCGCTTCCGGGACCTCATCAACACCATCAAGATGGTCAAGCCGCTGCCGGTCCCCTGATCGTTACGCGCCTGTCGCCGGATCTTTACCGGCCGCCCGGCGCGTGCGAGCATCCGCCCCCCCTATCGATCCGGAGCTTTCGATGACCCACCGTTCCGCTGCCGCAGCCCTCGCGCTCGCTTTTTCTCTCGCCATCCCCGCCGTCGCCCTCGCGGACGTGCCGCCCGCCGACGGTGGTAGCGGCACCGGCGGGTCGGCGAGCGGGGTGCTCAACGCCGACTGCACCGTGGTCCGCGAGACCGAGGCCGGAGAGACCTGCCAGCAGTGTCAGTTCTCCGGCAGCGACTCGTCGTGCCAGGACGAGCTGGGCTCTGACTACAACTTCGTCTGTCAGTACAGCTCCACCGTCGAGATCTGGTGCAACGGTCCGTCGCGCACCGTGACCCAGACCCCGGGCTGCGCGCTCGGTGGGCCCGCGGCGCCGCTCCATGGGGGCGCGCTGGCGGGGCTGGTGGGTGCGGTGGCGGCCGCCCTCGCCATGCGTCGGCGTCGCGGTTAACAGGAGATCCCTGACGGCAACTCCGTACCCGTCCCCGGCTGACGTGAGCCGGGGCCCCATGATACCGATGACTCCGACGGACGCGAGTTCGAGCGAAGTCGGGGGCACATGGGGGCGATCCGGATCGGCGCGGTCATAGCCCAGAAGTACCAGCTCGAGGCTCCGCTCGCCCGGGGCGGGATGGGTTCGGTCTGGGCCGCGCGGCACGTGTCGCTGGGCCGGCGCCTCGCAATCAAGTTCATCAGCCCCGAGGTCGCCGGGCGGGACGACGTGCGCACCCGCTTCGACCGCGAGGCGCGGGCCGCCGCCTCGCTGCAGAGCCCGCACGTGGTGCAGATCCACGACTACGGCATCGACGACGACGTCCCCTACCTGGTCATGGAGCTCCTCGACGGGGAGGACCTCGGCGAGCGCCTGTCCACGCGAGGGCGGCTCCAGGCCGGCGACACGTTGAACCTGGTCCGGCAGGTGGCGCGGGCGCTGCGGCGCCTGGGCGAGGCGGGCATCGTCCATCGGGACCTCAAGCCGAGCAACCTGTTCATCGTCCGCGGGGACGACGACGACGGCGAGATCGTCAAGCTGCTCGACTTCGGCATCGCCAAGGTCCCGCGCCTGGCGCCGGGCGACTTCACCCGCTCGGGGGTGATGATCGGCTCGCCGCGCTACATGAGCCCCGAGCAGGCGCGGGGGAGCCCGCTCGTGGATCACCGCAGCGATCTCTGGTCGCTCTCGGTGATCGCCTACCGGGCGATGACCGGGCGGATGCCCTTCCACGGGGCCGACGTCGCCGCCCTGGTGGTCAACGTCTGCAACGAGACGCCGCCTCCGCCCTCGCGGATCGACGCGGCGCTCGGGCCCGAGATCGACGCCTTCTTCGCCAAGGCGCTGGCGCGCGCGCCGGACGATCGGTTCCAGACCGCGCGCGAGCTGGTCGTGGCCCTCGAGGACGCGATGGGGGAGCCGCCGGTGTCGGGCCGCGTCTCGACGCTCGCGCCGCCGCCGGTGCCGGTGTGGGGTGGGCCCAGACCCGCCCTCCGGCCGGGGGACTCCGCGAGGCCGCCGGCGCGTGCGTCCGCACCGACGAGCGTGCTGACCCCCTCGCCCGCGCCGGCGGTACGCGAGATGCGCGAGATCGCGCCGACGCGCCCCTCGGTCAGCCTCGTGCCCGCCCCGGTGCGGCCGGTCACGATGGGGGACCCCCCCAAACCCCCGGCGCTGGCCCCGCCGGAAGGGCCCGCGCGAGGCGAGCTGCTGACGCTACCCGAGCCGTCCTCGCGGGAGCCGTCGCCGCGGGACGGGTCGCATTTTTCCGAGCGGTCACCGATCGGAATCGAGGACACGCCGGAGACCATCCTCCCTGGAAGCGTCGACGTGCCCGGTCGCGACGGTCGGCGGGCTGCCTGGCGCCCGTTGCCGGCGCTCCTCGTCGCCCTCGCGGCCATCGGTGGTGCCGGTCTGCTCTGGGCGCTGGCCCCGCCGCGGGCGAGCTGGGTGACGGCGCCGCCGCCCTCCGCGGCGGCCGTGGTGGCGCCGAGCCCCAGGACCGCCCCCGAGCCCCTCCGGATCGCGCTGGATCCGCTCCCCGCCGCGCCGAGCGCCCCGCCCCTGCCTGCGAGCAGCGGGGCTCCGGGGGGCACCCCGAGAAAGCACCCATCGACCAGGCCGAATCCGATTCTGGGCTTCTGAGGTCACGTATGCGAATGCTCTGCAAAGCCGTCCTCGTCGGGTCCCTCACCCTGTCGGCGCCCGCGGCGGCAGAGGTGCTCCTGCCTCCGATCGACCCTGGTCTGGCGCCGATCGACCTCGCTCGAGACGGGGGCGAGGAGGGGCTGCGCCTCTTCGCCGCGGGCAAGATCGAGGAGGCGTACGAGGCCTTCCGTCGCGCCGACCGCGTTTACCATGCGCCCACGCTGGTGCTCTACATGGCCCATTGCCAGAAGCGCCTCGGCCGGCTCGCGTCGGCGCGCACGCTCTACCTCAAGGTCGTCGACGAGCGCGTGCCCGCGACGGCTCCGGTGCAGTTCCTCACGGCGCAGATCGTCGCCCGCACGGAGGCGGCGCACCTCGATCCGCGCGTGCCGGTGCTCGCCCTCGAGATCCCCGGGGGCTTGCCGGCCCAGGCGACGGTACGGGTCGACGGGGAGGTCACCCCGCAGGCGCTGTGGCCGAGCCTGGAGCTGGATCCCGGCGACCACATCATCGAGGTGCGGCCGCTCGGCGGGCCGCCGATCCGTCGCAGCGTGAACCTGAAAGAGGGGGCCCGGCAGCGACTCTCGATCGCCGTGCCCGGGGGCTCGTCGAGCGTGGGCGCGCCGCCGCCGCCTGCGGACGGCGCTCCCCGCCCGGGCCCTCCGCGTGCTGGGGGAGCGCGCGGGCCGCTGGCGCCCGCGGTGGTCGCGTTCGGCGCGGGGGCGGCGGCGCTGGTGGTGGGCACGGCGACCGGGGTGCTCTCGCTCGGCAAGGTGGCCGAGCTCCGGGCGACCTGCGGGCAGACCCGGATCTGCCCGGTCTCCGAGCAGTCGACGGCGGCGACGGCAGGGCAGCTCGCGGACGTCTCCACGGCCGCGTTCGTCCTCGCGGGTGCGGCAGTGGCGACCGGGGTCGTGCTCGTGCTGGTGCGCCCCGGCGGCACGCATCGGGAGGCCGCTTCCGTCGGGGGGTACCCTCGAACCCCCGGCGCGGAGCCGGCGCTGGGGGTGGCGCTGGGGCCGCGGTCGGTCGGGTTCAGCGGGCGGTTCTGAGGCCACGAGGGATCGCCTCGCGGGCCCTTCGCGCGGGGCGGAGGCGCCGGTAGACCGCCTCGTAGGCGTCCGTCATCACGGTGGCGCTGAAGCGCTCGCGCGCGCGCCGTGCACAGGCTGCACGGTCGAAGCCGCGGAGGCGGAGCGCCAGCCGCGCGAGCGCCCCGACGTCGCCGGGGGGGGCCAGGAAGCCGGTGAGCCCCTCCTCCACGATCTCCGGGAACGAGCCGCTGGCGAACCCCAGCACCGGCGTACCGCAGAGCATGGCCTCGATGGCGACGAGCCCGAACGGCTCCTCCCACTGCAAGGGACAGAGCAGCCCGCGGGCCCCACGCAGGAGGGGGACCTTGCGGGCCACGTCGGCCTCCCCGAGCTCCTCCACGCCGGGCCTTTCCAGCCGCGGCGCCACGTACTGGGCGAAGTAGGCGGCGTCCTGCGGGTGCGTCCGTCCAGCCAGCTTGAGCGGCAGCTCGGCGGCTCGGGCCGCGTCGATGGCGAGGTGGGTCCCCTTCTCGGGCGCATAGCGGCCGAGGTGGAGGAGGTAGCCGTCGTCCCCGTCGCTGGCGGGGTACCGCTCCGGGCGCAGCCCGTGGTGGATGACCACCGCCCCCGGCAGCTTGGCCTCGAGCTCCCGCTGTCGCTCGCTGATGGCCACGTAGACGACGCCCGGGTGGGCCTCGTAGACGCGTGACGTCGACGGGTCCCGGTGATGGTGGAGGGTGCACACCACCGGGGTGTCGAGGAAGCGCCGGAACGGGACCGCCAGCGGGGTGTTGACGTGGACGACGTCGAAGCCGGCGGCGGCCACCTCCTCCAGCGACCAGGCGACGTGGTTGATCTCGTCGTGCGGGTGGGGCGGCCACGCGGGGCGCGGGTAGAGCCAGCGCTTGCGGCAGGACACCTCGGAGTCGCCGGTGGCGAAGAGCGTGACGTCGTGTCCCCGCGCGTGGAGCTCCTCCGCGAGCTCGTAGCAGAAGAGCTCCGTGCCGCCGTAGCCGTTGGGAGGAACCCGGATGAAGGGAGTGGAGAGGATGGCGAGCCGCATCGTGTAGATCCCTCGTAAACGAGTGCCACCGTCCAGTCGGCACGAGAGGCTTCAGCCGTCTCCGCCCGGGAGGAGAGAGCGGAGAAAGCTCCTCACCGCGGCCGGGTCGGGCAGGCGGAAGGCCGCGCGGCTCGGGCCGTGTCCGACGTGGATCGTCAGCGCCGAGGCGGGCAGGGCGGCGAAGAGATCCTCGTCGGTGCGATCGTCTCCGATGGCGACGAACGACGTGCCCTCCGTCGCGTTCGCCAGCGCCCGGCGGCCGGCGAGGGCCTTGCTCGCCCCGCGGGTCCGCACCTCGAGCACCTCGAGCCCGGGGAGGGCTTCGAGATCGTGCTCCGCGAGGAGGCCCTCCAGACGTCCGGTGAGCTCGCGCAGGCGAGCGCGGGCCAGCTCGACCTCGACGGTGCGATAGTGCCAGGCGACGCCGGCGCTCTTCTCCTCGACCAGACAGCCGGGCGTGCGGCGGGAGATCTCGGCGAGGAGGCCGAGGACGCCTTTCTTCCACGTCACCGGCGGCAAGGGGAGCGTGGTCCAGGCGCCGCCGGAGGGGCGACAGCAGACCCCGTGCTCGGCGTGGAGATGGATGGGCAGCGCCCCGAACCAGCGCTCCAGCTCCTGCCATCTCCGGCCGCTCGCGAGGTGGACCTGGGTTCCGACCCGCGACGCGACGGCCTCGAGCAGGCACCGCAGCTCCGCGTCCGGAGGGGCGAGCTCGGGCCGCGGCGCGAGCGGGACCAGGGTGCCGTCATAGTCGAGGATCAGCGTGAGGGCGCGGGCCTTGCGCACCCGGCTGGCCAGGTCGGGCGCCGTCGCCTCGCACAGGGGCGCCGGCGCCGGGGCGGGCGCGCCGTCCCTCTCGAGATCGGCGAGGAACGATCGCGCCCAGCGGTGGACGTCGTGAGCGGCGACGGAATCGCGGAGCGCGGTCATGCGGGATCGCTGCTCGGCGAGCGGCATCTCCAGCGCCCGCGCGATGGCGGCGGCCACGCTGCCCGTGTCGTGAGGGTTGACGATGAGGGCCTCGACCAGCTCGGCGGCGGCCCCGGTGAACTCGCTGAGCACCAGGACGCCGGTGCGGTCGAGCCGGGTCGCCACGTACTCCTTGGCGACGAGGTTCATCCCGTCGCGGAGCGGAGTGACCAGCATCACGTCGGCCGCCGTGTACAGCGCCGTCAGCGGCTCGACCGCCATCGACTGGTGAAGACAGTGGACGGGGACGAAGTCGACGGAGCCGTGCCGCCCGTTGATCCGGCCCACCATCTCGTGCACGTCCTTGCGGATCTGCTCGTAGGCGCCGACGCCGGGGCGGCTGGGCACGGCGAGCTGCACGAAGCGCACCCGGCGGTGGGGAGGCGAGCGATCGAGGAGGCGCTCGATGGCGGCGAGGCGCAGCCGGATGCCCTTGGTGTAGTCGAGCCGATCGACGCCGAGCACGATTGGTCGGCCCGGCGCCTGATCCCGGATCTGCCGGGCCTCGGCCTGGATCCCGGCGCGCCCGGCGAGCTCCGCGAACGCGCGAGCGTCGATGCCGATGGGATGGACGCCGAGGCGCACCCGGCGACCGTCGTACGCGAGCGCGTCGCCCTCGGGCTCGGGCTCGAGGTCGAGCAAGCGCGTGAGGGTGTGGAGGAAATGCCGGCGATACGACGCGGTCTGGAACCCGATCACGTCCGCGCCGAGGAGCCCGTGGAGCAGCCTCTCGCGCCACGGGAGCATGCGGAAGACCTCGGAGCTCGGGAAGGGCGTGTGCAAGAAGAACCCGATCCGGGCCCGCGGGAGCCGGCGGCGGAGCAGCTCTGGCACGAGCATGAGGTGGTAGTCGTGAACCCAGAGCAGGTCGCCCGGCCGGTACTGGGCGGCGGCGGCCGCGGCGAAGCGCTCGTTGATCGCCTCGTAGGTCTCGAAGAGCTGCTCGCCGTCGAGCGGCGCGGTATCGGTGAAGTGGTGGAGCAGCGGCCAGAGGATGCCGCTGGCGAGCCCCTCGTAGTACTGGCTCACCTCGGAGGGGTCGAGGTGGATGGCCACCGCTCGCATCTCCCGGAGGCGCGCGGCGACGGCGCTCCGCTGCGGCTCGGGGAGGCTCGAGGCGTCGCCGGGCCAGCCGATCCAGAGGGCTTCGTTCCGTTCATGGAGCGCCCGGAGGGCCGTCGCGAGGCCGCCGGTGGAGGGCACGATGGAGACCTCGCCGTCCGTGGAGCTGAGGGTCACCGGGAGGCGGTTGGCGAGAATCAGAAGTCTAGGCATGCGGGCCGATCCCTCCTCGTCCCCGACGCGTGGCGCCCGCCGGTCCGAGCAGGAAGTCGGACTCCACCTGATCCTCACGAGGTCCGGCTCGGCTGGCCGGAGGCGGGCGAGCACCGCCGCGCGTGCGTCGCCCAGCGGAGCCCGAGCATCATGGCGAGGGCGGCGACGACGGCCGCCGTGCCGAAGGTGGCCCGCCCGCCCAGGCGAGCATACAGCGCTCCCCACACGAGCATTCCGGCCACGGTGCCCGCGGCGGTGGTCGCGGAGAAGAGCCCCTGGGCGGTCGCGAACGTCTGCTCCGAGGTCCGCCGCTGGAGGTGCGAGAGGGCGGCGACCCACAGCAGGGCGACCGACGGCGAGTGGAGCAGCTGGACCGCCAGGAGGGCAGGGAGCGAGCGCAAGGCCGCGAGGAGCGCGCAGCGGATCGCGCCCACGCCCAGCGCCAGGACGACCAGGGGCACCGCCCCGAACCGGGCGATGAGCGGCGCGGCACACGCCATCACCAGGATCTCGATGACGATGCCGAAGCCCCAGGCGAAGCCGATGAAGGCGCTCGAGGCCCCCAGGTCTTCGAGGTAGAGCGAGAAGCAGAGCTCGTAGCTGGAGATCGCCGACTCGGCCACGAACACCACGCCGAGGAGCATGGAAAAGTCGGGGGCCGTGACCAGCGCGCGGATCCCGTCGGTGAAGCAGGGGCGACCGCCGCCGCTCCGCACCGGGATGGCGAACGCGCTGAGCCAGGCGACGAAGAGCGAGACCGCGACCAGCCCCGGGAGCGCCGTGGGGCTGGAGGGGTCGAGGTAGCGGCCACCGCCGACCGACGCCACGAGAAAGCCGCACGATCCCCAGAGCCGGGTCCTGCCGTAGGGGGCGCCGCTGTCGCGCTCCCGCTCCACGGCGACCACGTCCGCCATCATCAGCATCGGAGCGCGGAAGGCGGCGAAGACGAGCACGACCGCGAGGATCTCGACGAAGCTGAGCGGGTGGTGCGCGAGCCCCGCCACCGCGAGGAGCAGGAAAGCGAAGAGCGAGCCCAGGCAGGCGACGCGCAGGAGCGAGCCACGCAGCCCGAGCGAGTCGGCGAGGAAGCCGACCAGCGGAGGCCCGACGATCCCCATCGCCGGCAGGGTGGCCGTGACGGCGCCCATGGACACCCCCTCGATGCCGCGGGCGACGAGCCAGCGCGGAAAGAACGGCGAGTACACCCCCAGCGCGGCGAAGCTCGCGAAGAAATAGACGGGTAGCGGGAGCGTACGGTGCGCCGCGCGCAGGATGGAGCTGGCGCGTTCCACCGGTCGATGTGTGCTCACTGCGCGCACGAGCGATGCCCGCCGTTCGAGCAATCGCCGGACCGCCCGACGACCGGGAGCGGCATGCCGGATCCGTCGCGGGCGCGCGGGCTAGCCTGCCTCACTCCAGCGCGAAGGAGTGCCAGTACGCGGCCACCTCACGGGCCAGGAAGTACGGCTCCTTGAAGAGGCGGCGGTGCATCGTCGCGGGCACCGTGTAGGCCCGCACGCCGGCCCGGTCGAAGAGCATCTTGGCGCGCGGCTCGTGGTAGTAGTGGCTCACCACGAGGGCGCTCCCGAGGGCCTCCCGCCGCATCAGGCGCGCGGTGTTGCGCACGGTGGAGGCGGTGTCCACGCCCGCCTCGTCGAGGAGGACTGCCTCGCTCGGGACCCCGGCGGCCACGGCGCGGGCGCGCATCACCTCGGCCTCGGAGAGCCCGTTCTCGGGCTCGACGCCGCCGCTCATCACCAGGTGCTTCACGAGACCGCGCTGGTAGAGGTGGACGGCCTCGTCGACGCGATCGGCGAGCGCGTCCGAGGGGGTGCCGTCGTTCCACACCCGCGCCCCGAAGACGACCGCGCAGTCGGCCGGCCGGTCGTAGCGCGTGGGGCCGAAGGTGACCATGCGCACCAGGGGGAGCGCGAGGAGCACGAGCGCCGCTACCAGGGCGCTGCGGGCGTCGCGGGGGCGGGGGGCCGCGGGGCCGGAGGGGAGGCGGCGCAGGTCGAGCGCCAGGGCCGCGAAGAGCGCGGCGACGAGGAGCGACGCGGGGAGGATCGCGGGAGTGCGGATCGTGCCCCGGGCGAGGGCGAGGTAGAAGGCGCCTGCATCGGCGAGCGCGCCAGCGGCGACCACGCTGAGGAGCACGCTCGCGGCGCGGCGGAGGCGCACGGGGAGCCTCGTGCCGCCCAGCAGCGCGGCAGCGGTGAGCCCGGCCAGTGGGTAGCGGAGGGCAGGGGAGTCGGGGAGAGAGACCCACGAGCCCAGCGTGTCGAAGGGCGGTCGCAGGGCCTGCCCGACCAGGTTGGCGACGATGAAGAGGCCCACCGCCACGCCGGTGGCTCGCAGCGCGTCGCGGCGGGTGAAGGCGGAGGACGTCACGGGGAGGGGACGCTCCGGCGGCGCGCTAGATTCCGGGCTCGACGGCGCTGGCGGCGCGGTTGGGCTCCCAGAGCACCTCCGGCGCGGCGAGGAGCAGGCTGGCCCAGCGGCTCCACACGAAGAGCGCGTCGCTGAGGCGGTTGAGGTACTTGACCGCCTCCGGATCGACGCTGGTGACCCGCGCCAGGCTGACGGCGTGGCGCTCGGCGCGGCGGCACACGGTGCGGGCCACGTGGAGGTCGGCGTTGAGGCGGCACCCGCCGGGGAGCACGAACGAGCGCAGGGGCGCGAGCTCTTCCTGGCAGCGGTCCATGTCGGCCTCGAGGGCGGCGACCTCGACGGCGGTGACGCGGGGCTGGCGAGGGTGGACGTCCTCGGGGAGCGTCGCGAGGATCGAGCCGAGGTTGAAGAGCTCGTGCTGGACGCGCAGGAAGGTGGCGGCGAGGGCATCGAGCCCGGCGCGCTCGGCGGCATCGACGGAGGGGCCGGAGCAGCTCTCCAGCAGCGTCTGCCGGGCCACGCCCAGGAAGGAGTTGAGCTCGTCGACGGTGCCGTAGGCCTCGATGCGGATGTCGTCCTTGGGCACCTCCTGGCCGCCGACGAGGCGCGTGTGGCCGGCGTCGCCGTGACGGGTGTAGACGCGGTTGATGGCGATGCGCGGCTCGTTGAAGACCTTCTCGGACGGAGGCATGGGTGGGTCGGTAGGGCGGGACCCCCCGGCGGTCAAGAAACCGGCGGGCGTTCGCAGCTTGACCATCCTCGGCCCCGGATGGGACAGTCGCGCCGCCATGGCATCTTCAGCCCTCCTTTGTCGGTCCGTCGCGAGCGTCCTCCTGGCCGTGTGCGCCCTCTCCAGCGTCGGGTGCGAGGAGGAGACGCCGGAGAAGAAGGCCCCGGTCACCGCCGCCGACCCCGGCGAGCAGGCCAAGATCGACCAGGGCAAGAAGCTCCTCCGCGACGCCAACGACGCCCTCAACGAGAAGAAGTACGACCGCGCGCGCAAGCTCCTCCACGAGGCGAGCGAGCTGGGCAACGAGTCGCAGCGCTTCGAGATCGACGAGGCCGGGGACAAGGTCGACAAGCGCCAGGCCAAGCTCTGGGCCAACGAGGTCGAGGACAACTTCACCAACAAGGACTGCGCCGGCGCCTTCAAGCAGCTCGCCACGCCCCTGAAGACGCTCGCCGGCAGCGAGGCCTTCACGCGCGAGCTGCGCCGCCTGGTGCACGGCAAGGTGCTCGACTGCGTCAAGGGCATGGTCGACGAGAAGGTCACCGGCGGCGCCTTCGCCGAGGCGCGCAGGACGGCGGCCGACCCCCACCTCACCCTCCTCCTCGACCCCACCGACGCCAAGAAGCTGGTCGCCGAGATCGAGGCCACCGTGCTCGAGGCGCTGCGCGCGCAGATCGACGGCGACCTGAAGGGCCGTCGCTGGGCGTCCGCCGTGGCCAAGATCGACGCTGCCGGCAAGAAGGGCGACGCCACCGACGAGCAGATCGACAGGCTCCTCGGTGCGGTGCGCGAGGGGACCGGCCCCGAGATCGCCGCCCTCGCCGACAAGGCCGTGGGCAAGCGCGACGCCGCGCCGGCGCTCAAGCAGGTCGACGAGATCGCGGGCGTGGTGCGCTGGGCCGTCGTCGATCCCGCCGTGGCGGCGCTCCAGACCGGCACCGCCCTGCCCGAGGCGCTCGCGCAGAAGCGCGCGGCGCTCGCCGTCTGGGTCGAGACCCAGCAGCTCAAGATGCGCCCGCTCAAGAAGCCCGAGGTCCGCTGGACCCACGGCACGGTGCAGGTCTCCCCCGCGTCCCACGCCGACGCCCCGTCGAAGCGCGACATCCCCCACGGCACCCAGATCTGGATCGTCGGCTCCACCGCCAACCGCGCGCTCGTCACCACCGCCGATCCGGCGGGCGCCACGCTGGTGCAGCTCCTCGACAAGGTCGTCGGCTGGGTGCCGACCGATCGCCTCGCCAAGGAGAGCACCGCCGACTGGCTGGTGCCCGACGATCAGCTCAAGGGTCAGCGGGTCTGGGGCCCGCTGCGCCCGCCCGAGGGGCTGTGGGAGCTGGGCGTGGTGACGGACGCCAGCACCAGGGAGATCAGCGTCCAGCGCCTCGCCGATGGCGCCCCCTTCAAGCTGCCGCGGCAGAAGCTGAGGAGCGGTCGCCTGGCGCCGGGCACCAAGGTGCTCACGTTCTGCGTCGCCAAGGAGCAGCCGGCGCAGATCGTCGAGGTGCCCGCCACCGGCCGGGTCGCCAAGCTCAAGTGCGACAGCGGCCAAGAGAAGGAGGAGGACCTCGCCTCCCTCCGCAGCAAGCCGGAGCTGCTCCCCCCCACCCGGTGAGCGAGACGTCCCCACCGCCTTGACGCCGGCGGTAGCCATCCTACCTTGGCATCCTGTAAAACGGACAACCCCGCCAGCATCACGGATTGAGCATGCCGACCACGTACAGCGATCTCATCGCCGACATCCGCAAGTCCATCGCCGTCGTCTCGCTCGAGGAGATCAAGCGCCGCCTCGATGCCAGGGAGCCGATGGTCCTCGTCGACGTCCGGGAAAAGGACGAGGTGAAGGACGGCTTCATCCCCGGCGCCATCCGCGTGCCGCGCGGCTTCCTGGAGATGCAGATCGAGCAGAAGGTGCCCGACAAGAGCGCGCCCGTGGTGCTGTACTGCGCCGGCGGGACGCGGTCGGCGCTGGCGGCCCGCACCCTCGCCGAGCTGGGCTACTCCCACGTCGAGAGCGCCAACCCCGGGTTCGTCCGCTGGAAGGACCTCGGCTTCCCCATGGAGAAGCCGCCCCAGCTCACCGACGCCCAGCGGGATCGCTACTCGCGCCACCTCCTCCTGCCGGAGGTCGGCGAGGTCGGGCAGGCCAAGCTCCTCGCCTCGCGCGTGCTGCTCCTCGGGGCCGGAGGGCTGGGCAGCCCGGCGGCGCTCTACCTGGCGGCGGCCGGCGTGGGCACGCTGGGCCTGGTCGACGCCGACACCGTCGATGCGTCCAACCTCCAGCGCCAGATCCTCCACGCCACCTCCCGCGTGGGCACCTACAAGGTCGACAGCGCGGAGAAGGCCATCCAGGACCTCAACCCCGACGTGAAGGTGGTGAAATTCCAGGAGCGGCTGATGAGCGACAACGTCGACCGCATCTTCAAGGGCTTCGACGTGGTGGTGGACGGCTGCGACAACTTCCCCACCCGCTATCTGGTCAACGATGCGTCGGTGTTCCTGAACAAGCCGGTGGTCCACGGGTCCATCTTCCGCTTCGACGGCCAGGTCACCACGTTCGTGCCCGGGAGCGGCGGGCCCTGCTACCGCTGCCTCTACCCCGAGCCGCCGCCCGCCCACCTCGCCCCGAGCTGCCAGGAGGCGGGCGTGCTCGGCATCCTGCCGGGCGTCATCGGCGTCATCCAGGCCACCGAGGCCATCAAGCTCCTCCTTGGCCGAGGCAACCCGCTCAACGGCCGCCTGCTCACCTACGACTCGCTGCGGATGAAGTTCGGAGAGCTCAAGCTGCGGCGCGACAAGACCTGCCCGGTCTGCGGCGACCACCCGACCATCAAGGAGTACATCGACTACGAGGGCTTCTGTAACCTCGGGTGAGCCCGCAGCGGGGAGACCCGGCCATGAACAAGCCCAATCCCTGGATCCTGTTGATGGGCGGCATCGCCCTGATCAACGTCTCGATGCTGGTGGGCGGGCTCCATACGGTGGCGTGGGCCCGCTACACGGGTATGGCCGTTTGCATCCTGCTCGGGCTCACGTCCATGGGGCTGGGCTTGCAGATGTACTTCCAGAAGAAGCCGCCGCGACCCAAGTTCGTGCCGAAGAGGAAGCGCGTGGCGGCGGCAGCGTCGGAGCGGCGGGGCTGAGAGCGCCAAACCGAACCGCGCCCGGAGCGAGCCGCTGTGAGCCTTGCGAACGGTGGCTCGCTCCGGGCGCGGTTCGGTTTGGCCTGGTGCGATGCGGGGGCGGCTCGGGCGGGCTCAGCCCATCAGCGCGATGCGGGGGCGGTTCGGGCCATTCACCCCATGAAGGCGGCCACTGCGCGGTCGAACGAGCTGTCCTCGATGGCGTGGAGCTGGCGCTTCCACCCGGCGTCGAGCTCGGGGTGGACTCCCATGTACGCGTTCCACCACAGCTCGGAGCCGCCGGTCACGGTGGTGGGGGACTCCCAGGGCTTCTGCACCAGGTAATGGACGATCCGCGCCTCGCGCTCCAGCTCGCCGCGCAGGCTGGGGTGCCCGTGCATGAACTGGTAGATGAAGTTGGGCAGGTTGTACCAGGTGGCCAGCCGCCGGTCGCCCGGGCCGGTGTACCAGTCGCCGAAGAAGCTGTTGAGGAAGCCCTGGTCGCCGCCGTCGTAGCTGGGCGCCTCGGCGAGCGCCTCGAGCATCCGCGCGAGCTTGGGGCGCGAGGGCTCGAGCACCATCAGCCCGGAGTTGAAGTGATCCGGCCGCAGGAAGTCCGGTGACGCGGCGAGCTCGGGGCGGTCGAAGAGGTCGTCGAGGCTCTGCAGGACGACCATGTCGGCGTCGAGGAGCACCACCTTGTCGAAGCCGTCGAGCTCCCAGGCGCGGAGCTTGGTGAACACCTTGTCGAAGCGGGGAAAGAGCTGCTCGTGGGCGGGCGTCGGGTTCTTCACCGGCTGGATCTCGTGGAGCGTCCAGCCCTGCGAGGCGAGCCGGTTACGGGCGTGGCGCGGCACGTCCTCGGTGACCATCAGCACCATCGGCTCCGCGGTGGTGGCCCGGAGCGAGCGTCCCAGCGCCTCGACTCCGGGTGCGTAAGCGTCTCCGTGGGTGAGCGTGGTCACGTAGGCCTTCTTCATCGGTCCCTCCTTAAGGGGCGTCATCGTCGTACCCCCAACACTTGGGGCGGCCCGCGCGGTTGATCGAGTCACCGCGCGGACCTAACAGCCTTTCCCATGGCGAGACAATCGAGCTTCGGCCGCAGCCTCGACGACCTCCAGGCGATGGCGGTCTTCGCCCGCGTGGTGGAAGAAGGCTCGTTCACGGCCGCGGCGCGGTCGCTCGACACGACCACGTCCTCCGTCAGCAAGAGGGTGGCTCGCCTCGAAGAGCGCCTCGACGTCCGCCTCCTCGAGCGCACCACGCGCTCGCTGGCGCCGACGGAGGCGGGGCAGGTCTTCTTCGAGCACTGCGCGCACATCCTGCGCGACGTCGACGAGGCCGAGCTCGCCGTCACCCAGCTCGGCGGGGCGCCGCGGGGGACGCTGCGGGTCACCTGTCTCTCGGCCCTCGGCGAGGAGCACCTGGGGCCGCTGCTCGGCGCGTTCTCTGCGGAGTATCCCGCTCTGCGCCTCGACGTCGACCTCAACGATCGGCGCGTCAGCCTGATCGAGGACGGCTACGACGTGGGCCTCCGCGGCGTCGAGCTGAGCGGGCCCTCGGTCGACTCCTCGCTGATCGCCCGGCGGCTGGCCACGGTGCGCGGCGTGCTCTGCGGTGCGCCCAGCTACCTCGCGCGGCGCGGCGTGCCGCAGACGCTCGACGACCTGATCGGCCACGATTGCCTGCACTACACCCCGGTGCCGCTGCACAAGGAGTGGAGCTTCTCCACGCCCGAGGGGCCACGCTCGATCGCGGTGACGCCGCGGATGGCGATCAACAGCACCGTCGCGCTGCGAGGCGCGGCCATCGCGGGCTGCGGGCTCATCCGCACCTCGCACCTGGCGGTCAGCGTGGCCATCCGCGACGGCGCGCTGGTGCCGCTGCTGGAGACCTTCGCGCCCATCCAGTTCGGCCTCTTCGCCGTCTACCCCGCCGGGAAGCAGGCGTTGCCCAAGGTGAGGGCCTTCGTCGACTTCCTGGCGCGGGAGCTGTCGCCGCGGCTGGAGCCTGCGCAGGGGTGAGGTGGTCATCCTGCGGAACGCCCGAGAGCGTTCCGCGACCGGTCATCCTGCGGAACGCCCGAGAGCGTCCCGCGACCGGTCATCCTGCGGAACGCCCGAGAGCGTTCCGCGACCGCTCACGGGAGCGAGGCCTGGACACCGGGCAGGATCCGGGTGGTGCCGATCGGGTACGGCTTCACGGTGGGCTCGCAGGAGACGTGGACCTCTCCGACCAGGAACGCGTTGGCCGTGAGGCGGAACTGGCGGAACGACACCGCCGCCTGCGATCCCGGCGCCCCCGTCGCGCGGAGCTGGAAGCGGATGCTCGGCGGCGTGTAGCTGGTCCCCTCGTCGACGTGGCCAGGCAGGACCATGGTGACGACGCCGGCGCGATGGGAGAGGCGCGGGCCCACCAGCACGTTCGCGGTGCCGGTGCCCGGGACGAGCTCGGCCGTGCCTTCCACGTAGGAGGCGGTCGCCGGCAGCACGTACTCGACCGTCATGTCGTGGAGGTAGTTGAGCCCGAAGTGGGAGATCTTGCCGGAGCTCACGCCGTCGATGCGCACGGAATACGTCGAACCGGGCTCGACCTGGTCGGGGAGGGTGACGCCGACGTTGAAGCGCTGACCGCTCGGGCCGGTGGAGCACACCAGCAGGGGCGCCACGTGATCGGCGGCGGCGGGAGCGGCGCTCGCCACCAGCGCGAGGATGCCCACCGCGACGCCCGCCCAGCGTGCCCGGCGCGGGCTCTTCCTGGCGGTCGTGGTCGCGGTGCGGGGGGAGGTCGGGAGCGGGTCGGCGTTGTTCATGGTGTCCTCATCCGGTCTGGGACCGTTCGTCGCAGGGCACCAGGTTGGGGCTGAAATCGTGCTCGCATCAGTCACCGGGCGGTAACAGGACTCTTTCCCGCACCGCGAGGGTCCACCGGGCGATGGCTTTGTTCTGCGCCCCGGTCGGCGGCTACACTGATCGCCTCATGACGGACCTCTGTGCGACGGTCGAGGCGGCCCTTCCCGCGGCAGTGGGCGGGCTCGAGGTGCACTGCTTCCACGGGCCGGTGCGGGTCGCGGCGGTGGGGGTGGTGGTCGACCTCTCCCTCCAGGACGGGGCGACGGGGGCGTGGAGCAGCGGCGAGGTGGTCGCCGTCCCGGCGCGGGATCTCGCCGCTCCCGCGGTCGCGATCCAGCGCTTCCTCGATGCCATCGCGCGCCTCGCGGAGCCCGGGAGCGCAGCCCGCGCCATGCGGGGCGACATCGCGGAGGCGACGGGGCTCGACGCGCCCGACTATCCCGACGACGCCTTCGCCCCCACCGCCGCCGACGAGGCGCGCCGCGAAGCTGCGGCGCGAGCGATCGACGGGCGCTTCCAGGCGGCCTCCGCGCGCCTGCGCGAGGGGCACGGTCTCCGCCTGCCGCGGCACCTGGGGGTCCTGGCGGCGTTCCTCCGCGGGCTCTCCCCCGTCGAGGCGCGCGCGCTCCGCGCGTATGGCTACTCCGCGATCGGCCTCCTCGACCTGTTCGCGGACGGCGGCCTGGAGCGCGAGGTCGCGCCGGGCGCCGACCTGCGGCTGCACTGGCGCTTCCGGCGCGATCCCCCCGAGCTGGTCTCGGTGCTGCTGGGCGACAGTGACGGCCTCCATTTCGGGCTCTGGTACGACGACCCGGCCGAGCTCCCCTCGTTCGTGGTGGAGAACTACGCGCGCGACGACGGCGTGAGCAAGAGCCACGGGTGCACGACCGTGCTCCGGCACCTCGAGCACCGACTGAAGCTGCGCGCCGAGGACGCGGAGCACCCGCCCACGGCGCTCGATCGGGCCTTCGCGGCGGCCCTCGACGCGGCGCGCCCGGCGGACGACGCGGCGGTGGCGGCCGACGGGCCCCTCCGCTGGGCGAAGTGCGAGCGCCTCGACTCGGTCCTCGGCGTCGGTCCCGCCCTTCCCGGCGGCCTGGCCACGGCGCACTGGCCTTCGTACGAGCCCTCGCGCACGCGCGAGGCCCGCTACGAGCTGCGCGCGCTGCGCGTGGCGCGCTACGTGCGGGAGGCGCGCGCCGCGCTGGCCGCGGGGCGCCCGGGCCCCGCGCTCGTCGTGGGGCGGGAGCTGTTCTGGGCCGACGACGAGGGTTACCGGGCCGAGGTGCGCGAGCTCCTCGGCGGCGCGTACGAGGCGCTCGGTCGCGGCGCCCTGGCCGAGATCCTCCGCGTGCACCTGGCCGGTCGCGACAGGCCCTCGGTCGACGTGTACCGCGAGGTCTAGAGGCGCGTCACAGCCGGTAGGCTTCGGCGCGCGCGTCGAGCCGGCGCAGCGCGGCGGCGGTCCGCTCGGCGAGCTCGCGCAGGGCGCCGTGGGGCGCTGCCACCGCGAACACCGCGGGCAGGAGCCTCCGATCCGGGGGGAGGGGCAGCCAGCGGGCCAGCTCGCGCGCCGCCTCGTCCTGATGGCCGGCGGCGGCGAGCGCCAGGATGAAGCCGGCGACCTCGTCCATCGCCAGGTGCTCCTGCTCCCGGTCGGCGAGCTCGGCGTACACTTCATCGGCCAGCCGGCGAGCGTCGGCGAGGCGTCCGTGGACGGCGCAGGCGGCGAGCCAGCTCCCGCCGCTCTCCGGGCCGCCCCGGAGCGCCACCGCCTCGTCGAGGAGCGCCGCGCCCGCGGCGTCGGGTCGGCTGGCCGCGGCGCGGACGAGCCTCCACGCGAGGACCCCTGCGGAGCCCTTGCGGGCCCTCGCCAGCGCGCGATCGCTCACGGAGTCGAAGAGGGTGCTCGGCTCCACGGTCGCCCCTCGCAGCCCCGCGTTCACCGCGTCCTCCACCCCGGGCAGGCCGGCGAGCGCCCCCTCACGCCCCTCGTCGACCAGCGGCGTGAGGAAGGTCAGCCCCTCTTCCGGGCGCCCGCCGCGCCCGTGGGCGCGGCCGAGGGAGCACAGGATCCCGTCGCGCTCGCTCGCTTCGAGGAGGCCCTCTTCGTGGCGGGCGCGCACCTCGGCAGGCGATCCGGCTCGGCGCGCCTCGGTGAGGGCCGCTGCTCGGGCCCCCTCGTCACGTGCGGAGGCGGCGATCGCGGCCCAGACGCGCGTCGCGTCGGCCGTGGGCTCATCCTCGGCGAGGGCCCGCGCCTCGTCGAGGCGGCCGGCTGCGGCGAGCTCCGCGGCGAGGAGCTCGTCGCCGGCGACGCGGAGCGGGGTGGGGTCCCCGTCCGGTGGGAGCGCGCCGAAGAGCAGCGCGAGCATGGCCCGGCGCACCGCGGCGAAGTCGGCGATCCCCTCTTCTTCGGCGAGATCGAACTGGGCGAGGCGGTCCTCGTAGCCGCCGGATCCCAGGCCGCGCGCGAAGCGTTCGACGGCGACCTCGCGCTGGGCCGCAGCCTCCGCGGTGCGGCCGAGCGCCGCGAGCCGGCGTGCGAGCGAGGCCGCGACGACCACGGCTTCGAGCGCGCTCGCGTGCTTGCGCGTCCTCGGCGAGAACCCGGGCGGCGCGCGCAGCGCCGTCTCGAGGTGGGCCTCGGCGGCGGCCGGATCCTCGCTCGCCAGCGCGTCGGCGAGCGCCGCGTGCGCCCCGAGGAACCACTCCCCCGGGTTGACCGCGAAGCCCTCGAGGTGCGCGCGGACCGCCGGCACGGCGCCCGGCCCCCAGCGCCGCAGCAGATCGATGGCCGGCAGCGGGTGGCGCGAAGCGAGGGCGGCCTCGACCGCGCCCTCCAGCGCGGCCGCGACCGCCTCGGGGGCGTCTCCACGGGCGCGTCGCGCCTCGGTGATCGCCGCCCAGAGGAGGCACCGCGACAGCGCCGGCGCCCGCCGGGCGACCCACGCTTCGACCCCCGGCGGCGGCCCGCACGCCAGGAGCGCGTCCACCAGCTCGAAGTCCAGGTAGTGGTCGCCCCCTGTCTCCATCGTGAGGACCAGCTCGTCGACCCATGCCGCGAGGCTGTCAGCAGGCGTCATCCCGGCAGCGTCGCTCAGCGCGGCCTCTCCGGCAACCCCACCAGCAGCCCCCTGGGCGGCACCGACTCGATCTCCTCCAGCCTCAACCCCTCCCGTTGCAGGATGGCATTGGCCGCGTAGAGCCCCGACACGCAGGCCGCTTCCATCAGCATCGCCGGCACCGGCAGCTTGACCCAGTCCCCCGCCAGGTACAGCCCCTTCACCGGCGTCTCCACCCCTGGTCGCCCCTTGGCCATCCCCACGTGGAACGCGGCGAAGTCATCGCGCACGTACATCTCCTCGTGGATGATGCTCGCGCCCTTCATCTCCGGGAAGAACCCCTCCCACTCCTCGAGCAGGTGCCGCCGGATCTCGCCCTGGGAGGTGATCCGGTCCGGCACCGCGTAGCAGTGCAGCTCGTACACGCCGCCACCGTGCTTCTGGACCCAGGCCGCCGACTCCGCCTCGGCGCGGTGATAGACGGTGACCGAATCGAGCAGGACCCGCCGGTCCGTGCACACGAACACGGGCATGTCCGGGCGGATGTCCCGATCGAGCCAGATCCGCAGCACGCTGTAGCGCTGCGAGGCCCGCAGCTCCTCCACCGTGGCGAGGAGCTCCGGCGCCTCCCCCGCCACCGACCCGGGCGCGGTGAGGATGGCGCGCGCCCCCTTCACGTCGGCGGCGAGCACGACGGAGTCGAACACCTCGCCTCGCACCCCGAACCCGCCGCCGGCCTCGCGGGTGATGGCGGAGACCTCCGCGCCGAGCTCGATGCGCGCGCCACGCTGCTCCAGGTAGGCGCGCCAGGGGCCGAGCAGGGTGCGCTCGTAGTCGTCGCTCAGGTAGTCGTAGAGCAGCCCGAGATCGTTGGACAGATAGTAGAAGTGAAAGCCCTTGATGAGCTCCGCCGTGCTCATCCGGTCCTCCTCGGCGAAGAACGCGCGCGAGAAGGTGTTGAAGGCCAGCCGGAGGCGGGGCGGGAGCTCGGCCGCGTCGGCGAAGGCGGCGAACGATACGTCGTCGAAGCGGGCGAAGGTGGCCTCGGCGTCGTAGCGGAGCATCGCCTCCAGGGTGGCCATCTTGGGGTTGAGGAGGGCATCGCGCAGCCGGAAGAAGCGGCGACTGGCCAGGGAGAGGAGGTTGAGCACCGGCGTGGTCGCCGTGCCCTTGAAGCTCAGCGGGGCGCCCCCGCGGCCGAGGATGGCATAGTCGTCGATGGGCACCAGGTGCGCGGAGGCGCCGGTGCGATCGAGCCAGCGCTTCAGGTTGTAGTACTGGCGAAAGAAGGCGTGGAACCCGTGGGAGACGTGCGTCTCCGTGCCGTCGGGGAGGCGGACCGGCCACGATCCCACCTTGCCGCCCAGGTAGGCGTTGCGCTCGAACAGCGCCACCGTGAACCCACGCTCGGCGAGGGCGGCTGCCGCCGTCATCCCGGCGATGCCCGAGCCCACCACCGCGACCCGGTGCGTGCCGGTGAGCTGCGAGGGGAGCGAGGCGTCCGCCGCCACCACGGTGCGCCGGTAGCCGCCCAGCCGGGCCTCGATGGCGCGGGCCAGCCATGACGGCTTGCCGGCCGAGGCATCGAGCGATCGCTGGAAGAAGACCGCCGCCAGGTAGACGAGGGAGAGGCCGTAGACGTAGTCCTCCGCCGGGACGGTGAGCACCCGGATCCCGAGCTGATAGCGCTCTTCGTAGAGCACCACCGGGCGGGCGGTGAGATACCCGTTGAACACCGTGGTGAGCGCCACGACGAAGGCCAGCAGCGCGAGGAACCGCGGCCGGGCCAGCACCCGGGTCCGCAGCCCCAGGTCGAGCGCGGCGGCGACGCCGAAGGAGCCGAGCGCGAGCCCGGTGTACTCCAGCCCGCGGGCGAGGAAGAGCCAGGCGCCCAGGGGCGCGAGCAGCAGGGCGGGCGCGTAGATGGGGAGGAGGCCGGCGCGCGGGGTGTCGCGGTCCGCGTGGAAGATGGCCTGCCACGAGAACAGGCAGGCGAAGGGCATGGTGAAGAAGAACAGCACCTCTTCGATGGGGAGCCCCGCGACGTGCACGCCGGTGATGTAGAGGGGGTTGAACCACCAGTGCCGCCCGGTCACCAGCGCGTCCCACACCAGATAGGGCAGCGCGGCCGCGGCCACCGCCCCCCAGGCGGCCCGCCAGTGCCGCACGAAGAAGGGGGGCGGGAAGAAGCTGAGGACCGTGACCGGGACGAGGATGACGAGGTTGAAGACGAGATACTCGGCGTGCACGCGGGGTTCGTAGCAGAGATTCTCGGCGTCCGTGCCTGGGCTGGCGGCGTCTGCGGCGCGCGCCGCCGCGGGCCGGGGGGCGGGGCAGGCAATTTTCTCATAAGTGGCCCCGGCTGCTCCCAAGCACTCGCACGAGGCGTCGCGGGACGTCTCGAAAGGAGACACCCATGGACCCCCGTACCCCCCACTACCTGCGATTTGTCCGGACCCTCGCGCTCGCCACCACCCTCGCCCTCCCCGCCTGCGCGGACGACGGCGGGACGGTCACGACCGACGAGGAAGGCGCCCGGCCCGACACCTCCGCGCGCCCGGAGACCCCGCTCGACACCGAGACCATGGCGCCCCCCGCGGCCGCGCGGCCGTCGGTCGCGGCGGAGACCGCCGAGCCCACGGCCACCGCCGAGAGCGATGCCGGGGCCGAGGGGGACGCCTCGTATGCCGGCAAGTCGTCCGGTCCGCTCCCGCCGCCCGAGATGCCGGCCGCGCAGGTCTGACGCCGATGCTCGCCCCCCTCACCGCCGCGCTCACCGGGACCCGCATCGAGACCGAGTATCGCGCCGCCGCCACCGCGCTGGCGCGGGTCCGGCCGTCGCCGCACGCCTTCGACCTCGGCGCGTACGATCCGCGCGCGGTGGCGCGGGCGCGGGCCTTCTGGTCCGATCGCATGGTCAACGAGTACACCTCGACGACCGTGTTCGCGGCGCTCGCTTCCCAGCTCGTCGAGGCCAACGCCACGCTCGACGCCAGCGCCGTCGCGCTCCGCATGGCGCACGACGAGCTGGTGCACGCGGAGGCGTGCGCCGCCGTGGTGGTGGCGATGGGGGGGGTCGGGCGCCGGATGCGCGACACCGACGTCGCCGTGATCGCCCGCCACCCCGGCTGCTCGGCCGAGGAGCGGGCGCTGCGGAACGTCATCTTCACCACCTGCCTCTCGGAGATGAACGCGGTCGCCTACTTCATCGCCGCGCTCGACCGGATGAAGGATCCCTACCTGCGCGACGTCACCCGGCAGCTGCTCGCCGACGAGGTGCTGCACGGGAGCTTCGGCTTCGCCTACCTGGAGGCCTGGACGCCCTTCCTGGACGCCAATCCCGGCGCGCGGGCCCGGGTCTCCGCCTACCTGCCCTTCGCCTTCGCCGTCGTCGAGCGCGAGCTGGGCCGCGGCGAGCACGTCGACGCGCCGCTCTCGGCGGACGATCTCGCGCTCGGCGTGGTGCCGCCCGGCCTCTCGGCCGAGGTGTTTCGCGCGACCATGACCGAGGCGGTCATCCCGGGCCTCGAGCGCTTCGGCCTCGCGGCCGAGGAGGCGTGGCGGCGTCGTTCGCTGGGGTGAGCGCGCGGGCGACGGCCCTTGCCCCACCCGGTCCACCATCCTATGCGCAGGCGTGCGGGTCCTCCGGCGGTGCCTCGGCGGTTGGTGGCCGCTGGGGCTGCTCCTCGCGTCCTCCAGCGCGCTCGCCGCGCCCTCGGCGCGCCTCGTCTACGTGCGCGAGCCGGGCGCCGAGGTCTGCGCGGACGAAGCGGGCCTGCGCCGCGCCGTGGCCGCGCGGCTCGGCTACGACCCGTTCTTTCCCTGGGCCAAGGTCACCGTGGTCACCAGCGTGCGCAAGGACGCGGGGGCCTACCGCGCCGAGGTGACGCTCGTCGACGAGGCGGGCGTCTCGCGG
>Ga0302267_10002133_pt1 | contig 24267 bp, 14 predicted proteins | sample III_Bog_E1_3_FD_194555 | JGI IMG/M metagenome (GOLD analysis project Ga0302267, IMG submission 194555) | Peat permafrost microbial communities from Stordalen Mire near Abisko, Sweden - III_Bog_E1_3 | ecosystem: Environmental > Terrestrial > Soil > Wetlands > Peat | place: Sweden: Abisko...
CCCGACTCTGCCTCTTCGACGAGCCCCTCTCCAACCTCGACGCGGCGCTGCGGGGGCACATGCGCGTGGAGATCAAGAAGCTCCACGAGGAGACAGGCGCCACCTTCCTGTACGTGACTCACGATCAGGCGGAGGCGATGACCATGTCCGACCAGATCGTGGTCCTCGACGCCGGTGTCATCCAGCAGGTCGGCTCGCCACACGCCATCTACCACCAGCCGGCCAACACCTTCGTCGCCGGCTTCATCGGGGTCCCGCACATCAACCTGGTGCCCCCGGCGACGCTCCACGCGCAGGGCGTGGCGGCCGGGCGCGAGGTGATCGCGGGGGTGCGGCCGGAGGATCTCGAGGTGGGCGCCGGGGCGGTGCCGGAGGGCGCCATCGGGGGGCGCGTCTACGTCGTGGAGCCGATGGGGGCGGAGACGTGGGTGACGGTGGAGATCGACCGCGCCAGGGTGGTCGGGCGGGCGCCGGGGGACTTCGGGGCGCGCACGGGGGAGCGGGTGTGGGTGCGGTGCGATCCGGCGCGGGTGCTGCTCTTCGATGCGAGGACGACGCGGAGGGTGGAGCGGTGACGTCAGGGCGGTGCTGCTCGGACTTCAGGTCTTTTGCGGTGGCACCCACCCGGGCGGCGGCTCTTGCCACACGGGCACCGCGAGCGGCTGGCCCGTCGCGGGATCGAAGCGGCGAAGGAGAGCACCGGGGGGTGGCGGGGCAGGTGGCACGGCGTCAGGCGCGGCGGAAGCAGGCTGCGGCGCTGGATGGGTCGGGTGGGTCGGGAAGGGCAGCGCACCGCGCGGGACGAAGGCGCTGATGTCGGCCGTTCCGTCGAGCAGAGGGCGACGATTCACGAGCGGGTTGGCCATCGGAGCCGGCGGCGGAGGCGCTGCCGCGGGCGGATCGCGGAGGTAGAAGGGAACCTCGACGACGGCGGATCGCTCGGCGGGCTCGGGCGTGCGCGGATCGATGGGCTCACCGAGCTGTTCGAGGCGCGGCGGGTACTCGGTCAGCCGGCGCGTCGTTCTCCCCAGGGTCTGGACGAAGCGGACGATGATCTCCGGCTCGTCGGCCGCGAGCGCCTCGGCGAAGGCCTCGCTCCAGGCTTTGTTGGCAGCGGCCCAGCGGCTGGGACGAACGCCGAGCCGGAGCAGGACCTCGGTGCGGTGCGAGGCGTGGAAGTGACGGCGATGGGCGAGCACCTCGGCGTAGCGCTCCACGGTGAAGCCCTCGCGCTCCCCGATACCTCGGTTGGTCGTGGTCATGGTCGTCCTCCTGTCTCCTGCGGGCTCGGTTTCGCATCGTCGGCGTCGCGCTTGGCCACCCAGTCGGGCACCTTCTTCGGGTTGCTGAGCCAGAGGCACGCGGGCTTCTCGCCGCCCTGGCAGGCGCGCCGGGCGAGGCGCTGGGCGAGGACGCCGTCTCTGGGGACGCCCCAGCCGCGGGCGTGGAGCATCCCCAGCGCGAAGCAGCTCCCGTTGTCGCCGACGCTCTCGCACCCGCGGCGGAGGTGGGTGACGGCCTCTCGGCGCCCCTCGCCCGCGGGCACGTCGACACCGTCTTGTGCGACGAGCCAGCGCCCGAGCGTGTGGCAACTGGTACCGCTCCTCCAAGCGCAGGCGCGGCGACGCATCACCAGGTGCAGCTCAGCATTCTTCGGTACGCCAGCGCCGTCAGCATAGTAGTTGCCCGTGATGTCGCACGCCGTTGCGGAGCCGAAATGGCATGCCTTGAGCCGTGCGGCAAACGCCTTCTGCCTGTCGACCGGCACGCCCGCGCCGAAGTGATGGGTACGGCCGAGGAACCAGCAGCCTTCGCTCGATCCCCCCTCACACGCAGACGTATAGAGCTCGATGGCGCGCGCGCGGTCCACCGGGCGGCCAAAGCCCCTCATGTAGCCCTCGCCCAGCGTGGCGCAGTCCACCGGACGCCTTCGGAAATCATTGCAGCCCTTCTCCGCTGATGCCATGTAGCCGCTCGCCCCGAAGACGAAGCCGTAATGGTCCTCGAAGTACCACGCCAGTGCACTGCAATCCTCCGCGTGGCTGTCGCAGTTGTTCTGGGCATTGGCGGCGGCGTGCTGGCGATAATAGAACGCCCTCGGGGTCCCGAAGCCCTCCTGCGCCGCCACGATCTCGGCCGCGATCTCGCAGCCGAAGCGGTCCCCCGTCTCGCAGCCTTTCTCCGCGAGCGAGAAGGCAAGGATCGCGTCCTTCTTCACCCTGCGCCCTGTCCAGAGCTCCCGGGCGGCGGTCGCGCACGCGGCCGGGGCGTTGTCGTTGCACGCCTTCTCCGCGAGCGCGACGGCTGCGGTGATGGCGTCGTCGCCCTCGACTTCGACCCCCGGCTCACTGGCAAGCTGGAGGCGCGCCAGGTTCGCGCAGCCGAAGCGGTCCCCCGCCTCGCAGGCCTTGCGGTGGAGCTCGGCCGCCTTCGGATAGTCACGCGGGAGCGCGTCGCCCTCGTGGAGCGTGCCGAGATCGTCGCAGGCGGCGGCCAGGCCCGCGTCGCACGCCCGGGTGAACGCGGCGGCCGCCTCGACGGCATCGTAGCGATCCCATCCCGAGACGAGCCCGACCCGAAGCCGGCCTAAGCGAAGGCAGCTCGCGGCCTGGCCGCCGTTGCAGGCGCGCTGGCACATGTCGGCGGCGTCCTGGTTGGTGCACTCGGGAACGGGCGCCGGCTCCGCCTTGGGTGTCGCCGCCGGAGCGGTCACCGTCGGCGTCGCGACAATCGCGCTCGGCTCGCGCGGTGCAGGAAGGGGTGCAGGTGCGCCCGCGCAGCCCGCCAGCAGGGCGAGGCCGAACAGCGGCGCCGGAGGAGCGGCCACGCTCCCATCCTCGACGGTGAAGCCGTCGCGCTCCCCAGCACTGTGCTTGGTCGTGCTCACGGCTTTGTTCGCGACCCCGGTCCGCTCGCCTTCGTGTCGTCGGCGTCGCGCTTGGCCACCCAGTCGGGGACCTTTTGGGGATTGCTGAGCCAGCCGCAGGCAAGTTTCTCGCCCCCCTGGCAAGCCCGCTGCGCGAGCCGTCCGGCGAGGACGCTGTCCTTCGGCACGCCCCAGCCGCGGGCGTGGAGCAGCCCCAGCGCGAAGCAGCTTCCGGGGTCGTCGATGTTCTCGCAGCCTCGGCGAAGGTGCGTCGCGGCTTCGCGGCGCCCCTCGCCCGCTGGCACGTCGACACCGTCTTGTGCGACGAGCCAGCGCCCCAGCGTGTGGCAACTGATACCGCTCCGCCAAGCACAGGCGCGGCGACGCAGCGCGAGGTGCAGCTCGGCGCTTTTCGAGACGCCATCGCCGTCGCGGTACTGATTTCCCGCGATATCACACGCGAACGCAAAGCCGAACTGGCAGCTCCTCAGCCGAGCGGCGAGCGATTTCGCCGGGTCCATCGGCACCCCGTTGCCGAAATGATACGCCTTGCCGAGATACCAGCAGCCCGCGCCCGAGCCTCCCTCGCACGCCAACGCGAAGAACTCGTTGGCGCGAGGGTTGTCCACAGGGACGTTTACGCCTCTCATGTAGCCCTCGCCGAGCGTGCTGCAGGCGTCCGGCCGCTTGTGGTTGGGACCGCATCCCCTCGTGGCCCAGCCTATAAACGCCCCTGGCGTGAACACGAAGCCGTAACGATCGGCATTGTACCAGGCCAGCGCGCCACATTCGCGCTGCGTATTCTCGCATGCCGTCTGAGCGTTGGCGGCGGCGTGCTGGCGATAGTAGAATGCCTTCGGGGTTCCGTAGCCCTCGCGCGTCGCCACGATCTCGGCAGCGACTTCGCAGCCGAAACGGTCCCCCGCCTCGCAGCCCTTCTCCGCGAGCGTGAAGGCCAGGGTCGCGTCCTTCTTCACCCGGAGGCCTGCCCAGAGCTCCCGGGCGGCGGTCGCGCAGGCGGCCTGATCGTTGTCGTTGCAGGCCTTCTCCGCCAGCGCGACGGCAGCCGCAACGGCAGCATCGCCTTCGACCTCGACGCCCGGCTCGCTGGCGAGCTGGAGGCGCGCCAGGTTCCCGCATCCGACGCGGTCCCCGGCGTCGCAGGCCTTGCGGTGGAGCTCGGCCGCCCTCGGGTAATCGCGGGGGAGCGCGTCGCCCTCGTGGAGCGTGCCGAGCTCGTCGCAGGCGGCGGCCAGGCCCGCGTCGCACGCGCGGGCGAACGCGGCGGCCGCCTCGACGGCATCGTAGCGATCCCATCCCGAGACGAGCCCGACCCGTAGCCGGCCCAAGCGAAGACAGCTCGCGGCGCGGCCGGCATCGCAAGCGCGCTGGCACACGTCGGCAGGGTCCTTGGTCGTGCACTCGGGGACGGGCGCTGGTTCGGCCTTGATGGTGGCCATCGGAGCCGTCACCGTCGCGGCCGCGCTGGGCTGCGTCGCGACAACCCCGGTGGCGCTCGGCTCGTGCGGTGCAGAAGAAAGGGGCGCTGGTGCGCCCGCACAGCCTGCCAGCAGGGCGAGGCCGACCAGCGGCGCCGAAGTTGCGACGCTCCCCCTCATGCGACCGCGGTCGGCTCCGGCGGCGCACCGGCGGGCGCCCCCCCACTGCCGGGGTCGCCCTCGTCCGCATCGGCCACGGCGTCCTCCGGTGCGTCGTCGTCACCGTACTCGGAGAGGACCACGGGGTCGGCGGTACTCTCGTCCGGCGCTGCAGTCTGTCCCGTGCTCCCGTCCGCCCCATCGTTGTTCGACGCGATCTTCTGAGGCGGCACCAGCGCGCCCGCTGCTTCCCCGTCCCGGAAGAATGCGGGCACCTGGATGTCGACGGCTTGCGTGTCGGGATCGACGAGCCGATCCGACGCCTTTTCCCCGTCCCACGCGATCCCCCCGGGCTTCATCGGGGCGGCAAGCGCGCGGATGGGGCCCGGAATCGGCTGGCCTTCCACGGATTCGGAGGTCGCGCCGTAGCTGAGGTTCGAGCGCTTGCGACACCAGTACACGGCCTGCCCCTGCTGGTTGCTGGTGAGGACGACGGTGTCCACGTAGTCCTCGTTGTGTTGGAGCCCGGGCTGGGGCGGCGACGCAGCGACGGCGTTCGACTTCGAGCGGTCGATGGGCGGCCGCTGCTTGAAGCGCTCGGTCTTGTGGTCGAACGCCTTGGCCGCCAGCGCGTGCACGCTCATCGTCCGGGCGCCGGACCGCCACATCAGCTCCGCCAGCTCTTTCCTGGGCATGAAGACGATCCACCAGGGCTGGAGGCTGGTGAAACCGGGGGTGTTGCGCAGCGACCAGGCGCACTTGCTGATCCAGAAATTGTCGTCCTCGCCGTCGCCGTACATGCGGATCAGCCGGCTCGTGAAGAGGACGCTGTCGTCCGTGAGCTTGTTCACCGGCACGCGTTCGGTGACCACGAACCGCAAGAGGCCAATCGGCCGCGCCTTGCGGAGGAACGCTGCCTGCGCGGCGAGGTCGGCGGGCGCGGGGCCGAGTACGCCGAGACCGCAATACTTCCCCTCGACGCCGAAGCCGGCTCCGTCGCGAACCCGCGTCTGAGCCGGGCCGTCGTAGATGCCAGCCTCGCCCGGCATCGAGTCCACGATGAGCGTCGCGGTCTTGGGGGGCCCCGAGTTCGACGTGTCGAAGAGCTGCATCTTCGTCTGGTCGTCGCTGACCCGGAGGGTGAAGGAGATGTGAGAGCCGCTGCGTTGGCCGCGTGCCGGCAAGAGGGCCTGGACGTAGCTCCCCGGCGGCTCGCTGCCGGAATGGTTCAGCTCGGGGGCAGGTAGCTCCCCTGAGCTGTTGCCGTCGACTACGCGCTCCTCCTTGCGTACATTGTAATTCGGCTTCTTCTCGAACCGGCCGTTCGCCACCTGCTCGACGAAGGGATCCGCGACGACGGTCCGTCCCTTGCTATCGGTCGTCGTGTAGTGTGGCGGGACCCACACCGGGAAGAACTTCTCGTCCCCGAAGGGATTGTAGCAGTAGATGCTCCCCGGCCCCATCGGCGGAGCGAGCGCCACCGCGTTCTTCAGATCGAGATGGAGGGCGTTGGTCTTGTACCACTTGGCCCCCGGGAACTTCGGCGCGCCCTTCTCCTCCTGAAAGAGGGCCTTCCCCCCGTTTTGACCAGCCGCGAGGTTCGAGCCATCGAAGTGCACTTCGAGCGTGAAGCCGCGCGAGACGGCCCCGTAGGTCGCCGAGTGCTGGCACGCGGCGGAGAGGGAGATGGCCGGGTCGGCGTTCTGGACCGTCATCGCGTCCGCGATGGTCTGCCCGGAAGGGAGCTTGTTGGCGTAGAGCTTCATCTCCAGCCAGGTGGCCGGCGGCCTCGGCTCCCTGGGGGTCTTGATGGGCTCTCCAGGTTTGTTCTTCGGCGCGGGCGTGAGCTTGTAGATTGCCGGATCGAAGTAGTCGATGCTCGTCTTCTGGATCCGGGAGAAGATGTACGAATCCCACCGATCGCTGCTGAAGTAGGCCTGTCCCGGGCCACCGTAGCGCGCGCCGAAGAACACCTCGGTGTATGCCTTGGCCCAGTCCTCCTCGGCGGAGTCCTTGCCCCAGCCACGCAGCTTCCCCGGCGAGCCGGCCCACGCGCCGTCGAGGCCCTTGTGGATCCGCGGGTCCACGTACTCGAGGATCTTCTGCACGCTCTTTGGGTCGTTGACGTCGAGCACGCTCTCGGCGAACGCGGTGTCCTCGCCCGTCGTGCCCTCCGGGTAGTCCACCGGCGAGCTGTCGAGGCAGACGACGAGCCGCGGCGGCTCACCCGCGTAGGCCTCCACGTCCGACAGCGGCGCCGCGCCGCCGGGGGACGCGACCCCGGATTGTTCCTTGTCTTCTCCTGCCATGTGGATCTCCTCGTCCTCGGCGCCCGTCGTCAGCTTCCGTGGGCGCTCGCGAGCTTGCCCTTGGTGGCTTCGTCGAGCTCCCCGGTCACCTTGATCGCCTGGTCGCGCTGGAAGGAGCGCAGCGCTTCCCGCGTCTCGTCGTCGACGTCGCCCCGGGCCGCGCCGGTGTAGTAGCCGAGGTTCTTGAGCCGCACCTGCGCCCCCTTGATCGAGCCCGGGTCGGGCAGCTCTTTGATCTCGATCGCGTAACGCTTCACGGGCCCCGTCGGATACGCGCCGAGCCAGAGCGTGACCTGGGCCGACTTGGCGCCCTTGGCCACGTCGTGGGCGATCTCTCCGTCCCCCGTGGTCGTGCCCTCGAACTTCTCCCCGTCGCAGACCACCCGGTACTTCTTGCTGGCATAGGGCTTGAAGTCCTCGTCGCTGAGCTTGAGGCTGAGCTTCTGCGTCTCGGGTGGCTTGCCGTTCGCGCCCTCGGTCTGGGGGCGCTTGCCGTCGCAGTTGAGCAGCACCCGCTTGCCGTTCACCGCCGCGTCCTGGTCGAGCTCGACGGAGGCCCCGTCGGAGTAGATCTTGACGGACTTGGCGACGATCTCCGCATCCTTCCCCAGGCGCACCGCGGGGCCGGGGCCCGACATCGAGACGCTGTCGGAGCCGACGAGCTCGATGGACTTGGCCTTGATGACGATGCCGCTCGGCGTGATCCGGATCTCGCTGTCGCCGGAGGCGAGGACGATCGAGTCCTGACCGCGGACGTGGACGAGCCCGCTCGACGAGACGAGGAACTTCTTCGTCACCGAGATCTCGGCCTGCCCATCCTCGCGTCCTTCTCCCACGATCAGTGTGTGGAGCGCCTCGACCCTGACGACGTGGGGCCCCTCGACGACCGTGGTCTTGCCGCCGAGCACCTTGGTCAGGTCGGTGCCGTGGACCACGACCTTGCGATTTTGGAGCATCTCCTCGGAGACGCTGCCCCGCGCCTGGCTGCTGGTGTCACCGCTCACGCTCACGGAGGCGCCGCCCTCGACGACCTGCCGCAACGCGCCTGCGACCCGCTCCACCCGATCGCCGCGGACGTCGACGTAGTGCAGGCCACCGACCGACAGCTTGTAGTCGTGGCCGACCGTCTCGGCGTGGTCGTGCAGCACCGACTCCGTGAGGTCGCGCTCCGCGTGGACGGAGATCTCCTCGGCACCCGCCCGGTCCTCGAAGCGCAGCTCGTTGAACCCACGCCCGCCGGGCGTCGACCGCGTGCGGATCGCGCTCTGCGTCGCTGCCTTGGGCAGCGGAATCGGGGCGGCGTTCTCCCCGTTGTAGAGGCAGCCGACGACGATCGGGCGATCCTGATCGCCGCCAAGGAAGCTCACCAGCACCTCCATGCCGACCCGCGGGGTGAACTGGTGCCCGAAGCCCGCTCCGGCCCAGGCCTGGGCGACGCGTAGCCAGCACGAGCTGTGCTCGTCGCGGCGGCCCTCGCGATCCCACGCGAAGAGAACCTTGACCCGGCCGTAGACGTCGGTGTGGATCTCCTGGCCCGGTGGCCCGACGACGATCGCGGTCTCGGTGACCTGGCGGAGGACGCGCGCGGGCCGCGGAGGCCGGTGGGGGAGGTCGGCGGCCACGCAGCGGAACAGGTTCTTGTAGATGCGCGCGCCGGCACTGCCGCCCTCGGGCGTGATGCCATGGTGCTCGACCTCGGTCACCACCCAGGCGCGGTTGAGGTGGTCGAGATCGTGATCGTGAAGCTCGAAGCGATGGCCCGGGAGGAGACGCCGGCACACGCTGGCGCCTTCCAGCTCGTGGGCGCCAGCGCGGAGCTGCTCGAGGTAGGTCGCCGCGTGCGGCTCGTTGGCGTCCGACTCGTTGTACTCGGCGTGGTGGTCGTAGACCTCGAGGGGCTGTACGCCCAGCCCCGCGCGGGGGACGTCCTCTGCGGCGCGGGCCGAGGCCGAGAGGTCGAGGCGTGGGCGTTGGAAGTCCTGGTCTCGGAGGAACACGGCCGTGGGGGCGACGCGTGTCCGGCTGCGGAGGCCGGTGATCTGGGCCTCGTCGGCGTGCATCGCGCCGTCGCCCGTCTGAGGCCGGTAGACGAGCGCCGGATCACCATCGATCGCCGGATACGCGTGCGCGCTGTCGGCAAGCACGAGGCGCTCGCGCGCCTCGGCGCCGTCGGAGGGCAAGGGCTGGACGAAGTAGGAGAAGATGCCCTGCTCCGCCAGGATCCGGGTGACGAACTGGAGGTCGCTCTCCTGGTACTGGACGCAGTAGTCGCGGGTCGGGCACTTCGCGAGGAGGTGCCATTCGTGGGCCACGCCGTGCTCGTCGAGGACGACATCGGTGATCTGCTGGACCGTCTTCTCCTGGAAGATGCGGCTCGCGGTGCGCTGGCCGAGGCGCCAAAGCGTGGGCACGAGGGTGACCCGGAACGCATGCCGACCGTTCTCGCTGCGGTCCGGGAGCTCCAGGGTCGACACGATGCCCTGCACGACCCGGGCCTCGCTCCCCGAAAAGCGCAGGGTGAGCCTCGCGCGCTGCCCGACGACGCTGCTCTCGAACTGCCTGGCGTCGAGGTTCCTGGCCCAGGCAAAGACGTCGAACGCATAGAGGCCATTGATGGCCTCGCGCCCATCGAGAGAGAGGACGGTGAGCTCCTCGGAGCTGTGGCCTGCAAGGGCGATCTCGTAGACGGCAAGCGCGGGGTCGGACATCAGAGCTCCGGGGGCGAAGGGTGAGTCGGGTGGGCGGGCCGCCGGCACGTGGCGCGCGAAGGCTATCCGCCGCACCTGCTCCGCGCAATCCGTCCCGCGGACGCTCCGGCCGCGCTAGACTTCGCGTCATGACCGCCACCGGATTGCCCGGCGCCAAGCAGGACGACCAAGTGCTCGGCATCGACACGCACATCGTCATGATCCCCTCGCCGGCCGGCCCGGTGCCCACGCCGATGCCGATGCCCTTCGTCGGCAAGCTCCAAGGCGCCCTCGCGTCCAGTGTGGAGATCGACAACAAGCCCGCCGCGGTCAAGGGGAGCACCGCACAGAACCAGCCGCAGCACATCCCCGCGGGGGGCCCCTTCCAGAACCCGCCGTCGAACCAGGCCACCATCGACGCGGGTAGCGCCACCGTCTTCTTCAACAACCAGAAAGCCGCACGCCTCGGCGATGTCGCCAAGACCTGCAACGACCCCACGGACGCCCCCAACGGCGTCGTCATGGTCGCCTCGAGCACGGTCTTCATCGGCTGACTCGTCGCTGCGGGCGAAGCGACGGAGATCGATCGGGCCCGCCCTCGGATGAGGCTGCTGTGGGCCCTTTGATGTGCGGCGCTCTTCGTTGTGGGCGCGATGCGTCAGCGACCAGGCTTCACCTTCTGCCCCTTGCGCTCGATTCTGAACTTCAGCCGGTAAATGTCCGGGATGTCGATTCGGTCCTTGGGCAAGCGATCGAGGACACCGAGGCGCGCTAGCTCGTCGAGGGCGCGGCTCCCGGCCGTGCCGAAGTCGTCGTCCCCGTCCGCGGGGATCCGCGCGAGGGCATCGACCACAGCGCTGACAGGCGCAGGGATGCGGACATCCTTGAGCTGCGCGAGGCGCAGGATCACGGGGTGCTCCTCCTGCACCTCGATGACACGCTGGGACGTTTCGCGCAGCCCCTCCTTGAGCTCGTCAGGCGCGAGGACGCGCATGTACTGGCCTCGTGGCGTCTCGTTCAGCGCGCGACTCGCCGCGCTCTTGAAGAGGGTGAGCATCGAGCGCGGCGCGATGACGCCTTTGGCGTCCTTGAGGTGATTCGGCACCCAGGTCCACGAGTAGCCGACCCGCGGGTCAGTGCCGCTGCCCATGCGCTCGCCGACGAGATGCGCCATTAGGGTGTGTTGCGATGCCGTACCCTCCTCGGGGAGGTCTTCGGGAGGCATCCACCCGAGCGTGGGGTACTCAGTCAGCGGCATCTTCCATTTGCCGGAGGTCATCCATTCCCGCAGGCGCGGGTGAATGGCCAGGTGACGGATGAGCAGCCGAAAGAGTGCCGAGACGCTCCACCGGAGCTTCTCCGAACGGGACAGGAGCTTGCTCACATCCGATGTATTCGCTACCGACTCGTCGAAAAGATCGGGTCGAAGGAAGAGCTTGGCGCGCACATGGCGGTAGCGGTTCGACTGAGAGAGCCACAGCGCAAGCAGCGGTGGCAGCACGCGTCGGCGGATGTCACGGTTCCGAACGCCGATCTTGTCGAGGTGGTCGTAAGTGATCACCAACGTCCGGTCTTGCGCTGTGAGGCTCCTTTCTAGCTGGTCGAGCCAGGGGACGTAGCGCGCCGGATCCTCGAGCGCGCCGAGCCAGTGCCGTGGTTCCGAGGGGCGTTCGCGCCACACAGTGACGAACGGTGGGGGCTCGGGCACGCCTTCGCCGCCGGCCGTGGCGATGCGGCCGATGAGGTGCCCGAGCCAGAAGCGGCGGATCGTTTCCTCCACGGGTGCGGAGCCGCGCGCCAATTCCTCGATGGCCGATGGCGCGGCGTGGTCCATCCCCGTCTCGCTGAAGCCGACGATCCAGCGGCGCCGGCTCGCGCGGTCCTTCTCGTCGAGGCCGAGAAGGGTCGCCCCGGCGGGGGTCTGGAGGAAGTGGAACAGCGCCGACTTGCCGACGCCCCGATCGCCGAGCACGAGCACGACGCGATCGTCGAGGACCCGGCGGTGCTCGGGGAGGGGGAGAAACACCCGCTGGATGCTCTCCGGCGAGACGTCGGCGTCTTGCTCAAGCAGACTCATCTCTTCGAGCAGCGCGCGCCGCTCGGAGTCATCCAGCGCTCGGGCCTTAGTCGCCATTCTCGTCGTCCTCCTCGTCCACATGCTCCGCGCGGCCCGCGCGCTCCAGGATCCGCGCGCGTAGCGCTGCGAAGGGCTCGGCTTCGAGCACGGTGCCGTCGATGTCCTGGATGCGGTCGGCGTGCGCCAGGCTGTCGTAGTGCGGGATCGCCCAGGGGAAATGCCACCCCGTGGTGCCGCGGACCTCCGGAAGATCGGTGCCCTGATCGGTGTACATGCGCTTGTACAGCGTGTCGGCGAACGCGTCGTGCAGGGAGACCGCCCACCCATCGCGGGCGCGCGCATAGGCGTCGCCGCCGACCGGCAAGGGGACGAACGTCTGCGCCATGATGACGCGCAGATCCTCGTCCCGTCGCCGGCGCGAGAGGGCCGAGAGGACGAGGCGAAAGCCGTCGAGCGTTGCCGCGCCGGCGCGCCCCACGAGTACGTCGACGTGCGCGAGGGCATGGAGGGAGAGGCCGCCGAGGTCGTGGAGCCCGGCGCGCGCGTCGAGGAAGATGTAGTCGGGTCGGTGGCGCGCTCTGATTGCCTTCAAAATCGCTCGGAGCGCCGCTTCGACAGCGCTTTGCTCGGCCCGAGCGCGCGGCGCGTAATCGAGGCTCGCGAGGCGCTCGACGTAGCTCGCGTCCATCGTACCCACAGGGTAGATAGTGATCTTGCCGTCGCCATCCTCGACCGTCGCGGAGTAGGTCGCCGGCTGTTCGAGGTCGATCGTGCCTGTGGCCGCGTGCTCGGAGAGGAGATCGAGAACGCCGCGCTCCGCTTGGATATCGAAGAAGCGCCCGAGCCCGGACGCTTCGAGATCAAGATCGAGCGCGACGACGTGATGGCCGAGCCTCGCGAGCTGGCGCGCGATGATCCCGAGCGTGGTCGTCCTGCCGACGCCGCCCTTGAAAGAGTAAAACGAGATGATTGCAGGGGCCTTGGGATGGAGCGGCCACGGCAGCGTGACCCTCCCCGCGTGGAGCCAACTGTCCTTGCTCCGCATCCGCACGTCGCCGCACCACGCGCCGTATTCGCCGGTCGTGATCGGCTGCTCGCTGCCCGTCGCATCGAGAAAGTTATGGGGCCAGCCGGCGGGCCATTTCCCCCGGTTCGCGTCGATGACGTTTTGGGCGAGGCGCCGCTCCTCAAGCGAGGAGGGCGCTTGCGTCCAGAGAATCGGCGCGGCGAACCAGCCGCGGAGCTCACCGGCGATCGCGGCCGTGAGGCCCTCCGCATCGGGGCTCACGCCGGGCGCGGCGCGCACCGCGAGCCGGACGCGCCCGCGGAGGTCGCGAACGACCGCAATTCGCTCGAGGTTGCCGCGTCCCGGCCAGGTCTCGACGACGCGAAGCAGCGCATCGAGCACCTCGCTCCAGGCCAGCGTCACCTCAACCCCCCGGCCAGCGAAGTGCGTCCGCTGACATGACGCCGTCCGACCAGATGTCGATGACACAGTCATCCACGAAGCGTCGCGCTTCGCGCACTACGCTCTCGACGCGTTTCGCGTACAACTCCGGCGCGTGGGTCGCCATGTAGCGACAGTCAGGCCTCCAATCGGTAGCTCGATAGGGGAGGCGGGCCGCGTGCTCATCGATTCCATAGCGGCTCGCCGCGGGATCGAGGGCGAGCAGCACCTCGACGACGGCGTCCGTCGCATCGTTGATATTGTGACCGGCGGCGTGATCGGTGATCGCGTCGTCGACACATCCCTTGCGGGCGCACTCGGGCCCGAAACCGGCGAGGTGGAGGGCTTGCTCGACCGAGCGGTGGGGCCCAGGCGCGAGCGTGTACCCCCTCGTGCACCCAGCGCTCGAGCAACTCGCACTGGCCGGGCAGGATCTCCAGGTCGTCGGGTGCGCGCGAAGATCTCGTCCGACTCCGCGTCCCGTCGATGCCAGGACACTTCGGGGCACGCACGGGGGAGCGGGTGTGGGTGCGGTGCGATCCGGCGCGGGTGCTGCTGTTCGATGCGAAGACCACGTGGAGGGTGGAGCGGTGACGTCTGGCCGGCGCCGCTCGCCGCGTGCGGTCGTCCTCCGGGACCACCCAGTTGAACCGCACGCCGCAGGGCTCTTCGCGGACGACGGCGACGAGGCCATCCTCTCGACGGCGGCCGCTCCACCCCGCCCTTAAGAGGCCGCGCCCGGCCCTCAGTGCCCCTTGCTGAACAGCGCGGCCACGTCCCCCGCGGCCAGCACGGTGTCGTAGATGGCCACCTCGTCGAGCGAGCCGACGAGGAGCCCGCGGGTCGTGTTGTCGAGGCGGCCCAGGCTGTACACCCGCTCGGCGAGCACGCCGGTGCCGCTCGTCCCGCTCGTGGAGAGCTTGCCGTCGACGTAGACGACGACGGCGCCGCTGGTCGCGTCGCGGGAGATGACGACGGCGTGCCACTGCCCGTCGTTCACCGGCGCCGCGCTGAAGACCCCGGTGTGATCGGTGTCGGTGAAGACCGCGCCGATGTGGCCGGCGGGATCGAGGATGCCGAGCTCGGTCATCGAGTGCGCCTCCTTGGGATCGTAAGGGCTGCCGATGACGCCCGGGGTCTCCCAGAGGTTGCTCTGGCCGACGGCGGTGGTCTTGATCCAGAACGACACCGTCGAGGTCGCCCCGAGCCAGCGGTGCAGCGACATCGGGAACGACACGTAGCCCGTGCCGTCGAGGGCCAGCACCTGGCCGCTGCCGCCGGCCTGCCGGGTGGCGCCGCCGGTGAGCGCGCCCGCGGGGTTGCCGCCGGTGCTCGCGTCGGTGACCGGGCCGCTCGCCTCGTCGAAGGAGAAGCGCGCGACGAGGCCGGTGGTGGGGGTGGCCGAGACGGCGGCGGAGGCGGGGCCCTCGCCGTCGGCGAAGTTGGCGGAGACGGTGTAGCTGTAGGCCTGACCGGGGGTGCGGCGGTGGTCGACGTAGCTCGTGCCCGCCGCCAGGAGCGCCACCGCGAGGGGGGCGGCGTCGCCGCTGCGGGCGCGCTTGACGTTGTACGAGGTGGCGCCGGGGGCTGCGGTCCAGCTCACGGTGACGGACTCGACGCCGGCCTTGGCGGTGACGCCGGCAGGGACCGCCGTCTCGGTGGCGGTGGGGGCACGGTAGGTGTCCCAGCCGTTCGCCGGGGCGGGCCACATGAACTTGCCGAAGTCCGCGGTGGCCGTCACGACGGCGGGGGCGACACCGAGCGTCTGCATCTGGGTGAGGCTCTTCCAGAACTGGTCGGCGATGCTGCGGTTGAGATCGCCCTGCGTCGCGTCGCCGAGGATCCAGCCTTCGGTGCCCACGTTGAGGCCGTCGTAGCCCATGGATCCGGTGTGGTCCTGCGGCCAGGTGGTGTCGCCGGGGACCTCGACGTCCTGGTTCAGCTTCCACTGCGCCTGCTCGAAGGTGGCGCTCTTCTCCAGCCAGATCTGGAAGATGGCCTGCACGATGCTCGCCGCGTGGGGCTCGGTCGCCCACTCGGGGAACTCGAGGTGCATGTTGGTGGGCACCTCGTCGCGCAGGTTCCAGCCCCACCAGGTGTCCTCGGGGCCGATGCTGGAGTCGTGCTCGCGCATGGCGTCGAGCTGGAAGATGGTGACGCGCATCGGCTGGCCGCCGTGCACCGCGTTCTCCAGGTCGCCGAAGTGGCCGTCGGCGTAGCCCCAGTCGATGGTGTGGTGGCCCCCGCGGGTGCGGTGGCGGGTGCCGTCGTTGAGCAGGAGCTGGAGCTGGTACCAGACGTTGGAGAGGTACTGGTTGCGCACCACGGGATCGCCGGCGCCCTCCGCCGAGACCGCGTTCTGGGCGACGTCGTTGGTGAGCCGGCCGATGATGGCGGGCGAGGCGTCGAACACGTGCCGGTTGGAGAACCAGCCGCGCGGCGCGCCGTTGATGCCGTAGAGCCCGGGCCCCTGGCCCTCCAGGCTGAACTCCTGCATCAGCTCCCACTGCTTGACGGCGTTCCATTTGCCGGACGAGTACACCTCGACCATGTCCTCGGTGGTCCAGCTCGCGGCCACGTCGGGGTTGGCCGGGAAGAGCTGGCCGTAGAGGTCGTAGGTCATCGAGTCGCCCCAGGTGGCGAGGTCGTTCTCCAGCGTCTGCGAGCCGTAGGCGAAGGCGGCGGCGTACGCGGGGCCGGTCATGCCGTTCTGGCCGAGGAGGCTCTGGCGGAGGGCGAGGTAGTCCTTGGCGTTGTTGGTGGTGGTGAAGTCGAGGCCGCGCTTCTTCATGGAGTCGAGCGGGTGCACGGCCGGGAGCCAGTGGTTCCAGTCGATGAGGAGGAGCGGGATGGGCACGAATTGCCGGGGGACGGGGGTGAATTCCGTGCCGTCGAAGAGGGCCGCCGGGTCCGTCGCGCCGCTGCCGGGGAGCGTCGCCTGCGCGCCGCTCTCGGGATCGACCACCGCGTCGAGGCCGGCGCCCGCCGACCACGCCGAGAGCGGCGCGGAGGCGAGCGCGGGGCCCGGCTGATAAGGCGGGTTCCAGGGGCGACCGGGGCTCGGTGAGCCGAGCGAGCGGATGAAGCTGGCGATCTGGTCACCCTGCTGGTCGGAGAGCCCGTGGAACTGCGACCGCTGCGTGATGGAGAGGTTCGAGAAGTTGAAGTACTTGAGATCGCGCCCGTCCTGCGCGTGGCAGTCGGTGCAGTGGGCGAGGAGAGGGGTGCTGTCGAGCGGCGAGGTGGTGAGCGTCGCCGTCCGCCAGGCCACCTCGCCGGCCGCGAGGTCCGCGGCGCCGGGCAGGGGCGGCGTCCACGCCGCGGGGTCGTCGGCCACGAAGGCGCTGTCGGGCAGGAGCGCCGTGCCGCTCGCGTCGAGGAAGTTCAGCGCCAGCACGCGGTAGCCGAGGCTGCGCCCATCGGTGCCGTTGAAGCGGAAATGGAGGGTGTTCGCGCCCGCCGTGAGCGCGCCCGCGGGGACGGGCATGGTCAGCGAGAGGGTGCCGTAGCCCCCGCCGATCCCGCCGAACGCCTTGCCCTGCCCGAGCACGGTGGCGGTCGTGTTGGTGATGGCGACGAAGGCGCCGCTGTTGATGGCGACGCTCGCCTTCTGCTCGCTGTCGAGGGAATGGATGAGGAGCGAGATCCGCGTCGCGCTCGCGGGGTCGGTGAGCGAGAGGGTGACGTCGACCGTGGTGTTGGCGGGGCCGAGCACCTCGAGCGGGAGCACCGGGCAGGTGGGGCACTGCCCCGCCGACACGTAGCCGCCGGTGCCGCCGGTGTCGCCCGCGCCCCCCGTGGCGGCGCCGCTGCTGGTGGACCCGCCGCTGGCGGAGCCGCCCCTGTCCGACGGGTGGCTCGACCCGCAGGCGGCGAGCGCGGCCGCGGCGACGACGCCGAGGGTGAGACCGGAGCGGGAACGGAGCGCCCGCGCCAGGCTGCCAGGGGAGGTGCGCATGCTCACCAGGCTACGCGAAAGGACGGGCTCTCCGGGAATCGACGCGCGGGCACGCGATGGGGCTCCGTACGCGCTGGTGCGCAGGCAGGGGCTGCACGCCCAGCCCCGTGGCGGCATCTGACGGGCGATCTGCGGTGCTGCCGGGCGGTCGGCGCGGCGGAAGGACCTTCGGTACGGCGGATCCATAGACGGTGCCGAGGGCGGGGCGATAGAGTCGCCGGGATGTCCATAGTCTCGTCGCTTCGTTTCCTCACCTCCTCCGTCGCGCTCCTCGTCGTCGGCGGCGCGGTGACGGTGACGCCTCCGGCGCGCGCCCAGGGCCAGTCGCCCACCCTGTTCGGAGTCGTCTCGGCGCGCCACCTCGACAACGGGATGACCGTCGTCGTGCAGGAGGATCACCGGCTGCCGATCGTGTCGCTCACGCTCCGCTACGGCTTCGGGCCGAGCGCGACCCCCGCAGGCCGGGAGGGGGTCGCGGTGGTCACCACGTTCCTGATGCTGGATCGGAGCGAGCACGCGCCGCCGGGCGAGGCGCAGCGTCTGTTCGCGCGCGCGGGAGCGAGCCGGAACGGCGACTCCACCGGGCAGACCGGCGCCGTGCTCGCGGCGACGGTGCCCTCCAACCAGCTCGCGCTGCCGCTCTGGGCGTGGAGCGATCAGATGGGCTTCTTCGATGGCGCGATCGACGACGCGGCGGTGGCGGCTCAGTGCGCGCGGCTGGTGGGGCTGCGCCGCGCGGCGCTGGAGGGCCAGCGGCTCGGGCGCGTCGACCGGTTCGCCGAGGAGGCCCTCTTTCCGGACACGCACCCCGGCCACTTCGGGACCCTCGAGCCGGAGTCGATCGAGCACGTCGATCGCGCCGACGTGGTGAGGTTCCACGACGCGTGGATCACGCCGGACCATGCGACGCTCGCGATCGTGGGCGACGTCAACACGGTCGACGCGCTCGCGGTCGTCGGGCGCTACTTCGGCACCCTCCCTCGCGGCAGCCGGACCGAGCGCTCCCGGTGGGAGACCCCGCCGAGGCTCGACGGCGAGACCCTGATCGACGTCGCGGCCGCCGTGCCGCAGGCGTCGGTGTCGGTCCACTGGCTGACGCCTGCCCTGCTCACCGCCGACGACGCCGAGCTCGACGTGGTGGCCCACCTCTTCAAGGGCAGCCGCGTGGCGTGGCTCCACTGGAAGCTGGTGGACGGCGCCAAGGTGGCCACCGAGGTCCGCGCCCGCCAGCGCTCGGGCGTCGCCGGGTCGCACTTCGAGGTGACCCTCGAGGGCGCGCCCGGCAAGAGCGCCGACGAGCTGCTGGCGGCGCTCGACGCCGCGCTCGTCGAGGCGCGGGCGCGGCAGCCCACGCAGGCCGAGATCGGAGCCGCGGTGTACGAAGAGCTCGTCCATCGCGTCCTCGCCACCGAGCACCCCGCGACCCGCGCCGGCGAGTACGCCAAGCTCACGGCCGTGCTGGGAAAGCCGGACTACTGGCGCGGCGACATCGCCCGCTACGAGAGCGTCACGCCTCGGTCGATCCACGACGCCATCGCGCAGTGGCTGCCGGCGGATCGTCGCGTCGTCATACGCGTCACGCCGAGCCCGGGCGCGTCCATTGGCGGTGATCGCACCGGCACCCACACCTCTCGCGCTAGGACGCCGTGAGGATCGCCCTCTCCCTCCTGGCCGTCGCCGCGTGCGCGTGCGGCCCCCTCGGGGCCACACGCGCGGCGCCCCCGGCCCCGAGCGCGCCGCGCGGAGCCGTGGCGGACGCGCACCCCTCGGAGAGCTTTCGTGACCACCCGCCCGCCGCGGGGCCGGCCCACCCCTTCGCGCCACCGGCGGCGACGCGGCGGACGCTCGCCAGCGGCGTGCCGGTCCTCCTGGTGCGGCAGCCGTCGCCGTTCGTGGCGATCCGGGTGATGGCTGCCGGGGGCGTCCTCGACGTCGCGCCCGACCGCGTCGAGGTCGTCGCGGCGATGGCTCGGACCATGCTCGCCGGCACCGCCGCGCACTCGTATGCCGGCTTGCTCGAGCGCTTCGCCGCGCTGACCATGCCCGAGCCCGAGGTCGCCTGGTACTCGGACCTGGTCTCGATCTCGGTGGTCATGCCGCTCGCCAAGCTCCGCGAGGGGGCCTCCGTCCTGGGGGAGATCGCGCTCCACCCCGTGTTCGGCCAGGGGGACTTCGAGCGCTGGCGCGACACTGCCGCCGCGAACGCGGAGCGGCTGAGCGACGAGGCCATCGCCGAGAACGTGATGCGCCGGGTGCTCTACGGCAGCCACGCCTACGGCGCCGGGAGCCTCTCGCCGGCCCGTCTCCGCGCGGTGACGTCCGCCGACGTCCGGGCGCTCCACGCGCGCCTCTTCGATGCATCGCGGTTGTCCATCGTCGTCGCTGGACCGGCCGAGGACACCGAGATCATGGCCGCGCTGGAGGAAGCATTCTCGTCCCTCCCCGCCCACCCGACCGCCGGGACCCCGAGCCTCACGCCGGCCGCTCCGCCCCTGCCCGCAGGCCCTCGTCTCGTGGTCGTCGACAGGCCAGGCGCGCCGATCGCCACGATCGGCATGGCCGCCCCGGGGCCGACCCTCGGGGCGCCCGATTTCGAGCCGCTCATGCTCGCGCTCGACGTGCTCGCGGACCGTCAGTTCGGCCGCATCACCACCCGGCTGCGCGATCAGCTCCAGTACGTCCCCTGGGTTGCCACCTCCGGGGCCTCGCTGCGCACGAGCGGGTCGTTCGGCTGGCGGATGCGCGCCCCGATGGATCGCGTGGCCGCTGCCGTTCTGGAGACGGACCGCATCGTGCGCGCCTTCGTGGCGAGCGGGCCCACGGAGGACGAGCTCGCCGACGTCAAGGCGCGCGGCGTGCTCGCGCTCGCCTCGTGGTTCGAGACCAGCGCGGACACCGCCCGGGCGTTCTCCTGGCCGCTGGTCTACCAGCAGCCCGACGAGACGATTGCCGGCCGGCCGGCGCGGTTCGCGGCCGTCTCCACCAGTGCCGTCCGCGCGGCCGTGGTCCGCCACCTCGACGCGGGTAGGATGTGCGTGGTCATCGTCGGGGACTGGGCCACCTTGCAGCGCCCGCTCTCGGCGCTCGGATGGGGGCCGGTCGAGCTGCGCACCGTCGAAGGCGTCGTGGTGCCGGCGAGCCCGGCGACGCCCGGCGCGCCCTGACACGGTCCGCGCGCGTCACGGCCCCCGCGGGGCTGCCGGCGGCACCGCTCCCGCCTCGGTCTCCAGGACCGCCGCGAGCGCGGCGTCGATCGCCGCGCCCAGCCCTGCGATGCGCTGCGTGTAGCAGATGCCGAGGTCGCGGCAGGGATCGGCCACGGCGGCCTTGTCCGCGTCCGTGTAGCGGTAGCCAAGGTTGGAGAAGAAGGCGATGACGTAGTGCCGGCGCGCCCGGCCCGGGATCCCGCGGACGATCCCCGCGTCGCTGCCGAAGTTGAGCGTCAGCCCTGTCTTGTGGGCGAAGGTCACCTCCGCGTCGGCGTTGCACTCCCGCACGTCGGCCCCGGGGGAGTCGGCGGCGGCGCCCCGGCCGATGCCGACGAGGGGTCGGCCGTCGTCGCCAATCCACCGCTCCGGCAAGAACGCCGGGATACCCCGGGTGGTCCTCGGCAGCCGGCACAGCGCGGTGGTGCTGAGCACGTCGTGGAACGCTTGCTCCTGGAGGAGACCCAGGAGCAGGCGCTTGGACGCCGCGGTGAGGAAGCCGCCATCGACCGGTGAGCCGTCCGGTCTCTTCCATGCTGGCGGCGGCGCCTCCGGGTCGAGCAGCCACAAGAGCCGCGCCGTGTCCCAGGCGCTCAGGTGGATCCGGCCCGGCTGCCAGTTGCGCCCGGTCTCCGGCGAGGTGTCGTGGATCTGGAGCGTGGCGAGCCCCAGCCCCCCGAAGAGCGCGTCGATGCGGGCCGCCTCGCCGAGCGCGTGGAGCCTCCGCATCAGCGCGCGGGTGCTCTCGTCGTCGCTCCAGGTGATCATGTCCCCGAGCCACTCCCGGAGGGCCCGGGTACGCGCGCCGAGGGCGATGCGATCCTCCAGCCCGAGCGCCCCGCGATCGACGAGCTGGAGGAGCTTCACGGCGACCAGCAGCTTGAAGACCGACGCCGGATAGGGGACCACGAAGTCGACCGCCGCTTCCCCGGCGCGGGGCGGCACGACGTCGTCTTCATCCGCGAAGGGCGCCACCGTCGAAGTTGCGTCCCATCGGGCCTGATCCCAGCGCCGGTAGCGCACGCCGGAGGTGGCGAGCGTCGCGGGGTCGAAGCGATTGAGCCGCACCCCGGCGAAGTCCCGCGAGGACATCGCGTTCGCGAACACCGGCGGGCACCCTTCCGGAAAGGCGATGACCGCCACGTCCACGCTGGGCCGGTGAGCGACCGGCGCGGGAGCTGGCCGCGCGCCGGGGCCCGTCATCTCTTCTCCCGCGGGCGCGAGGTCCACCACCTCGTCGAACCGGGCGTCGCGAACGGCGTCGCGAAGCGGGCGCTCCAGCCCCGTCAGGCCGTCCGCGCCCACTGCGCCGAGCGGGCATCGAGGCGACGGCGTGGCGACCTCGGCGGTCGAGGTTGAGCCCGAGGCCGCTGGGCGACCGCGCGGCGGGGCGCGATGACAGGCGGTGGTGGCGACGCCGCAGGCAACCAGGACCGTCACCAACGAGAATCGGGTCGCCATGGTCGCTGCCGCGGAAACGCGCTGTCCGTGGGGATTCTTCCCGGTGGGGCCGCGTCAGAGCGCGCCCAACACCCGCACGGTTCCCCTCCGCCCTCGCTTTGCCGCATTCTGCCTGCACGACGGCGGGCAGCCACACCCCGAGTCGAGGCGTCGCATCTGCCGCGGTCGTCCCGCGCTGATCAGCGCGACGTACGCCTCGTCCCCGTCACGCGGTCGACGAGCGCCGCGGTCTCCTTCTCTCGAGGAAGCTCCGCAACGAGCGTCGCGCCGCCACCATCGCCGACGCTCTCGGCCCAGACTCTGCCGCCGTGGGCCTCGACGATGTGGCGCGCAAGGTACAGCCCGATGCCGAGCCCGCCGTGGGTGCGCTTGAGCGAGCCATCGCCGATGCGCAAGGGCTCGAACACGTACGGCAGCTCGCCCGGCGGGATCCCCTTGCCGGTGTCGTCCACCCGGAGGAGCAGCACCTCATCCTTCCGCATGACCTCCACGGAGACGCGACCGCCATCCGGCGTGAACTTGAGCGCGTTCGACAGCAGGGTGCGCGTCGCCTGCGCGAGGCGGTGCGCGTCGCCCCAGAGCATTGCGTCCGGCGCGATGGAAACACCGAGCTGGATGCTCTTCGCATCCGCGGCGGGTCTCGCCTCGTCGACGCAGGCCTGCACGATCGACCCGAGCTCGACGGGGAGCGTATCCATGCGCATCGTGCCGGCGACGATCTCCGAGACGTCGATCAGGTCGTTCACGAGCCTTGCCTCCTCGCGCGCGTTCCTGATGATGACGTCGAGCCCACGCTGGAGGTCGTCGGGCCGGACGTCCTGCCTCCTCTTGAGAGCCTCCGCAAAGCCCAGGACCGACGTGAGCGGCGTGCGCAGCCGTGCGACACCGTGCGGAGGAACTCGTCCTTGGACCGGCTGGCCTGCTCGACGGCAGCGCGGGCCTCCTCGACGACGCGACGAGCCGTGACCTGCGCGGTCACGTCGGAGATGGCGACGACGAGGTCGGTGACGGCTGCGCCGGCGCTGCGGAGCGGCTGACACGCTATGTTGTAGAAGCCTGTCTCGACGGAGCCCGGCGGACGAGGGCGAAGGATGGGGTGCTCCGCCGCTTCGCGCGGCTCACCCGTCGTGTACGCCTCGTCGAGCACTGCGAGGGCGCCGTCCGCGGTCGATCGTTGCAGACTCTCACGGAGCGGCCTGCCGACGGCCTCGATGCCAAAGCCGAGGGCGAACCAGCGCCGGTTGGCGAGGCGGACGACGTGATCCGGGCCCGTGTAGACGGCGACGGCGACGGGCGCCTGCATGATGAAGGCCTCGAAGCACGTGCGCTCGGCGGCGATCTGCGCCCGCGCGCGCAACGCCGTGATGCCGTACGCGAGGTCGTTGCTCAGGTCGGTGAGCAGCCTCACGGCGTCTGTGTCGAACGCGTCCTTCTCCGATGCATAGATGGCCAGCGCGCCGATCACCTGGCCGGCGTCGCGGAGCGGCGTCGCGATCACGGAGGCATACCCGCGCTTCAGCGCCTCGTCGCGCCAGGGCGCGAACGTGGGGTCGGCCGCGATGTCCTGCCGGACGTCGACCCGCCCCGTGCGAACGGTGGTGCCCACCGGGCCGCGGCCTCGCTCCGTGTCGGCCCAGGTGATCTCGGCGAGGTCCACGTACCCCTCGTCGTGACCGGCCCGCGCGATCGGCCGCAGGGTCCTGGCCTCGTCGTGCTCTGCGCGACCCACCCAGCACATGCGGTACTCGGCGACGTCCACGATGGCCCGGCAGATCTCCTCGAGCAGCACGGCGGCGTCGTCGGCGCGGACGAGGGCCTCGTTGGACACGGTGAGCGCGCGGTGCGCCTTGTTCAGCCGACGGAGTTGCTCCTCGTCGCGCAGCGCGCCGGCCCGTGACTCCGTGACCGCGACGACGAGCGCTGCGGAGATGGACATCTCGAGGACCGCCAAGCCGAGCACGGTCGCCGACCCCGTGGTCAACCGAACGCTCCAGTACGGCGGAATGAGAAAGCAGTGGCCGGCTCCCGTCGCGAGCGCGATCGCCACCAGCGCCGGCCCGCGCCCGCCGTACCATGCGGCCACCAGCACGGCGCCGTTGAGGAGCAGGAACCGCTTCGTCTCGCCGAGCTCGGTACGCAAGGATTCGAGCGCAACGGCGACGGCGACCGCGCCGATCGCCACGGCGTAGCGCCCGACCGAGCCCCGCTGTCCCCGCATCAAGGCTTCCTCCCTCTCGCACGACGTCGCGCGTCTCCGGCCGGACCCTCATCGTCGCGTTGGGTCACCAGCTGGGTGCGTCAAGCCGGGCGTGTGGGACGGGCCGCCTCGTCGAGACCAGCGATCGTCCGAACGGAGCGGCGGCGCCGTACCAGCACTGCGGGCCCGCGAAGGACCAGATCGTCGAGGTGGCTTCGCGAGCTCCAGCTCGTGGCTGACCGGGAGGAGCGGAGCCTGCACGCCTCGCGAGCACGTGCACCGGAATTGCAGCGGTGCGTCGCGAGCGGCGCCGTCACCAGACCGCTCACAACGACGAGTGGGTCGAGGTCCAACCGGCCGCCGCCATCAGCACCATGAAAGCAGTTCGTCGCATCGCTGTCGTCGGCACCGGGGTCATTGGTGCGAGCGTGGGGCTCGCGGTCCTCGTTCGGCCTGTCGCC
>Ga0302267_10002142_pt1 | contig 24156 bp, 24 predicted proteins | sample III_Bog_E1_3_FD_194555 | JGI IMG/M metagenome (GOLD analysis project Ga0302267, IMG submission 194555) | Peat permafrost microbial communities from Stordalen Mire near Abisko, Sweden - III_Bog_E1_3 | ecosystem: Environmental > Terrestrial > Soil > Wetlands > Peat | place: Sweden: Abisko...
CGCGGCTCTCGCTGCCGGTGAAAAAGCGCGGCAGCGCACCGCGCGAGAACATCTCTGGGATCACCGCGTCGCTGCGATGCTCGGTTCTTAGAGCATTTTCGATTTACTTGGCAGCATGCGCAGAGCAAACCGAAGGTTTGCTGGGATCTGTAGCCGATGGTCGAGGCCCGCCGCGGGCCGATTACCACCGGATCTTGCTTGAAAACGAGGCCGCATCCCGGAGGGATGCGAGCTCCTGCGATCCCTCCGGGGTACGGCTTGCTTTTTTGTGCGTTTCCGGTGGTGACGCTCGCCGACTCGCTCTACCACCGGCTACAGATCCATTATCCCTTCGGGATAGTGACCAATCTACTGCGACCTAAATCGAAAATGCCCTAAGTCAGTAGCGGCTTGTATTCGTTGCGCACGAAAAGAATGTTCACGCTCGCGCGGTAGTAGGGAAAATAGCCCTGCGCGGCGAGGTGATCGCGCAACGGTGACGACGAGTTGTCGGGCCGGTAGTTGTCCTCCACGCAAATGACCTTGGGACCGTCGGCCTTCAGGTCGAGCGAGAGGATGATTTTTTCGTCGAGGCCCTCGGCGTCGAGGCTGAACAGGTCGGGAAACGTGTCCCGGCCGCATTTCTGCAGGACCTCGCGCACGGTCAGGACCGGGACCTTGATGATCTCTGTTATTTTGAAGTCGGGATGCGCCCGGCAAAACTCGACGGCGGTGTGCTTGTCGAAGGAATTGCGCCCGGAATATTTGTCGATCAGGTAGAAGTTCATCGTGCCCGGCTCGGTCGACACGCCGACCTGCAACGTCTGGTCCTCGGGCCGATGCTCGGTGAAGGCGGGAATCAGGTTCGGGTTGGCCTCGACGTTGATGCCGCGATGGCCGAGTTCGTAGAGCAGCGCCGTGTTGCTGATGTTGAACGGGTGGTGAGCGCCGATGTCGAGCCAACTGATTTTTTTTACGCCGATGAGGCGAAAAATGTTCAGGAAAACGATGTCCTCGCCGTGCTGCGAGTAGGTGTGGCAACCGTAAATCTGGTCAGGATGGGGATTCATGCGGGGAGGGAACCTGTGCAGGTAGGTTAGCGCCGAAGCGATGGCGCAGGAAGCGCAGGAATTTGTCGTCGGATTCCGGCACGGCCGTCTCGCCTTTCTCGGCCCGGTCGATCAGGAACGAGAATCGGGTGAAGCTGATGTTGCGCGAGTTGTTCGACCACACAAAGCGTCGCGCCTCATCGAAGCGCCCGTTTCGGATCAGGCACCGCACGACGATGGCGACCGACTCGTCGTCGAGGTCTTCGCCCGCGCCCAGGGCCATGAAATGCAGCATCTCCAGCAGCGCCGGCCGGTTGAGCAGCGAGAGGAAGAAAAGGCAGAGCCGGATTTCCTTTGTCTCGAGCGCGCCGGCGCGGGCGTGTGCTTCCACGGCCTTTTCCCAGGCGTCGAGCGACCACTTCGCGGGAAGTTGCAGCGGATACTCCAGCGCCTTGTCGCGCAGCAGGAGCAGGGCGGACACGGCGTCCTTCGAGCGCTGCGGGCTAAATTGGGCGCTGACACGCGCGAGCTTCGCGAACTCGTTGCGCGAGATGTAGAGGAAGAACAGGATGTTTGACGCGACGGTCTGGAATTTTTCCGGGATCGGCCCGATGTTCTCCATCGTCTTGATCGCGCGGGCCCATTCCTCGCGCTCCATGGCCGTACGGACCTCGGCGAGCTTGGCGGAGAAGAGATTGGAATCGGGCATGGTCAGCGGTGGAAAAGCTCCTCGACGGCCGCGACAATTGTCGGCGCGTCGATGGAGTTGGTGCAAGGCGGAATCGGCTCGAGCAGCGGGCACTGGCGCAGGTAGCTCTCGGTCGTCCACCAGCAGCCGCCGCAAAAACTCGGGGCGAGGTTGCGGTTGGCCTTGAAGCCGAAAAATTCCACCGGTGTCGAGCCGAAGAAAACGACTGAGGGCACGCTCACCGCCCGCGCCAGGTTGACCAGCCCGCCCTCCGGCCCGAGGACGAGGCGCGACTTGCGGACGATTTCCGCCGCCTCGAGCAGGTTGCTGCGCCCGCGCAGGTCGATGTCCACGGGATAGTCGCCGGGATCGTTGGTCGTGCCGAGCAGCACGGTTGGCACCTTCCGCTTTTTCAGCTCGAGCAGAACCTCGCGCATGCGGGCGTGCGGCAGGCACTTGGTCCAGAGCGAACTTTGCAGCGTCAGCCATTCCGCCGCGTTGCTGACCACCGCATAGCGTTCGGGCAGCCGGAAAGCCTCGAGCGAAGGTTTTTCCGTGGGCGGATCGATCTGCAGCGCCTCGAAATCCTCCTCGGGCAAGCCAGCGGTGTTTGCCATCAAGTCATACATGGACCAGCCGCGATCTTTCGCCGCGCGCCAAAGGCGGTCGTTGTCGAAGGGGAAATTTTGTACGAACGGCAGCCATGCTTTCTGCACGGCCTGCGCCGTCTGGACGAACGCGATTTCCTCCGGGCTCAGCCGCGACTTGGGCGCGAGCGTGTACTTGATGACGTAACGGCATTCCACGATCAGGTCCCACGCGTCGGGACGCGGCAGCGCGCGAAAGAAAGCCTGCAACGTCCCGCGCAGGCGGATGTACTCGTCGATGAAAGGCGAGTGTTTTACCAGGCTCGCCCCGAGCAGATCGTTGTGCAGGAGCACGACTTGCGCCTTGGGGAAACGGGTGCGCATCGCGCGCAGCAGCGAGGTGATCTGGGTCACGTCGCCGAAACTGCCGAGCCCGAAGACGAGGACGACGGGGCCCAGCCTGGCGCGGGTCTCGACGCGTTGCGCGACCTCTGCCAGTTGCTTCGTATAGGCCTCGTTCAACATGACGCAGGCCCATCACAAAGCATCCCGCGCATTTTTCCAGCCGGAATTTATACCGGAGCCTCGGGAGCTTAATTTTTTAGGCCGTTTAGGCTGCCCAGTCTTTGCAGGGCTAACGCTCTGGGCTCAAGCATGCGATAATGAGCGCATAAACACTCCCTGCTTGGTTCAACGCTCCAAAATGACCGATCCGGCTGACCCCGTAAGTGAAATTCCGTCACACCTGGCCCGCCTGATTCGCCTGACCCGCTTATCGCCGCCCCAGATCGACCGGGCCACAAAAAAACGGGCCCCCTTGTGGGAGGCCCGTTTCCTTTTGCGATTATGATCGCTAATTATTTCAGCAACATCAGGAGCGAGCTCTGCGAAGAATTCGCCTGGGCAAGCATCGAGGTGCTGGCCTGTTGCAGAATGTTGTCCTGCGCCAACGCGGTGCTCTCAGTCGCCACGTCGACGTTCGCAATGCGGGAATTCGCCGCCTGCAAGTTGGTCGACTCGGTGCTCTGGTTCTGCACGTAGAAGTTGAACTTGGAGATGTCCGCGTTCACCTGCGCGCGCTGGGTTGTCAGAGACGTGATCGCCGAATTGAGCGTGGCAATCATGCTCGTGGCGGCGGTCGTCGTGCTGATGGTCGAGGAGGTCGACAGTCCCAGATTCGTTAGCGTCGAGACCGTCAGCGCCTTCAGCGAATCCGTGTTGCCTTGCGCATCGACCGCCACGGTGATGCCTGCAGAGGCATTCGTGCCGGAGAAGATGTTGGCGCCATCGAAGTCAGCGTTGGTGAAGATGCTGTTGATCTGCGTGACGAGGTCCGAGAACTCGGTGTTGTAGTCCGCCAAGTCAGCTGAACCGAACGCGCCGTTAGTTGCGCTCTGGGCCAGTTCCGACATGCGGGACAACTGCTGCTGGATCGTGCTCAAGAAGCCGTCCGCCGTCTGGGCATACGAGACAACGTCCTGTGAAGCTTGCGTCGCCGCCTGAAGACGGGAGATCTGGGCTGTCATGTTACCGCTCACCGCAACGCCGGCCGCGTCGTTAGACGGATCAGCGAGACGGCTACCGGAAGAGAGCTGCTGGATCGCCGAGTTGAGGTTGTTCGTGTTCTGATTGAGGTAATATGCGGCATTAACGGCCGCTGCGTTATAACCAATGACTGCCATAGTGGATGTCCTTTCCTTAACTAACCAAGGTCACATCATGCGACCTTCCGGGTTTCCCCGGGTGTCGGGTTTTTGTTCAGGACTCCGACCGTCCTGCGACTGGCATCATGCCAATCTACTTGGTTCATCGGACTGCTCCCTCAAAACCTGAGAAAAGATTAGGGATTTTTCATATCTCCTCTTTTCTCCTCTGAAAAAGCAAATAGTCCCGCACGAGTCATCGGCAGGAACGGGGGCGATTCGCATCTAATATAGGCGCGTGAGATCGCTGCGAAGAAATACCCGAATTTGCCATTCCCTCCCTAATATAATGGGGTCGCTGGACCGATAAAACGGGGAGAATGCCAACCACCCTGACCCAGGAAGAATCCGCGAGCCGTACCCTGCTGCTGCGCGAAGTCACCGAGTTGCTCATGTGGGAGCTCTCGGCCATTTCGAGCCGCAAGTGGGAGGAACTACCTGACCTGAAGAAGAAGAAGGAAGCATTGGCTGAGCGCCTCAAGCAGTACGACTGGACGCCCGGACCCGCGGAGCTCGAGCCTCTCGACATCGTGATGCTCAAGTCCCAGATCTCCGACCTCGAGTATCAATCCCGCCGCAAGGTTCAGTCGCAGATGCAAATGATCCGCGCGCAGATCGACTCGATCCAGAACCAGAAAGCGTACTGGCTCGATTGCCTCAACATTTACTTCCGCCAGTACCAACCCGCAGCCTAAACCCAACCCAAAACCCTCCCATGACCAAAACCACCAGCTGGCCGCTGCTCCTCATCGCCTTCGCGATGGTCGGCGCCGGTGTCTCCTACCACTTCACCCTGGATGCGCGCTTCGCCGCGCTCGACCAAAAACTCGAGCAGAACTCGGTCGCGCTCCAGCAATTCCAAATCGCGCAGGACTCGGCCGCTTCCTCGAAGACCGCGGCTCTCGACGGCCTGAGCAAGGAAGTCGACGCGCTCCAGGCCTCGCTCGCGCCCATCGGCAAGTCCAGCAAGGAACAGACCGACGCGCTCGCGCAGATCCGCCAGCAGATTGCCACGCTCGGCCAGTTGCAGCAGGCGCAGCAGGACGCGCAGAAGAAGCTCGCCGATTACGCCGACCAGCTCGAGAAGATCAAACACGACGTCCAGGTTCGCGTCGCGCAGGCCAGCACCACACCGGCTCCCGCGCCCGTGCCGCCCTCAGTCCCGCTGCCCGCGAGCGCACCGGCCTCCGTGCCTACTCCCGCGCCGGTGGCGACGCCCACGGTGTCCGCGGAACTTCCCACCACTCACGCCTCGACCGTCGACATCAAGCCGTCCGTCACGCCGCTCACCGAGACCAGCTCGGTCGACCTGCGCCCGGCGGAGATCACCGCGCCCCGCATCAACGCAGTTCGCGCGTTGCCTGTCGCGCTGCCGGTCGATACCGCGCTTTCGGATAATCGCTAAACATTTTCGGGTTGGTTGGTGCCGGCTGCGGGTTTCAGGGTCCCGCAGCCGGTTTTTTTTGTAGCCGGCGCGCCCGATCTTCTCGGGGCCGCGCCCTGTTTTAGCGGCAACATTCTTCCGCCCCGCCTTCCTGATCTCGGTCCTGAAAGTCGAAAGAATCAGCCAGTGACTCCAGCCGGTTGAGCCCGCCCCCGAACGAAAGAAAAGCCGCGCACCGGCGATTTGAAGGGGCTCGTACAATTAGCCTCTCGCTGGACTTAACTTCCGCAAGAGTGGATTTTTTTTCCACAGACGGCCCGTCAAAATGTCGCGAAAGTTTACAAATGCACAAGAAGTTGCCCAAAACCGGCCATTTTAGCCTCTTTTTACCTAAAAATATGTGTTTTCCGGGCCTTTTGCGGCCTGAGGGGGCACGTTTGTGCACCGTTGGCATGGTCAGTGCCTTTAAATGGTATCAATGAAGACCCTCTACCTTACCAAGACTCTCCTGCCGCTCCTTTTCCTGCCGGTCGCGCCGGGCGTGCTCCAGCTTGAGCTCGCGCGCCAAGGTTTGTTGACTGGCAACTGGGCCGACTTCGTCATCGCCGCGCAGGGCATTTTCACTCTCGGAATCATAGCCTGGCTCGGCCTCTCCATCACGCGCCGGCGCCAGAAGGCGTTCCTGCGCATGTCGTGCGTCTCCAAGAAAGTTCACTTTCAAGGCCGCTGGATGACGGTCGAGAGCTACCTCGCCGAGCAGCACGGCATTGAGGTTTCCCACGCGATGACGCCCGAAGAATCGCAGGCGTGGCTAGCCGATGCGGACGAATATCTGCGCCAGGAACTTCCGCCGCTCCATGCCGATCAGACCGGCCCGTTGCCCGACATGATGCCTGCCTCGGCGGCGCATCAACTGCAGCAAAGCGCGGCCTAGGCTTGCCGTTTGTGTGCGAAAGTGGGCGCAGGAAGGGCGGCAAGCCCCGTATTTGCTTGCCCGGCCTTGGGTGTAGCATAAACTTTCGCCATGCGCTGGGCCTGGATCGCTTGTCTGTTGCTGGCGAGTCTTTTACCCGTCTCCGCTGAGGACTGGACCACGGAGGACGGCCACGTTTACCACAATGTGACCGTTTTGGGTCAGGAAGATGACGGCGTCCGCATCACTTATGATGGTGGCGTCGGCAAAGTTCCTTACTACGAACTTCCCGTCGATATTCAAAAACGTTTTGGCCAGGACGTCGACAGTCTCGCCATCAAGCGGCAGGCCGTGGATAAAGCCATCGCCGATGCGGTGCACTCCGCAGCCACCGCGGACGTCATGCTGCCAGCGGCGCCGGTCGTCGTTCCTTCCCAGGTGCCGAGCATTGCGCCTTCCGTGCCTTCGCCGGAGAATCCCACGCCTGGAGTTGCTCCTGCTCCGGGAGTGGCGCCAACACCGGGCGGCGGCACCGCGACCACCGCGCCCGGTACGACCGCTCCCGGCACCACGGCTCCGGGTCCGACTGCGCCTGGTGCGACTGCGCCTGGTGCGACTGCGCCCGGAACTTCCGCGCCCACGGGGCCGAACGTCACGCCTGGAAATCCTAACCCCGCGCCTGGTACCGCCGCGACGACGACCAAGCCGGGCCAGGCTCCCGGCGCCACCGCGACTACCGCGCCCGGAGCGCACAATCCGTCCGCGAATCCTGCGCACCCTGGCGTCGCGGCCACTCCCGCACCTGCGGTTGATTTATCCGGCCTCAACGAACAAGCTCCGCACACGTCCGCGCCCACAGGCGTTGCCGGCGCCGGCGGCAAGCCGCTGGATCTCGCCGTCTCCAGTTACACCTACAACAACTCCCTCGACGTCTGCTATCTCGACAGCCCACCTATCGACGCCTACACCGCCAACTCGAAGACGGCTCCGGGGCAAGGTTCGTCGTTAACGCTGCGCATCGTCACCGACGGCCGCACGCCTCAGATCCCTGACCGGTACGAGATGACCTTCGTCGCTGTCGGCGGCGCGGGCGGCGACCTCTCGCTCAGCGACATCCACTTCACCACCGATACAGGTGAAATCACCGTGGCGGATTCCGACCGGAAGGATTCCGGTTCGCTGCCCGGCGGCGCGCAGGCGATGCGTTACGTCTCCTTCTACTTGTCCGCGGACGACGTGAAGCGGTTCAGCAGCGCCAAGACGCAGACTTTCAGTGTGGGTCGCGACATCTATCACCTCGACGCGAGGGGCGCGCAAATCCTGCATGACTATATGTCCGACGTCGGCACGCTCCAGCCGGCCAGCTCGTCGCTCATGCGCAGCTTCTACAAGATGCTGATGCACATTCCGTCGTTCTTCAGCATCCTCTCGACGATCTGCGAGTACGCCATCCTTGGCAGCTTCGGCCTGATTCTTGCCTTCTCGATCGCCGCATTCATTCTTGGGATCAGCCGCTTCATCAAGATGTGAGTTGAGTGCAGGCCCGCACGGATATTCTTTTCTCATGCTCACGCGCATCTTCGGTTTGTTGCTCCTGCTAGCCGCTGCGCTGCTGCCTTCCGGATGCAGCTCGATGAATGAATCCGCCGACGACCAGATGAACGCGTACCACTCCACTTCCACTCCGGAAAGTGGCGGGGACGACCATGGCTGGGGCACCGGCCTCTCGGTGGGCGGGCATTAGCCCTGAGGCTGATTTCTCGCTCCGGCCCTAAACGAAGCAGCTTTACTTGGAGGGACGGGCTCCTGCCCGTCCGTGTGGGTCTGGAAGAGGAGCGTTACGGACGGGCAGGAGCCCGTCCCTCCAAAGAATTCGGTGCGGTGATTGGCGACGAGCGCGCCCCTCACGCCTGATAAAGCGCGGCCGTGTATTTCTCGCGGTCCTTCTTGAGCGCGTCGGCGAGATCTTGCGCCGAGGACAAGCTGAGCCCGAGATGCCGCACGAGGCCGTCCTTGAGACTGTAGACCCAGCCGTGCACCGACAGGTCCTGCCCGCGCTCCCAGGCGTTTTGGACGATGGTCGTCTCCGCCGTGTTGATCACCTGCGAAATCACGTTGAGCTCGCAAAGCCGGTCAACGCGCGAGGAGATGTCGCGGTAGCAGGCCAGATGCTCTGAGGATTCGGCCGCGACGTCCTGCACGTGGCGCAGCCAGTTCTCGATGAGGCCGAGCTTTGGTTTCTCCAGCGCCGCGCGCACGCCGCCGCAGCCGTAGTGCCCGACCACCAGGATGTGTTTGACCCGCAGTACATCGACGGCGTACTGCATCACCGAAAGGCAGTTGAGATCGCTGTGAACGACGACGTTCGCCACGTTGCGATGCACGAAGATTTCGCCGGGCAGCAGGCCGCAGATTTCATTCGCGGGCACGCGGCTGTCCGAGCAGCCGATCCACAAATATTCCGGCGCCTGCTGGCGCGCGAGCGTCGCGAAAAAATCCGGGTCGCGCCGGCGGATGGAGTCGGCCCACTCATGATTCTTCTTGAACAGCGCAGCCAGCGGATGCATTGCGATGAATCCTAGCGCGATTCACGCAAGCGTCAAAGGCAATGGGGCGTGCGGCTTGTCACGCCGACAAATGCAATCGCGGCGTATCCGTCAGCGCGCGGCGCACCGTCTGCAGGATATCCTGCGTGTTGTACGGCTTGGAGAGAAACGCCTGCGCACCGAGCTCGTTGATGCGTTCGCGGAAATCCTTCGTCGGATAACCGCTGGCCAGCACGATCGGCAAATGCGGCTTGAGCTCGCGCAGCTTGAGGCCGAGTGAAATGCCGTCCACCTTCGGCAGTCCCACGTCGGAAAAGACGAGGCTGATTTCGTCGCGATGATGGTTGAAAATCTCCATCGCCTCCTCGACATCGGCCGCGGTGTGCACGGCGTAGTTGTGCGTGCGCAGCACCGTCTCGAGGAAGAAACGCACATCGGCCTCGTCCTCGACGATAAGGATCGTCTCCGTGCCGCTGAGGGCGGGATCGGCTTGGTGCGAAAGCGGCGCGGGCGGGATGGTGATCGACTTGGGGACGGGGAAGTAGAGCGAGATCGAGGTGCCGCGGCCGATTTCCGACTTCACGTCGACGTAGCCGTGGTGGGCTTGCATCAGGCCGTAGACGACCGGCAAGCCCAAGCCCGTGCCGCGGCCGCGTTCTTTCGTCGTGAAGAATGGCTCGAAGACATGCTGCCGCGTGTCGGCGTCGATGCCCTTGCCGTTGTCCCCCACGCGAAGGCAGACGTAGTGCTCGGCGGCGAACTCGGGCAGCAACTCCGGCAGGTCGCCGGCGGTCGCCAAGCTCGTGGTCACCGCGATGCGGCCACCCTTCGCCATGGCGTCGACGGAATTGGCCACCAGGTTATCGAGAATGCGGTCGAGCTGATGGGCATCGATCAGCACCTTCGGCAAATGCGTCATCGGCTCGAAGACGATGTCCACGCGGTCCGGCAGCTTTTCCTTGAGCGCGTTCAGGTGCGCGGTGATGTAACGGTTGAGATCGGTCGGCGCGACATGGCCGTCGCTCTTGCGCGCGAAGGCGAGGAGCTGCTGCACGATCTCCGAGCCACGGCAGGCCGCGTCGGAAATCGTGCGGCTGATTTCCTGCACGCGCTGCGCGCTAGCCTGCTCCATCGGCAGCAGCGAGGCGTGGCCGAGGATGATCGTGAGAATGTTGTTGAAGTCATGCGCGATGCCGTTGGACAGCGTGCTGATCGCCTCCAGCCGTCCCGCCTCGCGCAGGCGCTGCTGCAGTTGCCGGCACATCGCGTGTTCCTCGGCCTCGGCCAGCGCGCGTTTCACCGCGGGGACCAGCCGCGTCAGACGGTCCTTGAGCACGTAATCGGTCGCGCCGTTGCGCAGCGATTCGATCGCGGTCTCCTCGCCGATCGTGCCGGAGACAAAAACGAACGGCGTCTCGGGCTTGAGCGCGTGCGCGATTTCCAGCGCGCGCATGCCGTCGAAGCCGGGCAGCTTGAAATCGGAAAGGATCAGGTCGAACTGGCCTTTTTCCAAGGCGTCGAAAACTTCGGGGCGCGACTCCACTCGCGTGACGTGGCTGGCAAAGCCGTTATCGGACAAAAGACGGGCGATCAACTCCGAGTCCTCGGCGGAGTCCTCAATATGCAGGATCTGCAATTTGGTCTTCATCCCATCCATCCTTACATCGCTCCAACGATGGACAGTCGACGCTCCGAGCTGACACTGCCTCCCACGGGCGCCGACCTTTGTATAATTATCTCTTTTGTCTACGTCTACGCAACTAATAATGAAAACTTTCAACCTTTTTCACACGATCGCCATTACCACCTATAAAAAGCTTCGGCTGCGTCATGCGGATATGAAGTTGAATCCCGAATGCCCGCTTTCGTACCCGGCGCACACGCGCTTCCCTTTCCCCAACGCAATGGCAGCATGGACGTAACCATCTCCCGAATAAGACGCCATGAAGTCCAAAAATGTTGCGCCGAAAAGCAAGGTTTCCGCGAAGTCTAAAGCGAAGGCCGCGCCTGTCTTCGAACCGTTACACCTCCCGAAGGGCGTCCTGCTCGGCGCGCATACGTCCATTGCCGGTGGTGTGTCCCAAGCCATTCCTCGCGCGCAGGCGTGCGGCTTCACCGCCGCGCAGATTTTCGTGAAGAACAACAAGCAGTGGTTCGCGCCGCCACTGGCCAAGGACGAAATCGCCGCGTTTCTCAAGGCGCGCGAAGCCTCGGGCATCGTCTTCTGCGCCCACAATTCCTACCTCATCAATCTCGCCAGTCAGGACCCCAAGATGTTCGACACGTCCATCAAGGCCATGACCGCCGAGCTCGAACGGGCCGAAGCGCTCGAGCTGCCCTTCATCGTCATGCATCCCGGCAGCCACGGCGGCGCGGGCGAGGAAGCCGGCCTGAAGCGGATCGCCGAGGGGCTCGATAAAATCATCAAGGCGACGCCCAAGTTCCGTTGCAAAATGGCGCTGGAGGTCACAGCTGGCCAAGGAACTGCTTTAGGGTACAAGCTTGAACACTTAAGTCTCTTAAGGACAAGTGTAATCGATGAAACCCGCCTCGGATTTTGTCTGGATACCGCACACTTATACGCGGCCGGTTACAATTTGAGGACCCCCGAAGGCTATCAGGACGTTGTCCGCGAGGTTAAAAATGCGATAGGTGTCGAGCGCGTTTTAGGAATGCACTTAAATGACTCAAAGGTGCCTCTTGGCAAGAGGGTGGACAGGCACGAACACCTCGGTGCTGGAGAGGTGGGAATCGACTGTTTTATCCGCATCGTCCAGGACAAAAGATGGGCCAAAATCCCCAAGGTCCTGGAGACCCCGAAAGGGGAGGACATGCGGGAGGATGTCGTAAATCTGACAAAGCTGGCACCCTACATGCAATCACCCTAGTTGCGGTGGACTTGGGTCCACTGTAGGCTAGGCGCATGGAAAATCCGAAAATTATCGCTTATCTGAAGCCGCACTGCGGCTGGAGTCAGGGTGTTCGTGCCGTTCTGGGCAAGTACCGGTTGTCGTTTGAAGACCGGGACATCTGGAACGACCCGCGCCAACGGCTCGAGATGATTCAGAAAAGTGGTCAAGAGCTTTCTCCCTGCGTCGAAGTCAACGGTAAGATGTTAGCGGACATCAGCGGCGAGGAACTCGAGGGCTGGCTCATCAACAGTGGGCTCATCTCCAAGGATCACGCGCCGGCCGGTGTGCCAATTAACGCGCCCTGTGCTGACCATGGCGAGGTGACTTCAACCCCGATAACGTTGAAGAGATAGTAATATGAAATGATGACGGTATCCCAGCAACAAGCACTTGTTTCACTCCTTCAGGACGGCGATGCCGCAACCGTCGGACTAGTCAAAGGTCAGCTCATGCAGGGCGGCGAGGCATGCCTCGCCGAGTACACGGAACTCCTTCGCCACGCCACTGGGCCGGCCAAGGAGAGCCTGCGCGAAGTCATCCAGGAAATCGAAGCCGCGCGGACCATCGGCGATGTCTCCCGCGGCCTGGCCAAGCTCAAGACGCTGAGCCAGCTCGAGGACGTTTGCTGGGACTTCACCCGCACGGTTCACCCCGGTTTTGAAGGCGGCCCGTACGCCCGCCAACTCGATGATTGGGCGGAAGGCGCGGCCAAGCTCATTTCACCCACCGCGTCCCCGCGCGAAAAGATTCTCTGCCTCGCCCGTTACCTCGGCGCGGAGCAGGGCCTCGGCGGCAGCGGCGACGACTACTACCATCCCCGCAATGGCTACCTGCCGTGGGCGATGGAATTTCGTTGCGGCCTGCCCATCACGCTTTCGCTTGTCTACATTCTCGTCGGCAACCGCCTGAAGATTCCGATCGAGGGCGTCGCCGCCCCCGGCCACTTCCTCGCGCGGCTCGACGGCATCATCTTCGATCCGTACCGCAACGGCCGCATCCTCACCGATGGCGAGTGGGAAATGATCGCGGCGGAAGTGCCCGTGAAGCAGCGCCCGCTGCTGAGCAAGGCCTGCACGCCCATGCAGATAATGCACCGGTTGCTCATCAACTTGCGCAACTGCTATGTGAAGCGCAATGACGTGAATGGCCGCCGGATGGTCGATCACTACCTCGCAGTGCTGCAGCGCTAAATCCGCGCAAAACGATTTAAAGCCGGCAGTCCCGCGCTGGGGGCTGCCGGCTTCCGCTTTTGAGAGTTAAATTCGTCCTATAGGTCCCATCTGTCCCATAGGTCCTATCCGTCCCATTCGGGGATGGGGTAACGGTCGACTAAAACGAGCCGCTGATCCCCGCCTCGGCATACGGCGCGCCGCTGCCGAGATCGTTCTTGAAGGTCGTCTCGTGCGTGTCGAAATCGATCTTGTCCTGGTGGAATGACCACGCGCGGTACGGCATGTAGCCGGCGGACACATCGAGGCTCAGGTTCGGCGTAAACTTCCACAAGCAGCCGGCGCCGATCCGCACCTCGGTGAAGTCGACGATGTTATTATTGAACTGCGCATTCGTCGTGCTCGGCCCGTGGCCGTGATAATCACCAAACTGGTTATTCACGTGGTACGTGCCGTTCAGAATGTCCGCGCCGAAATAAAGCGTCGTCGTGTTGTTCAGCTCGTACTGCAACTGCGGCTTCGGCGGGATGGCCGAGAGCACCCACTTGTCCGCGAACTGCCAGCGGAAGCCCGGCAGGCCGATTACCGGGAAGTCCGACTTCAGGTCCACCTGGACGCCGAAGATGATCTGAAAATCCTTGCTGTAAAGATAAGTGCCGCCGAGCTGGAGCGGGCAGTCGAAGTCATTCCAGCCGACGTTCACGAAATCGCTGTAGATGCCGGGGTGAATCTCCGCGCGCATGATGATCTTGTCGCCGAGCGTCAGGTCCGTGCCGATGATCGCGTTGACCGACTGCAGCGTGTTCGGCAGCGGCGCTCCGGGGAAAAGGCTGAACGAATCGCGCTCTGCATCCACGCCGAAGCGCAGCAGGATGCCGTCCTGGATCTGCGGCGAGGCGACGTAATTGAAATGCGTGTTGACGTTGCTTACCGTGCCGAGGTCCGCACTGCCCTGCTTCGCCTGCGCCCGGCCGGACCAACTGCCCTCCATCGTAAATTCCTGCGAGACCGGAATGCCGTTGTCCTGCGGCGCCGCGATCGTCGGCGTCAGCTCATCCTTGGGATCGGTGCCGGCGGCGGTATCCGCACGCAGACCGGGGGCAGCCAGCAGCGTGGCCAAGACGAGAGTAGGCAGTTTCGAGTTCATTCGTCGTTCCGCCGGGTAATTAAGGCGAAAGGCGGGTAAAAGACAAACAAAAGTTTGGCGTTGAATGACTTCTACTTGAACTCATTGCGAAATGCATCCACGCCCTGCTTCGTCTCCTGCAGCATGATCATGCTTGAGGCCATCCGCTCCGTGCCGTGGAGGTACTCCACGTTCGGCGCGGAAACCAAGTCCTCGCGCCAGACCAGCGTCTCGTTCCTGCCGCCGACCGTCACCGGCCACATCTGCTCAAGCTCGACCGTGGCGTACACGCCGTAGTTCGTGAAGTACTCTACGTCGAACGACTGGATCGAGTTGGCAAAAGCGGCCTGGTAAATCGCGCCCGTGCCGAGCGCCGCGGAGCCCTCCACGTCGAACAGGTCGCAGTACATGTTCGTCGGCGCCATGTGTCCGCCCGACGACGTTGCCAGCGCCTTCGCCGGCGTCTGCGCGAGCAGCTTCTGGTACTCGCCGTAAACCTTCGGGTCCGAGTGCAGCAGGCTCTTCACGTCGTTCAGCGGATGAACGCCGCCGATATCTTCGCTGGCCGAGCCCTTGCCGCTTAGGAACGACTGGATGCGCCCGAGCAAAATCGGCGGCCACACCTTTGCGAAGAGCGCCTTGCCGTCACCGCCCTGCGCCTTGGCCCCGGCGATCAGTTGCGCCTCCTCCTTGCTCACCTGCACCGACGGCTTCTCCGGATCGAAATCCTCCAGCGCCTTGTATTGGAACTGCACCGAGCTGTTGTCCGGCACGCTGCCCAGCCCGGCGAAATCATTCAGCGTCGGCTGCGCGGACAGGTCCTTGTGCAGCCACACCTTCAACTCGGAATGGCTGGCCGGATTCCACGTGCAAAGTTTCTTTGCCACGTCGGCCGGCGCTGCGTTGATGATGAACAACGATTGCGACGTGATCCCGCGCGCGAAGGTCATGATCGGCCCGCGCGCTTGCATGACCTGGCCGCCGGCGAGGGCGTTGAGATCGATGTTCTGTCCAGCAAACGCGCTAAACGCCAGGTCGCTGTTGAGGTCCGCACGCAGCGGCAGAGCCGCGGCCAACGCCGCGACGAGAAGAATAGGGAGGGTCGATTTCATACTAAAGGGGGAAGGAATGCCGCTCAGGCGGCGAAACGGCGAAGCAGGTCGTCCTTCGTAAGACGGATGACGGCCTCATCGAGTTCATTGATTTTTTTGGCCAGTGCGAGGTCCTTGTCGGTGATCACGTTGCCCGCCTCATGCGAAGTCAGCTGCAGATGCACGGTGCGCCAGCGGATGTCGATATCGGGATGATGATTCGCCGCCTCGGCCAGCTTGCCCACCTCGATGACAAAGGCCAGTGCCTCCACGAAATCGGCGCGCTGCACCGTCCGGCTCAAGACCTGGTTCGCCTCGGTCCACCCGGCAGGGACATCGTGCGGCATCCGCTAACGCTAGTGGCAAAAGGTACGAGGGCAAGTCTGTGCTGCTTCCGCGTCCCATCTGTCACATCGGTCCCATCCGTCCCATAAGTCCCATTTTCCCTTGCCTGCCGCACCGCGCTTCACGATCATGCACCGCTCTCCCCATGCTCGACGACATCCAAGCCCTCAGTAAAGAAATCCTCGCCGCCATTGCCGGCGCGGCGACGCCCGACGCGCTCGAGGAAGTGCGCATCAAGTACCTCGCGCGCAGCGGAAGCTGGCCCAAGCTGCTCGAGGGCATGGCCAAGGTCCCCGGCGACCAAAAGCCCGTCGTCGGCAAAGCCGCCAACGCGGCCAAGAACGAGATCACCGCTGCCTTTGACGCGAAGAAGGCCGACCTCACCGCCGCCGCCGAGTCCGCCGACTTCGATCCCACGCTGCCCGGCCGCTACGAGGCGCCCGGCTCGCTCCATCCCGTTTTGCAGACGCGCGACCGCGCCATCGAAATCTTCCGCCGCCTCGGCTTCGCCCTCGCCGACGGCCCCGATATCGAGAACGAAGTCTTCAACTTCGACGCGCTCAACACGCTGCCCGACCACCCCGCGCGCAACGAGCAGGACACGTTCTATTTGAAGGAAGACGGTCTCACCCCCAGCCCCGGCCTCAAGCCCGGCACACTGGGCGGCCGACGGCTCATGCGCACGCAGACTTCCACCGTGCAGATCCGCGCCATGCTCGCGCAGCCGCCGCCGCTCCGCATCATCGCGCCCGGCCGCTGCTATCGCCGCGACGAAATCGATGCCACGCACGGCATGTCGTTCTTCCAGATGGAAGGGCTCGTCGTCGATGAAGGCATCACGCTCGCCGACCTCAAGGGCACGCTCGAATACTTCTTCCGCGAACTACTCGGCGAAGATCTCAAGTTCCGTTTCCGCCCGCACTTCTTCCCGTTCACCGAGCCCAGCTTCGAGGTCGACTGCTCGCGCACCGGCTCGCAAGTGAAGGGCAAGGAATGGCTGGAAATCTGCGGCTGCGGCATGGTCGATCCCGCTGTCTTCGAGCAGGTCGGCTACGACCCTGAGAAGTACACCGGCTACGCCTTCGGCTTCGGCATCGAGCGCATCGCCATCATGCGCCACGGCATCCCCGACCTGCGCTTCTTCACCGAGAACGACGTCCGCTTCCTCCGCCAGTTCAGCACGCGGATCGATTCTTAAAATGTAGCGGCGGTCTATGACCGCCGGTCGTTCGGATGCGGCTTAAAATGTCGCCCCCATTTGCCTCCGCCGATTCTCATGATGCGCTCGAAAAGCAAATCCTTTTGGTCCGGTGCCGCGATTAGGAAATAGGCACGCGCGGTTCCTCTGCCAAAAGTCATGGCGCAGGCACCGACTTCCTCCGGGTAGCGGTGGCAGATAAAAGCGATCTTCTCGGCCACCTGTTCGACGTGCGGCTTCGAGCGATTGAGATGGTGATAGATCAGCACGCTCTGCCCTCGGCTAACAAACGCATCGATGTCGGACCAATAGGCGTATTTGGGTCCTTTCACGCTCGTGCGTTTTACAGAGGCGCATTCAATGCCATTATCCGGGTCCATGAAGATGAGGTCGGCGGATTCCGTCGCCGACAATGCGCCGTGGAGCCATGCGTTCCTCGCAGCGACTCGAGCGGAGGCCGGATGCCCCGGTTCGTACGACAAAGGTTGGCTGTAGAAAATCGTCTCCTCGGGCAAAATCAAGGATGACTCGGCGCTTCCGAGATGACGGTTGCCGCCAATAAGGATATCCCCGTCAAAGAGCAACGAGCGGAGCTTATCGTAAAGCAACTCGTCGCAATCGCGGAACGAAGGATCAACTTTTTTAAGATAGCCGACGTGCTTGCCGTCATCGTTGTGTGATTCGTCGGGGAAAAGGTACCAAATGATTCCTAGCTTCAGCCGAGGCTCTTCGCGAACTCCGCAAAGCGTGCGCAGCAGGCCGTATTTTCCGAAATCGCCGACGTCGCCGAAATAGCGGTGTTGCACGAAGGCATTCTACCGGCGGTCATAGACCGCCGCTACATTTTCATCGCAAAAGCGCAACCGCGCTCAGGATTTCCGCGGCCGCAACTTGCGCCAGCCGAAGAGCGCCAGTGCGCCGCCGGCGAGGAGCGCCCACGTCGAGGGCTCCGGTACAGCGTCCAGGTTGCTGAAATTGTAGTCGGCCAGGATCGCGTTATCCCACGTCGCGGCCATCTCGTCGTAGCCGAGCGTGTTCAGGTGCACGCCGTCGTCTTCGTAGTAGAGATAGCCCGGCGTTTTGGGATTGTTATAAAGGGCGTCCCACATATCGACGTAATGAACATTGGTGCCCCTGTACTGCGTCGCCACGAGGTTCGCAACGTCCAAGTCGTAGTCGTACGACACCGCCGTGGAGTAGGCGCTATTGACCAGCGGCGACGTGCCGTCCACCAGCAGCGTGGCGTTCGGCTCGTAGTACATAATCTGGTTGATGAGCGACTCGAGCCGCGTGGCGGTGTCGGTGGCAAGCTGCGCGGCGGTTTCTGTTCCCCTCGTGCCCGTAAAGAGGGGATCATAGAGTTGAAGCATGTCGTTGGCGCCGATTTGCAGGAGGATGATGTTGGGCGAAGCGGCTGCGCGCCCGCTCGTCCCGCCGCCGGTGAGCCAGTAACCGCCGTCATTGGAGACGCCGTCCGAGCCGGTGACCGAGCCAGCCAGATTGTTGGCGATGTCGTCGATGCGATAACCGTTAAATCCATCTTGCGCGGTCTGGCCCGCAGCGGTCAGCACCGGGCTGGGATTACCGTTGCTCGCGCCAACATAGTTGACGTTCACGCCCTGCGCGCCGAGGGCCAGGTAGAGCGGCGAGCGGTAGCCGCCGGTGTCGAGACTGTTGAGGTACTGGGTCGTGTCCGGTCCGCCGTCGTAGCCCCACGTGAGCGAATCGCCCAACGGCATGACGCTGATGGTTACGGAACCGGTGCCTTGGCCGTGCGAAAATAGCGTCCCCAACGCCAGCAACAGCACGGCGAACGAACAACGGAGACATGTCTTCACAACATTTGTGTACAAGGGCGCTTGATTCAGCTTTTTAAAGCGTCCTGGCGCCTAGGTCGAGATAATTACCTCTCAGGCGTTTGCGCACTGGAGCACGCCGAGAGGATTGGGCACGGTTTACGCCCCGGTTTTGGCGGGCTTGGCTGCCGTTGGGGTGGCCGGATCGGGGGAGTCGGCCAGGAGCGGCAGCGTTGGATACGATTTGCCGCCGAGGATGGGCAGGGGATTGGTCTTGAGCCAGTCCTGCAGGAGGGTCGCGTAGACGCTGCGGAAATCCGTGTTGTACTTGATGTCGCCGTCCGTGAGGTCCTTCGGGTCGAGACTCGGCTCCGCGCCGAGCAGGCCCGACTTGATCTTGGAGCCGATGAGGAACATCGGCGCGGCCGCGCCGTGGTCGGTGCCGCCGCTGGCGTTTTCCTGCACGCGCCGGCCGAATTCGCTGAAGGTCATGATGAGCACGCGGTCGAACGCGCCGATGGAAGCGAGGTCGTCGGTGAAGGCCTTCACCGAGTCGGAAAGTTCCTTCAGCCGCGCATCCTGCGAGCCGCGCTGGTTGGTGTGCGTGTCATAGCCGCCCTGCGAGACGTAGAAAATGCGCGACGGCAAACCGCCGGCGATGAGCCGCGCGACCAGTTGCAGGTTTTTCGCCAGGCCGTTGTTCGGATAATTGCTGCGCATCGGCGTCTTGCTCGTGATCGCGCGGATTTTGTCCGAGCTCACCTGCGCGTCCATCGACGTGCGCTCGAGGAAATCGAGCGCGCTCTGGCCGTTCTGCAGCATCACCGTGCCGGAGACCATGCTCACGCTGCCGCCGCTGTTGGCATGCGCGCCGCCGCCGGAGTTGAAGTCCGGTAGCGCATCATCCGGCGTCGTGTACATGCTGCGATAGGCCACCGTCTCGTCGTCGTTCGGTCCCGCGCCGATGAAGCGGTAGCTGTCGGGATTTTCCAGGCTCACGCCCGTCGGCGTGTGCGAGGCGAAGGCCTGCGGCAACCGCGGCCCGATGTTGACCGCGATGGTCGGGTCGCACCCTTGGCACGCGTTGTCGAAGTAACGGCCAAGCCAGCCGTCGGCGAGATATTTGTCCTCGTCGCTAGCCGTCTGCCAGATTTCCGTCGAGCGGAAATGGCTCCGGTTCGGGTTGGGATAACCGACGCCGCTGACGACCGAGAGATGCCCGTTGTCGAAGAGATCCTTGAAGCCGGTCATGCCCGGGTTGAGCCCGAGCGTGTCGTTGAGCGTGAGCACCGCGTCGTTCTTGATGCCGATGTTTGGCCGCGCGTTATAATAGAAATCGTTCGTGTAGGGCACGACCGCGTTGAGGCCGTCATTGCCGCCGGCGAGCTGGATGAGCACGAGGATCGGGCCGTCCGTGCCGGTCTGGATCTGCGTGAGCGAGCCATCGGCCTGCGCACCGAGCGCCTGGAATGTTTGCGCCACGAAGCTGGGCACAGTCCACGAAAGTGCGCCGCCCAGGATCGTGGTGCGGAGAAAATCGCGGCGGGTGGTGAAGGGCGTGTTGTTCATGGGACGGGTCCTAGGTGAGTTGATATTCAGGCATGCACATGATGAGCCGGATGGCCTTGCGGATATCGGCTTCCTCGAGCGGCGAGCGCGACTTGAGAAATTCCGCCAGCACATTCTGCCGTTGCGGCTTCAAGTCCCCGTTGAGGAAACGCGCCTGCAATGCCGAGAGGAAATTTTGAGTGTCGGCGAGATCCACCGCCGAGAACAGCACCGTGACGTCCGCCGGCCCGATTTGCAGCAGGCCGTCCGGCGAAACGTTGTTGAGCAAGCTGCGCATCTGCCCCTGAAGGCCCGGCAGCGGCACGCGATTGCCCTCGACCAGCGCGGCCGCGTAGTTGTAGCGGTCGAGCAGGTTGTTCGTCGTGATCCACGCGATGCCGCCGTCCCAGCCCTTCACGTTCGGCGGCTGGAAAAGCTCCTGCCCGAGCTGCCGCAGCATCACCAGCGACATCGGCTGCGTCGGCAACGGCGCCTCCAGTTGATGCACCGCCTGGATCAGCCACTGCACCGGGCTCTTGATCTGCGCGCGCATCGCCGACGACGAGTAAAATTCCTTGGAGCGAAACAGCATGCTCATGGTGTGCCTGATATCCATGCCGCTCTTGTGCAGCACATCGGCCAGCGCATCCACGCATGCCGGCGGCGGATTGTCCTGCACGAAAAACCGCCACAGCCGCTCGGCGATAAAGTGCGAGCACTTCGGCTGGTCGCAAATCATGTTCAGCACGTCCTCGCCGCTGTAATTGCCGGTCTGCCCGAAGACCGTCTTCGGCCCGTCGTCGTGATTGCCGGGATGATATTGATAATGCTGCTGGTCCCTCGAGAGCCCCCAGCCCGTGTACGCCTTCGCCGCCTGCTGGATATCCTGCTCGGTGTAGTTGCCTTCGCCCAGCGTGAAGAGCTCCATCACCTCGCGCGCGAAATTCTCGTTTGGGTGCGACTTGTGGCTCTGCGCGCCGTCGAGGTACACCAGCATCGCCGGGTCCTCCGCCACGGCAATCAGCAGTTGGCTGAAGTTGCCCGTCGCGTTCTGGCGCAGCGTGTCATTCTGCAGCCAGAGGAAATACGGATTGCGCACCTTCTCAAAACTCGTCGCGAAATGCCCGTGCCAGAACAGCGTCATCTTCTCCTGGAACGGCCGCGGCCCGAGCGCCATCCGCCGCAGCCACCAGTAGCGCAGCTCCGCCATCTCCGCGTTCTCCTGCTGGTACATTTGCTGGTCCAGCATCCGCTTCGTCTCGGGATCAGCCGCCTTCTTGATCGCCTCCTTGCGCGTCACCATTTCCGGGTCCGGCTGCGCCCAGTCCGGCGCCGGCGTGTCGTCCGGAATCTTGTCGTAGTTGAGGAACCACGAAACCGCGCCGTTCATCCCCAGCGCGTGCAAATTCTCGATCGCCGCCGGGCTTCCCCCGAAACCGGCACGATTCATCAGGTGGGCGGCCGTCGCCTTGTTCCACTGATTGCCGGGAAGCTGATCGAGCATACTCGTTTAAACCCTGCGCCGCAGAGGGAGTTGCGGGCGCGAAGGCCACCACAACGCCCCCTTGGCTACAAACGCCATTCTAGCCCCATTGGCCCCTCAAAGGAATGCTAAAAGCGCCCCCACAATCCTGAAAGAATTGCATCATTCAGCCCAGGGTTGGCGCGCTAGCGCCTACCCTGGGTAGGTGGAGAGCGAGTCAACCCTGAAAGGGTTGAATCACCACAGCACGACTAAGGGGCCGTTCATCCCTTGATAAATGCCAAGAGATCCTCGCAAAGCTGCTCTTTCGCCGTATCCGTCAGCCCGTGCGCGCCGCCCGGATAAATCTTCAGCGTCGCGTTCTTCACCAGCTTCACCGTCTGCTTCGCCGAGGCCTCGATCGGCACCACCTGGTCGTCATCGCCGTGGATCACCAGCACCGGCACGTTGATCTTCTTCAGGTCATCGGTGAAATCCGTCTCCGAGAAAACCTTGATGCAATCGTACGTGTTCTTGTGCCCGCCCATCATCCCCTGCAGCCACCACGCATCGATCACCCCCTGCGACGGCTTCGCCCCCGGCCGGTTGTAGCCGAAGAAAGGCCCTGCCGGGACGTCCTTGTAAAACTGCGCGCGATTCTCCCGTTGCGCCTTGCGCAGGCCGTCGAAAACTTCCATCGGCAACCCCAGCGGATTCTTCGGCGTCTTCAACATCAGCGGCGGCACCGAGCTCACCAGCACCGCCTTCGCCACCCGCGACGACCCGTGCCGCCCGATGAACCGCGCCACCTCGCCCCCGCCCGTCGAGTGCCCCACCATCGTCGCCCCCTTCAAGTCGAGGTGCTCGAACAGCGCCAGCAAATCATCCGCGTACGTGTCCATCTCGTTCCCGTTCCACGGCTGCCCCGAGCGCCCATGCCCGCGGCGGTCATGCGCCACGCAGCGAAACCCGCGCTCCGCCAAAAACATCATCTGCGCCTCCCACGCATCGCTGCAAAGCGGCCACCCATGGCTAAACGTCACCACCGGCCCCGTGCCCCAATCCTTGTAATAGATCTGCGTCCCATCCTTCACCGTGATGTATGGCATAAGAGTCCCTCAGGTTGCGCCGCGCCGCGGCAGGTTAAGTTAAGTCCAACAAGATTCTGAAAACGTGCCACACCTTCGCCGGAAGGAAAGGGGCCAGCGGTCAGTTGTAGCGGCGGTCTATGACCGTCGCTAAGGCTTGATCCCATTCGCCTTATTCACCGCGATCAGCTCATCCTTGATCAACTCATCCTCCGACTCGGGTTCATCCTTCTTGTCTCCAGTTGCCGGTTTGAAATTCTCCGGCCGCTGCGGAAACAACTCGAGCGGCCCCGGGTCGTCTGCCTGCAGATACTGGTACACCCGGCCATGCTGGATGAGCTTGGCCGTCACGACGTCATAGGTGGGCTTGTCCAGCCTCTTGGTAAGAAAGAGCAGCGCACGTCCCACGGGGAGATACTGCGGTTGAACCACCCGTGCAACTTTGCCCGCGGAATCCAACTCCGTGTAGCCCTCGCCGCCCAGCGTGACGCGATAGAAAGTCATCTCGTAGTCCGCATGCACGATCGCGCCCGGCTGCAGGCCGCCCTTGAAAACGCGCACCACCTTGCACGTCACCTCGGTCCGGATCTCGGTCCAGTCCTGTGACGACTCCGGCGGATGATGCGCGATCTTCTTGATCTCAACATTCTGCTCCTCGCAGAGCACGACGTCCTGGGACTCGGCGTTGTACCAATCCATCTGATGCGGACGGATGAGGGCAGCCTCGTTGTCCAGCACCGCGCCCAGCAGCAGGACGCAAGCAAGCCATCCCGTCTTCAGGGGGCCCGGACGGAACGTGCAATCAAGCCTCGAATGGATCGGTCTCACTTCAAAGCAACGTTTGAGAACGAGAAATAGCGCGAATTAAATGAGCTATCCGCCAAACTGACTCTTCAAACTCCAAACCACCCGTCCGCCCACAATCGTGTGCGTCGCTCGCGCGGGAAGCTCCCAGCCATCGAACGGCGTGTTGCGGCTGAGCGAGTAAAACTTCGCCGCGTCGACTTTCCACGCGTGCATCGGATCGATGAGCGTGACGTCACCAGCCGCGCCGGGAGCGAGCGTGCCGTGGTCGAGCTTCATCAGCCGCGCGGGATTGATCGTGAGCTTCGCCAGCATCTGCGGCCAATCGAGCACACGCGTCTCGATCAACTCCCGGGCGAAAATGCCCAGCTCCGTCTCGAGGCCCACGATGCCGAACGGCGCGTCGGCGAACTCCACTTCCTTCTCGTAGCTCGCGTGCGGCGCGTGGTCGCTGGCGAGAATCTCGATCGTGTCGTCGGCGAGTCCTTCGCGCAGCGCGTCCTGGTCCGACTTCTCGCGCAGCGGCGGGTTCATCTTGAAATTCGTGTTGTAGCCCTCGATCGACGCGTCGGTCAGCGCGAGATGGTGCGGCATCGCTTCCCCGGAAATCTTCACGCCACGCTTCTTCGCTTCGCGTATCAACCGCACCGACGCGCCGCTGGAAATATGCTGCGCATGCACGCGCGCGCCGGTCAGCTCCGAGAGCAAAATATTGCGCGCGACAATCATGTCCTCCGCGATGCGCGGCCAGCCCGGCAGGCCCAGCAC
>Ga0302267_10002143_pt1 | contig 24130 bp, 19 predicted proteins | sample III_Bog_E1_3_FD_194555 | JGI IMG/M metagenome (GOLD analysis project Ga0302267, IMG submission 194555) | Peat permafrost microbial communities from Stordalen Mire near Abisko, Sweden - III_Bog_E1_3 | ecosystem: Environmental > Terrestrial > Soil > Wetlands > Peat | place: Sweden: Abisko...
GATGGACCCCGGTGCGGCGGCCGATCTGCTGGCGGAACTTTCCGAGGAACAGTCGGACGCGATTCTTGAGGAGATGGAACCGGAGGAGCGGCACGAAGTTGAGGAATTGCTCGAGTTCGATGAGCACTCGGCCGCGGGCTGCATGACTACCGATTTCGTCTACCTGGGCACGCAGGCCACCGTGGCCCAGGCGGTGCAGGCGCTGCGGACGTTTGACGGAGACCCGGAGTCCGTGACCGAGGTTTACCTCCTGGATGAGAAGCGGATCCTGCGCGGGGCGGTCTCGCTGGCTCGGCTTGTGATGGCGCAGCCGGAGACGCGGTTGGCGGTGTTGGCCGAGCCCAGGGTGCTGTCGTGCCCGGCAGATCTCCGCCAGGACGACCTTGCCGAGCTTTTCGACAAGTACAATCTGCACGCGTTGCCGGTGGTGGACACGCAAAATCGGATGGTGGGGGTGGTGCAGGCCGACCACGTTATCAGTTTCTTGCGCGACAAGTTGTAATGGGCGTCGGCTTCTGCCGATACATTCCCCAAGCGGCGGAAGCCGCGATAGGCGATTCCAAAAATGTCCAAATTGTTCAAAATTGCTCAATTTGGAACCCGGCATGCGTGTTATCAAAGAGAAAATGTGCAGATTGAACCGAATCTGTGAAAGAATTCAAAGATGATCCAGTTTCCCCAAATCATCCAAGGCGGCATGGGCGTCGGCGTCTCCAATTGGCGTCTGGCCAATGCGGTGTCCCGGCTGGGCCAGCTAGGAGTGGTCTCGGGCACGGCGCTCGACCAACTCTTCGTTCGCCGGCTGGCTGATGGGGATGAGGGCGGCCACATGCAGCGGGGAGTCGAGGCATTTCCTTTCCCTGAAATGGCCAAACGCATCTGGAATGAATACTTTGTGCCCGGCGGCAAGGCCCCTGATGCGCCCTATCCGACGGTTCCCATGCACCAGCGGCGGGAGCCGAGCAAGCTCGTAGAGCTGTTGATGGTCAGCAACTTCGTCGAGGTTTTCCTCGCGCGCGAAGGGCACAAGAACCCTGTCGGCATCAATTTCCTCGAGAAAGTGCAGCTTCCTCATCTGTCCTCCATCTACGGCGCGATGCTTGCCGGGGTGGGCTATGTATTGATGGGCGCGGGCATCCCACTGCATATCCCCGGAGTTCTTGACGCTTTTGCAGCGCAGCATTCCGCCGAATACAAGTTGTCCGTGACCGGAGCTTTGCCGGGGCAGGACACGCAAATGCACCTCGATCCGGCATTGTTTACCGAGGGGCGGCTTCCGAAACTGAACCGGCCAAAGTTCCTGGCCATCGTCTCGTCCAACACGCTGGCAACCACTATGCTCCGGAGAGCAAGCGGCCGCGTGGATGGACTGGTGATTGAGACCCCGACGGCCGGAGGCCACAATGCACCACCCCGCGGAAAGCTGCAGCTGAATGATGCCGGCGAACCGGTATACGGCGAGCGGGACCGGGTGGACATTGAAGCGCTGCGGACGCTGGGCGTTCCGTTCTGGATGGCAGGTGGTTACGGCAATGCTGAAAAGCTCCGCGAAGCGCTCGAACAGGGAGCTGCGGGTATCCAGGTAGGCACGGCATTCGCTTTCTCTGAGGAATCCGGCATGCGGTCAGACTTGAAGAGAAAGCTCATTGCCCAGGCTGTCGCCGGCAAGGGTGTTGTTTTCACTGATCCGCTGGCCTCTCCAACCGGGTTCCCGTTCAAGGTGGCGCAGCTTGAAGGAACAGGTTCCGCCTTCCCGATCTATCAGGAACGGAAGCGCGTCTGCGACCTGGGCTACCTGCGCGACCCGTACTCCACCGAGAATGGCTCCATTGGCTATCGCTGTTCGGCTGAGCCGGTGGCCAACTACCTGGCCAAGGGCGGAAAAATCGAAGACACGGTGGGCAGAAAGTGCCTGTGCAATGCGCTGATGGCAAATGTTGGCCATGCGCAAATCCGCAAAGGCAACGTAGAAGAGCCCCCACTGGTGACCGTGGGCGACGATCTGAACACAGTAGCGACATTCCTCGCCCCGGGACGCGAAAGCTACAGCGCCGCCGACGTGGTCGAGTCGCTGATGCGCCTGGTTCCAATGGAAAAGGAAGTCGCAGAGCCGATCGCAGCCATGTCGGCTGTGCAAGCCATACAGCAGGCTCTGTCACGCGAGCCTCTGTTGGGTATGGAGCCGATTATGGCCACGGCCTAAATCGGCGAAAGCGCCGCTCCTGTTCCTCTAATCCAAATAAGTTATGGAACTCGATCCGCAGCTGCCGGCAGCTTCGGAAACGCCGCGTGCGGTTCCGTCTGGTACCAGTAAGCCGTTGAATAGAAATTGTCGGATCGGTCGTTGTCTGTTCCGTGCTCAATTGTCACCCGAATCGACTTTTCAAATGCGATGGGACTTTCCGTGTGCCAGCGGTAAAGGCAATAGCGCCCGCCTTTCTTCTCCGGTGTCACCATCAGCGGCGCACCGTTGTGCTCATACGCAAAACTCTGCCCGCCAAAATCCCAGGCTCCGTTGTAGTAATCCTCGGTTCCGGTGCCGTTAATGGTCGGCAGGACATCGCCGTCGATGAAAATCATGTCGTCCCCTTCGCCAAACCAGCCATCCTTGTTCTGCACCACGGAGTGCGTCACGCCCACAAAATGTCCCTTGCCCGCGGCCTCCATGAAGACGTAATTGTTGGCGCCGTTCAGGTTTTTTTCACCGGGGTTGCCGGGCAACGAAGGGCATGGCGCGGCCTGGCGATATTGCGCATGAAAACGTCCAACGCCTGCGGGAAGAGCGGGGAAGGTGACGTAATCAATGGCGAAGTAGAGGCTATCGGTGCGAACACTGCCTTCGTTGGTCAGTGTGATTCGTGCCGAATGGGAAAACGGCATCTGGAAATACGCATTCAGCGCCTTGATCGGCGCCACGGCCAACAGAGCTGACTGGTAGGTAAAGTACTGCCCCAGCCCCAGGCCGAAGAAATCGCCAATGGGGACTTCGACCGAAGGCGAAGCCTCGCCATCCCACCATGCCCGCAGAACCAGGTTCTTCAGGTGCATGGGGTCCGGCGAGTTGATGGTGAACCATATATGGGTCACCACGCCCGCACCCTCCACCTCGAGCAGTTTTGCGGTCGCGCCCGGCTCAACCGGAACCGCGTCGCCGTTACCGCCACTTCGATCCCAGCTTGAGGAGCGGCGATTTTTGTAACTGCGCAGACGGGCTTGCGCCAGGAACTCCTCCGGCGCGGCGTGACTGGGCATGCGGGGCGGCTCACTCGCGGTGGGCTCCAGTGAAGCACCGGCGGCGGATGGAGCGTTCAGCCCAAGCAAAGCTGCTGCCGGAATGGCCGCAACCATGGAGCCAAGCAATTTGCGGCGTGCGCGCAGGCCTTCATTTGAGTCGGACGGATGCATAGGGTGAGCCCTCCCGGCAGTTGAATGTCGAAAGCGAGTTGTAGCCGGGTGCGGCGGGCGCTGTCAAGAGTAGACCGTTCTCAGCAGTATCCTAGGAGTGAAAGGATATCTTTAGCGTCAGCAAGCGGAAAGCGTGAGGTTCCTTCGCAACGCGGGCAAGTTTCATTCGCATTGTGCGAATACTCGGGAATCATCTGCAAGTCAGGCCGGGCTGCTATCAAGCCGTACAGAATGTCGGCAGCTTCCTTGAACGAAGTCGGATGTTTAGATTTTCGATGCTCTTGCCATACGGATTCGACAGCGCACAGGTCCGCAAGCGGAAGCAATCGGAGAAAATCATGTGCATGCTTGATCGGAATCGTCGTGTTGTCCGCGAGGTCCATGCAAAGGCGCGCCATGCGCGCAGTCAGGTCTTCAATGGAGATCATGCGAAGATCCGCGCCGTCCATCTCGATGGGAATCGCGCGATTCATCGTCTTATCGCAGGCATGAAAGAAGTCCACACGAACGCCAGTTTCAGGATCAACGCCCTGCAACAGAGTCCTGCCCGGCGGTTCGTATGGGTGCACGTGACGAAACAGCAACTCGGCGGAAAGGCCCGTGGGAATCTCATCAAATGAGCTGGCCAAAAAGTCGATGTCATTCAGGGGGCGCGCCTGGGTGACAAGCCCCCTGAGCAAATGATGCAGTTCGACGGCGAAGCCGCCAGTCAAAACCAACCGGGAGAAATCGAAATGAGACAGGGTGGCAAGTGTGCGCCGAGCCCGTTCCGCCTCCGTTTGCGAGAGAAACCCTTCGACCTCCATGACTTTCCTCCGCGTTCAGCGCCACAAGGCTATGGCTTGCCGTTGGATTTGATTTGCGCCAGGTACGCATCAATGCCCTCTTGCCATTCCTTGGCCGCCTTCTTGTCGCCTTCGGTCATGGCGGTTACATGCTGATTGCCTTCTGCCGTTAAAGCCGTGCGTGTGTAGACGACATGCACCCCGGTTGAATCCGCGCTGACTGGCCTGAAGCTCACATCGATGACCGTCACCATGATGTCGGGCATGAAATACACATACTGGAAGTGCCGACCCTCCACGTCGAACATCGTGTTGACCCAGACAGCATGAAATGGCCCGTGCTGAATCGTGAAGACGGCACCTTCGATATCCGCCGCCGGCTGGGGATGGATAAACTGCGGGTCCCAATGCTTGCCGGCCCAGGGCCGTTCCCCCTCGGGTCCGAACAGCGGAGCCGTCACAGCATACGAGGCATGCACCAGCAGATCGAAACTGGTTTGCGTGTGCAGGCGGGGCTCTTGTGCAGCGGGAGCCGACTGGGCAAGCAGCGGCGCTGAGATTCCCGCGCTGGCAATACCCGCGGCAATAAGCGTGAACAGGCTATTCATTTCTTCTTCTCCTTCAGGTTATGACTGTCGCTGGCCTTCAGGGCCATGCCATAGAGAGCCTTGAACTGCTCAATCTCCTTGATCGTTTGAGACGAGAAGGGCGCCTTGCCTTCGAATGCGTGCAGCACGATGCCCTCCAGCAGGTCGCCGAGAGTCATGTCCTTCTGTTCGGCGATGGCCTTCAGCACTTTCAACATGCGTTTTTCCATGCGAACCCCAGTCTGGACTCGTTCTACGACGACCGGTTCGCGCTTTGCTTGTTCATCTGGCATCTTTCTCTCCTGTTATCTTGGTACAAATGTACCTAAATAATTAGCTCAGGTCAATCGTGGGTTACATGCCTCATCAGAGTCACCCCCGCCCGGTTCGCCAGACGGGGTCTGCCCTGTTATGGTCAGTGAGGAAACTTTGATGACTCCCCCATAGGAATCCGCGGGCATGTTGAAGCGTTGGCGAATACGGATAGTTCTGTTTCTGGCCGTGCTCGGTCCGGGATTCATAACCGCCAATGTTGATAACGATTCCGGCGGCATCCTCACCTATTCGCAGGCCGGCGCCCAATACGGCTACAGGCTGCTGTGGACCATCATTCCCATCACCATCGCGCTGATCGTGGTACAGGAGATGTGCGCTCGCATGGGCGTGGTCACTGGCAAGGGATTGAGCGACCTTATCCGCGAGGAGTTCGGCCTCCGGCTCACGTTTATATTGATGATTCTGCTGGTGGTGGTGAATTACACCAACGTAGTTACGGAGTTTATCGGCATTGCCGGGTCCATGCACCTGTTCCACATATCCAAATTCTTTTCTGTGCCATTTTGCGCGGCGCTGGTTTGGTACATGGTGGTGCGCGGCAGTTACAAGAGCACCGAAAAGATATTTATCGTTGCCTCGCTCGTCTATATCGCCTACATTTTTGCCGGCGTACTGTCCCAACCAGACTGGCATGACGCGCTGCTGGCCACCGTTGTGCTCCCGCCCAGGTCGGTATGGCGGGAAAGAGACTATATGTACACGGCCGTAGCGGTTGTGGGCACAACTATCGCGCCGTGGATGCAGTTCTATCTGCAGTCATCCATCGTGGAGAAGGGAATTCGCGTAAAGGACTACGCCGCCTCGCGTCTCGACGTGATTATCGGCAGCCTCTTCACCGACATTGTGGCGTGGTTCATCATAGTGGCCTGCGCGGCGACGCTCTTTGTGCATGGAATGGGAGCAATCCAGGTTGCCAGTGACGCAGCTGAAGCCATGCGTCCGCTGGCCGGACCCTACGCCTATCTGCTTTTCGCATTCGGTTTATTCAACGCTTCTCTGTTCGCGGCCTCCATCCTGCCTCTTTCAACCGCATACACGGTCTGTGAAGGGCTGGGCTTCGAGTCAGGTGTGGACAAGCGCTTTAAAGAGGCTCCGTTCTTTTATTGGCTCTATACATTGTTGATTGTAGGCGGCGCGGTCACGGTGCTCTTGCTGCCGGATGCCCAGCTTATTAAGTTTGCCATCTACTCGCAGGTGCTGAATGGAGTCCTGCTCCCGGTCATCATCATCTTGATGCTGATGCTCATCAATCGCAAAGATCTGATGGGCGAATATAGGAATTCGCGTTTGTGGAACATCATTGCGTGGGCCACAAGCATCATCGTGATCGGTATGTCAGTAATTCTTGTGCTGCCCCAGCATTAACGACCGACGGAGCGGCAGCTGCCTTTGGATCTGACTGGGAACGGCCTCACTCAAATGACAGCTTCAAAACCGCTGAGGGTACCGCCGAAATCCAGACCGGTTGGCGTTCTAGTAATCGCGTTCGATCACGCAACGGCCAGACGCTTAAGCCGAATGCGGTCCGGAGGTATTTGCGCCAGGTCATAGTGGGCCTGCTGGGTGATCCAGCTTTGGGCGCTGCCGCCGAAGACCTGCGAGAGCCGAATGGCCATTTCCGGCGAAATGCCTCGCTTGCCGTTGACAAGTTCAGACAGCGTCGTGCGGGTAACCCCCAGCGCCACTGCGGCTTCGGTGATGGAGAGGTTGAGCGGCTCAATGCACTCGGAAAGTACAACGCTGCCGGGATGTGGTGGATTTTTCATAGGCATGGGGAAACCTCCTTAGTGATAGTCCAGATAATCAACTTCAAACGCATGGCCCTCCGCAAACCTGAATATAACCCGCCAGTTGGCTCGAACCGTAACCGCCATAAAGCCCCGCAGATCGCCTGTCAATCCATGTAAATTGAAGCCAGGAAGATTCATGTCTTCGGCGGAATCGGCTGCGTCCATACGCGCGAGGATGTTGCGTAGTTTGCTTTGGTGCTCGGCCGGAACTCCTCGAGGGTCATCGTCCTCATAGAGGCGCTTCAGCCCCTTGTGGCGAAACGATCGAATCCCGAGGAAGTGTAATGCGTAACGTAACGGATGTCAAATAAACTGTCTCTCGGGCAAAGCGCTTACAGCAGCTTCCCCGCAGCCAGATCACGAATAAGCCCTCGGTCCGCAGCCAGAAAGTCATAGCCGGGCAGGTCCTCGAGTTTGGTCCAGCGGACCTGCTGAAAGATGCGGTTCACGATCTCGCCGGAAAACTCATGAACGGCGAAAAACTGCAGATCGACTGCGCCCCCATGCCGGTAATTGTGGCGAATGCGCGTAACGCGGGGGCCGATGGTGGCCTGGATGCCGAGTTCTTCGTCGAGTTCGCGCGCCAAAGCCTGCTCGGCGCTCTCGCCAGCCTCAATCTTGCCGCCGGGAAACTCCCACTGTAGCGCCATGGGTTGATCGGCGCGTCGTTGGCCGATCAAAACCTCGCCACCGCGCACAATCAATGCGGCCGCGACAAAGCGAAGCGCGGGACCGGCCGGGCGTGGATTGGTGTTCGGTTGGGCTTCTTCCACGACTCTAGTGTAAACGCGCCAGAAGGATCGCCGAGGTCAAATAGATTCAAGCACTTCGGTGTTGTCAAATCTCGTGAAAATAGACGACAGAGTGAGCAGAAGGGGAAGAGCCGTTATTCCCCACCCACGCCGGCGTGAAGCCCTTCGACAGACTGGGGCAGGAAATAGCCCCAACCCCTTTGTGCCGCCGCCTCAAGTAGTGCCGGAGATGGGTTCACCGGAAAGGCATTGCGGGCCACTTCCAGCATGGCAAGATCATGGATGGAATTGCCGAAGACCGCGTCAGGGTTTGGCAGGCCAATCCGCGCCAGCGAAGCAGCCTTACCCTCATCAGTGGGCACGTCCACAAGTTCACTGCAAATCACGCCCGCGTCAACGCGAACCCGTGCGGCCAGCACATGGTCTTCGGGAATCTCAAGCTCTCGCACACCTTCAGAAATGATCCAGTGATTGGTGGAACTGACGGCCCAAATTTCTACACCCGCCTGGCGCAGATTGTTAAGCAGAGAATGCATTTCAGTGAATACATTGGGACGCACAAATTCCCGCACATACTTGGCCGCGGCTTCCCTCAACTCCTGGTCGCGCAGCCCAGCGTATATCTGCACCATCTCGCCGCAGATCTGCAACTCGCTCACACCACCGGCCCGATATGCGCGATGGCGATCATCGATCCAATCGCTCGTGGACCGAGAAACGAGTCCCTGTTCCAGTGACCAGACCATGAATCCATAACCCGCGTCTCCACTCCACAGGGTTCCATCGCAATCAAACACGGCAACACTTGGCTTGCTCCCGAGAACCAGGCCCTCGAACTCCTGGGCAGTCCACCGGGGGACTTCAATTTCTGTTGGCATCCACCAATCCTTCAGCTTGATTGAAATGTCTTCTAGGCTTATTGTCCTCCAAACCGGCAGGTTTTTGCACGTGAACGTTTGAAGAAGGTTGAAGGGAAGCCCTATGGGCAACATCAAAAGCCGTCAAGATCCCATAATGACGGGCAAATAGTGTTCGCTGACCTGGCGTGCATTCAAGGTCTAGTTACTGAATTAGCCCCAGAGTGACGAGTTCCTTCTTCAGCTTTGCGGTATCGATTGGCTTCACCAGGTAGGCGTCGCATCGGCCCAGAAGTGCTGTCGCAATGCTGTCCGAATCGGTATGGATGGTGGTCACGATAATCTTGGCGGCTTTCGAAACGTGCCGTGCGGTTTCGTGCTTGCGAATCTCGCGAATTGCTTCCTGGCCATTCATCTGGGGCATTCTCAGGTCCATGCAGACCAGGTCGTATTCTCGATGGCTCTGAATTGCCAGCAGGACCGCATCCACAGCTTCATGTCCGTCGACGGCAATGTCACATTCGCCATATCGGGAAAGAAATGCCTTTAGCAGCTTTCGATTGGTGGCGTCGTCTTCCGCAACTAGACTCTTCATCATGTTCTCCTTTTGCCGTGCAATCTTCTGTGGTTGCGCTTGCACCGGTGTATCGTCTTTCCTTCTGTCCGGAAGCATCTCGCGGATTTCGCCCATAAAACTATCTCAGTTCCGCGCGAATTCGTTCTGAGAAGCGACGGTTCATATGGCTTATCGGCGGAATTCGCTTCGCACATGAGTAAATTCAGAAGCGTATCAGGATGTCTCAACCGGTCGACGATGTTATGGACTGCTGAAGTTGGCCGATGAATTTGGAATGGCCGAGCCGCCCCAGACCAACACGCAAGGATTGAAACCCTTAGCGCGCATCCCTTCCGGACTTGCTGCCGTAGCCATTTTCGTCACAATGGCCCTGGTGCTGCTCGCATATTCTGAAATGCACAGGATTAAAGCAACTGCAACGCGCATAACGGGGGACACGATGCCCTCCATTTACTTGAGCGGCCAGTTGCAGAGTCTCACGCTGCTCCGGTATACCCTGCTGACTGACTACGTCGATCCAAGTGACAACGCGCAAAAAACAGCGCTGGACAAACAGATAGACAGAGCCAATGCTCAGATCGACGATGTCATAAATCAATACGACAGCCTGATCGATTCGCCTACGGACAGGCTGTTATTCCAAACCCTCAAATCAACGCGCGCCCCTTACGACGAGTGCTTCAATCGAGTCCGTGGCCTTGGCCGTCAAGGCCAGGTGCAGGAGGCGCGGAATCTGATCAGAACTGAGCTGGTTCCTCTGCGCAATGCCTTCCTGAGTGCCGCGGAGGCGGAAGTCTCATGGAACAAAGCCGATGCGGACGACTCGGTCCACGAAATCTCGAAAGCAGTGAACTGGACCTCAACGAGTATTCTGATTTGCCTGGTTTTTGGCGTCGGAGTTGTCTGCTCCATCATTGTCATTCGCGCGCTTCTCCAAATTGAAATGAAACTCCGTGAAAGCGAAGACCGATTCCAGAAAGTCTTCGAACACGCGCCGGTGGGGATGGGCGTGGCAGGGCCGGACGGGCGGCTTATCCAGGTGAATGCCGCGTTCTGCCAAATGCTGGGTTGCTCCGAGCAGGAAATGATTGGCAAGGACTGGGTCCAATTCTGCCACCCCGACGAACTGGCTGCGGCCCTCGACAGAAAGGACCGGTTGTGGCAGAGTTCGGCCGCCGTACTGAAACTCGAAAGGCGCTACATCCATCGGAATGGAACCCTTGTCTGGGCAAATGTGCGGATCTCGCTGATAAGAAAAAACGATGGGAGCCCACTCTATTCCGTGGTTCAGGTTGAAGACATCACCGACCGCAAACAAGTCGAACAAATCTTGCGAGACAGCGAAGAGAAGTTTCGCCAGCTCGCGGAAAATATCCGAGAAGTGTTCTGGATGATGAATGCCGCAGGCACTGAAATCCTCTACGTCGGTCCCGCCTACGAAGAGATTTGGGGCCGCACCTGCTCAAGTCTTTATGCGAGCCCGATGAACTGGTTGGAAGCGATACATCCCGAGGACCGGGGCCTGGCGCACGCAACCTTTATGAAGCAGTTGCAGGGAGAGAGCATCGATTCCGAATACCGAATCATAACTCATGACAAACATCAAAAGTGGATACGGGACCGGGCATTTCCTGTTCGCAACGAAAACGGCAAAATCATCAGGATTGCCGGAGTTGCGGAGGACATTAGCGAGCGTAAGCAGGCGGAACATGCCTTGCTCGCCTCGCATGAATTCGTGCAGTCCACCATCGATGCCCTGTCTTCATCCATGTGCGTATTAGATGAAACTGGCAAGATCGTCGAAGTGAATCGCACCTGGAAGGACTTTGCTGTAGCCAACTGCAAGGAGCATGTTCGCGAGTGTTCAGACTTTTCTCAACTGGAAAATCAATTCGGTTCGGGTGCCAGTTACCTGGATGTATGCGACCGGGCGGTTGCGAACGGCGCCGTGGAGGCCGTGGAGTTTGCCGCGGGTATCCGAAGCTTGCTGCGCGGGGACATCGAGGAATTTACAAAGGAATATGCATGCCATGCTCCTCACGAAAGACGATGGTTTGTTGCCAAACTTACGCGATTCTTCGACCATGGGCTTCCTCGCGTCGTCGTCGAGCATGTCAATATCACAACCCGCAAAGTCGCGGAGGAAGCGATGCGCACGGCCAAGCTGGAAGCCGAAGCGGAAGGAGTGCGTGCGAACCTTCTCGCCCGGGAAGCTGAGAGAGCTACGGCGGCCAAGAGCGAATTCCTGGCCAATATGAGTCACGAGATTCGAACACCATTGAATGGAGTCATTGGCATGACGGGGTTGTTGCTGGATACGGAATTAAGTGTGGAGCAACGCCACTACGCAAAACTCGCCCAGAGTAGCGGCGAAGCGTTGCTTCAGTTGATCAATGACATTCTCGATTTCTCAAAGATAGAAGCAAAGAAGCTCGAACTGGAGTATATCGATTTCGATCTTCGAGTTTTGTTGGACAATCTTGCCTCGATTTTTTCGACGACGGCGCAAGCCAGGGGAATCGAATTCAAGTGCATTGCCGATCTCTCTGTTCCGACCAATCTTCGCGGAGATCCAGGACGCTTGCGCCAGGTCCTTACCAATCTTTCGGGCAATGGGATCAAGTTCACGGAAAAAGGGGAAGTAGTGGTCCGCGTCGCGCTTGTAGAAGCAGGAGAATCCGATTGCCTGCTGCGTTTCTCAGTGCACGATACGGGCATCGGCATTGGGGAAGACAAGATCGGCGTACTCTTCCAGAAGTTCAGCCAGGTAGAGGTCTCCACTACGCGAAAATATGGCGGCACGGGGCTGGGACTGGCTATCTCAAAGCAGTTGGTGGAAATGATGGGTGGAAGCATCGGCGTAACCAGCCAGGCGGGCAAGGGATCGGAGTTCTGGTTCACGGCGCGATTGGCGCGGAGCCTTGGCATGAGTAGACAGGCCGATGCTCAATCGGAAGGCCAGATGAAAGCTCGGCTCATTGGACGAGTCCTGGTTGCCGAGGATAACTCCACCAACCGGGAGGTGGCCCTGGGCATCCTGCACAAGCTTGGACTGCGCGCAGATGCGGTAGCCAATGGCGCGGAAGCAATCAGTGCGCTGGCGTCCACTCCATATGACCTGGTTCTGATGGATATGCGTATGCCGGTGATGGACGGCATCGAGGCCGCGCGCCAGATTCGCAATCCAGATTCCGCGGTTCTCAACCACGACATACCGATCATCGCCCTGACAGCGAACGCGATGCAGAGCGACCGAGTGAACTGCATTGCGGCAGGCATGAACGACTTTGTGTCCAAACCGATCATAAAGGGCGTGCTGCGGAATGCACTGGAGAAATGGCTGCCCATCGACGAATCCGCGATCCCGACAGTGGAAACCCCATCCAATCCAGCGCACACTAAAGAAGGTGGGACAGAAGTGTTTGATCCGGCAGGCGTGTTGTCCCGTCTGGAGGGGGACGACGAACTGGCGCAACTTGTATTCGAGACATTTCTCGCTGATATTCCGCACCAGATTGAGGGCTTGAAGGAGTTAGTAAAAACTGGGGATCATGGCGGCGCCGCGCGGCAGGCTCACTCAATTCGAGGCGCTTCCGCAAGCGTTGGCGGCGAATCACTGCGGAAGCTTGCGACGCAGATGGAAAACGCAGCCGATGCCGGGGATTGGCATCTTGTGGTTTCCCTCATGGACGAATTGGAACTTCAATACGCTCTGCTCAAAAATGCAATGGAAGGAAGCTTGTTTGTGCACATAAAGTGAAACTAACTCAGCAACACCGAACAGAGCCCGAGAGACTTGGCTCATAGGTGAGTCATGTTATTGAAATGCCTTGATGTCCTGTATTGCAGCTATCCCTTGGTCGAATTTTGACGATGAACTAGATGGACTGCCGAGCCAAGCGGGATGAGGGAGCATAGACGATGATTGACCGGGAATTACGGCTGCACCGGATTCAGAGGAGAATGATCCTTCAAGTTGCGTTTGCATTTCTTTGCGAGGTTTCCTTTCTTGCATTCTTGTTTTGCCTCGAGGGGCAGGTCTTCGTCGCCAATCGGATCCGCATCGTCGCAGGGCTGGCTGTTCTCATATTTGTACCGCTACTCATGGTCGAGGTCTGGAACTGGAGGATGGCTCGCCGTGCCGTATCCGACATGTGGGCGTTCGGCCAACTCAATTTTGATGAAGTGTCGCGAGAGTTGGCTACCCGCAAAGCGATCGAGGCGGACATCAAGGACTCCAAGCCTTACATCGACGTAATGCACGATCAAATCGGCGACTCCCTGACTGAATCCGAGCGCGAAGTTGTCGTGGTGATTGAGCAGATCAATACACTGAATGAAAAGAGTGTCAAACAGAGGGAGCATATCGCGCGATCGGTAAAGAGCGCCGGCGAACTGACGAAAAACACCGAAGTCCGGTTGGGGAACAACCAGGGAATCATCGTTGCGATCGAGATGCAGTTAGAGGCGCAGACAGCAGAATTCAAGGAGAATTTCGAACGTATTCAAGGACTCGCTGGTGATGTTCGCGCGTTGACTCCACTGATCAAGACCATCACTTCCATAGCACAGCAGACGAACCTGCTTGCGCTGAATGCCGAAATCGAGGCGGCTCGCGCGGGTAGCGCTGGACGCGGCTTCGCCGTGGTTGCCTTCGAGGTTAGAAAACTTGCGGTGCTCTCCACCCAGGCGGCCGCCGACATTGGTGGAAGAATTCATGCTACGTGCAAAAGGGTGGACGAGGAAATGACCTTGGCGCATGCTTCCCTTGACCGCCACGTGGCCGGCAACGCGATGAGTCGCCTGACCGCCGATCTGGGTGAAATGCAGACTGAGTTCTGCAACAACAGCAAGCTGCTGCTGGATGTGATCACCGAGGTGGACGCGAACTATGAGGAGAGTGTGACCCGCCTTTCGGAAGCGCTCGGGCACATCCAGTTCCAGGATGTGATGCGCCAGAGGATGCAACACGTGCAGGAAGCGTTGATGGAGATGCGGGATCACTTGCTGCAGTTATCGGAAAGGCCAGATCGTCCAGGCTGGGACGGCCTCTTCAGCACCACGTTCAAGGGCATGCTTGAATCCCATCTGAGCAGCTACAGGATGGCGAGTCAAACGGCCACTCATCTTGCTGTCACGGGAGGCAACTCTGACGGCGCGCTTGGCGGTTCGGCGATCGAATTGTTTTGATGTTGATGAAGTTGATTCCTGATAAACGAGGTTCAGCTTCGTGCGGCCTTCGTTGGGGATGGCCGCGGAACGCAGATAATCGGGAGTGTGGACAGCACCCGCAATCTTCCGCTGTTGAAGGATTACCAAATCTACCTTCGGGTGGAGAAGGGGCTGCGGCCGCTTACCTGTGAGGCGTACGACAACGACCTGAAGTCCTTTGCCGAATTCATTGAGGGGCGCCAGGGCGTCCTGGTGACGGCGGCACAGCAGGATGTGGCAGGTTTCCTCGAGCACCTGCGGAATCATGGAATCGACTCTCGCTCCTCGGCACGCAAGCTGAGTTGTCTGCGCGGCTTCTACAGGTGGCTGCTCCTCGACCGCCGTATTCACCACGATCCTACCGTGAATATCGAGTCGCCCAAGGCGTGGAAGGTGTTACCCAAGTCGCTGGCCGAGAGCGAGGTGGTGGAGATGCTGGATCGGGCCGGCGTGGCCGCTTCGCATCCCCAGGCGCAAGCCATCGCTTTGCGGGATAGTGCGATCCTGGAGCTCTTATACGCCGGAGGACTGCGCGTTTCTGAAGTGACTGCGCTTTCCACGGGCGATCTTTCACTGGACGCTGGACGTGTGCAGGTGCGGGGCAAAGGCGATAAGGAACGCATTGTGCCACTGGGTTCAACGGCTGTGCAGGCGTTGGAAAAATATCTGCGCGAAGGGCGCCCGCACCTGGCGCGCATCAGTTCATCGCGTAAGTCCAATTCTGCGCGGCAGGATGCGACGCGGCTCTTTCTCTCGCTGCGCGGAATGCCTCTGACGCGCCAATGGGTCTGGCATCTCGTCAAAGCCGCGAACGTCGATGCAAGCCCGCATCGTCTGCGTCATAGTTGCGCTACGCATATGGTGGAGCACGGCGCCGACCTGCGCAGCGTGCAACTGATCCTGGGCCACGCCGACATTTCGACGACACAGGTGTACACGCATCTGGCGCTGGGCCGCCTCAAAGCCGTGCATCGCATGCATCATCCCCGAGCAACCCGCAGCATCGCGGACCCCGGCTCTAACCCGCAAGGCAATCTGTTGGTTATGCCGACCGAGGAGAAGCGATGAGCAGCCCGGTCGTTCCTGCGTCTACCTCGTCTCTTGCTTCTCTGGTTGACGACTATCTCCGCGTGCTCGCCAATGAGCGGGGCGCATCCACGCACACGATGCGCGCTTATCGGCGCGAACTGCAGGGCTTTGCGGATTTTCTCATGGAGCGTTACGGCAGCGATCAGGCAGTGCAGGCGATCGAGCACACACAGATTCGTGCGTATTTAGGCACACTCTACGAACGCGGTCTCTCCAAAGCCTCGGCTGCTCGCGCCCTCGCCGCTGTGCGCAGTTGGTTCAAGTGGCTGGCGCGTGCAGGTTATGTCGACAAGAACGTCGCGTCGCTCGTGGCTACTCCGCGCCTGCCCAAACATCTGCCGCGCGTTCCCTCCATTGAGGAGATGAACCGCGTGGTCGACTCGGTTGACGAAGATGCCGCAAGTTGGCCCTCACGCGACAGGGCCATTCTCGAAATGCTCTACGGCTGCGGCATCCGTAACGCGGAGCTGACCGGGTTAAATCTCAAAGATGTTTACTGGGCCAATGAAGCTGTCCTGGTTCGAGGCAAGGGGCAGAAGCAGCGCTATGTGCCTCTGGGTGACGCGGCAGCTCAAGCGTTGCGCGCCTATCTTGCGGAGCGAACGGCGCGGCTGGCCGCGGGCGGTAAGGCAAAAGGAAACGCGACGCCTGCCTTGTTTCTGAACCTGCAATTACGCGGCCTGGGAAAGCCCGGTGGTGAGGCGCGGCTCACCGTCCGCAGCGTGGGACGGATCGTGAAGCGCATTGCGGTTCTGCGTGGTCTTTCCGCGGATGTGCATCCACATACGCTTCGCCACGCTTTTGGCACACATTTGCTGGAAGAGGGCGCGGACTTGCGCGCGATTCAGGAGCTGCTGGGCCACGAACGGCTCTCCACAACCCAGCGTTATACGCAGCTGACGACCACCCAGTTGACGCAGGTCTACGACCGCACTCATCCGAGAGCACGATAGTAGCGAACGAAGGAGCCGCGCTATTTACCTGTAGCGGATGCCATGGCTGCGCGGCCCGGCAGTGCATCGCAAAGTGCCAACGCAAGCAATGGATAGGCGGTCCCGCTATAAGTGATGAACTGCCAGCCGTCGCGATTCAGTGACCGTGTATACCATCTCCCGGAGGCCCGCTGGTTAGTGAGTAGCCACGACACGCCGCGCTGAATGCGAGGATCGCTCGAGGGTACGCCAGCTTTACGAAGGGCGATGATGGCGAGTCCCGTCATGTGTCCGTCGCTCGGCGGATCGGAGAGTTCCAGTTCAGCTCGAAGCTTCTCCGCACGATTCCCCTTGCCCCACTCTTCTGGTTGAGCAAAGGCCCTGATCGACCACCCGCCATCAGGCTTTTGATGGCTCAGGATCAACTGGATTAACTGCTGTTGCCGCGATGCGCTGAGCAGCCCAGGGAGTTCCGTGGATGCCCACAGCAGATCCGTTCGATCGTAATCGCCCTGCAGCTTGCTCTCCGACCGAAGTAGTTTTTCAAGCAGTTGGATCTTGGCTTCAATCGGCTTGCCATGCTGCTGTGCCAGCCAGCCCGGCGCGTTCCCCACAGCCCGCGCTGCCACGGTTGCCAACTGGTAGCCTTTGGATTCAAGCGGCGGATTGTTATCGTCGCTGATCGTCCAATCGCCGTCGGCGCGTTGAAGCCTGAACATCATGTCGAGTGCTTCCGCAGTCTCCGGAGACAGGTGATGCGTCACGTTCGCATCCCAGATCGCCAGTCCCGCTGCCACATACACTTCCTGCGTCGAATCGAGTTCAGGCCGCAGGTCAGCGGGATCGGTAGCCTGCTCTTCGCGAAGCGTGGCGACAAAGAAATCGCGCAGCTCCTTTTGCGGCTGTCCAAGCTGCGGAGTGAGCAGAGGCCGCACCACCATGTACGAACCGTTGGTGTGACAGGCCACGCATTTCCAATCTTGCGTCCAGGCCAGCGCCCCTTGTTCCATGTAGTCGACGGCCAACTGCAGTGAAAAGGGAATCTTGCTCTCCGCCGGCGAAGGGCGAGCATACGTAACCGTTTTCAAATGGTATTGATACTGGAACGGAACCTTCCACGCCGCATCTTTGTTCGTGCGCCGCAGTTCGACGGGCACCGAGTGGTGGTCGAATGTAAACGTGCCACTAAGCTCTGAACCGTCGGCATTCAGCTTGCCGGCGTATTCACCCTTGCCGCCGGTGAGAGTGACTTTTAAATCCGAGCCATTCAGAACCACGGAGTCGACATGCAAATCATCGTGGAAAAACTCCACATAAAATCCAGGAGCTTCCCAAACCCCTTGATTGTTTTTCGCAATCTGCAAAACCATCCGCCGCGAATCGGAATCCAGGTTGAATGTCCCTTGCCACGTGGCAGCAATATCCTGCGCAGCGAGCGGACCCACCAGCAACCCGGCAGTTGCAATCACGCTGAAAACTCGCATTCTCATTGGCGATTTCCTTATGCAGCGGAAGCCCTCCGCCATAAATAATGTCCACATGTCAGAAACTGATTTTTCGATTCGGATACCAGGTGAGCTGGATGTTTGTCGTGGTGACCGTCTGCTGGCCGGTAACGTAGATGGGCGCTTTATAGTGCTCATACGCGAAGCTGCCATTCACTTCAAAATCCTTGCCAATGCGCTTCACCACCTGGAAGTCGATGTCGTTGAGGGTGGTTCCATATTCAACGGCCTGATTGATGGTGGGGGCTGGGGCTTCAATAAAATCCTTCGCCGCTTTCTGATCGCGCGTGCTCACCTGGATCCACTCATTCCCGCTCAGGTGATAGGTCAGCCACGCCTGGCCGCCCTTGTCTTCGCGGCCGATCCAGTCGCCGAAGAGCTGGCCGTTGTTGGTGTATCCCTGCCGCTGAATGCCTTCAAAGTACATGAACTCGCCGTAAACGCTGCGTGCGACCGGCGGGTCCGAGGAGATCCCTTCCACCCGGAGATCCAGTTTTTGAAGTCCAGGTACATGGGACAGATACAAACCAGGCCGCCAGGAGGCGCGCCGCGGTGCATCCGCCGGAGAAACATCGTCGTGCACTTCAGAATCGCAATAAAGCGTTAGCCATTTGCGGACGTACGGAAGGCGATAAGAAAAGTCGAATGCGGCGAAGCGGGCGCCGGGATCCTGTCGGCTGTTTTTGACTGCACCAGTAGTGTTCGCGGTGCTGAAGAAGCTTTTGAGAAAGGTGTGCAGGGTCACTGGCACGTGGTCTTTGCCGCCCCAGATAGCGCTGCGTTGGAAGCCGAATTCGAGATTCTCAGTGGGCCGGAGACTCACCTTCTCGGTATGAAACCAGGGGTCGAGAGGATAAGTATGGCCCTTAAGTGGACCAACCAGAAACTCGTAGCGGAACGGTCCCGTCAGCTTGGATAGCCCGGGGACATTAAGCGGTTCGACGCGGTTTATTCGGAACGAATAGATATTCTCAGCGTTGTTGGAGTAGGCCATGCCGCCACCCACACCAGGTCCGAGCCAGTCATCCTGCTTGCCGAATGAAATCTCGTGATTCAGGTAGTTCGCGCTGACGTATGCCTCCATCACGCGGCCTAGCGTGGCTGTAGCAATCGGCCCATACGGAATGGTGCCTTGCGCATTGAGCGGGAGCGGCGTGCATCCGGTCTGTGAGGCAAAGCAATCGGGGGTGAAGTAGTTCAAAGTGCCATCCAGCGTGGCCAGGGTCTGGGTCAGCGCTGCGGAGTAGCCAGCCGCTGAGGGCGCGCCCTGAAATTCACCGCGTGCGTAAAGCACAAACCTGCCAGCGGCCGCATACCCACTGGCGCCGGAGTAGTTGTTGAATCCGTTGCTGTATGGTCGCCCATAGTCGTTCACGATGGTGGAACCCAGGTGGTAGCTGTCGCGCAGCGGCGTTCCGCTGATACTTCGCATCACCGAGTAGGCTGACTCGAAGCGAACACCAGCTTCGCTCGGAGGGCATGGGCCCGTGAAATCTCCGTGAAGCTCGCGAGTCAGCGCTTCGTAAATTCCCTGCGCTTCGTCAACGGCCGGTCCTGAGGCATCGGGGGATTCTATCTGGTTGCTGGCATCGTCGAGCATGTGGTCAATGCTTGAACGTGTCCAGGGGCGCATGCCGAGATATACGGTATCGATGAATCCGAGGGAATAAAGCCGAAGAACTGCCGGATATACCCAGCTGTCGACCGGAATATATGGGGAATCGAGCTGCGAGGTTTCGCAGTCACTTGCGGGCGAGCTGGGAACCTGAGATACCAATGCCGGCCCGTGAACCGCTCCCGGTTCTTCTGCCGCCACGGCTTGCGTGCCAACAAGGGCTGCGATCGAGAGACCTGAATAAAAGAGCGCACAGCGGATAGCAGGGAGTTCAATCGAAACTCGGCTCACCTTCATGTCCTCACTTTATCATTCGGGCACTTTCCCATGGAGCAATGGGATCAGGCTGTCGATGTGAAGAAGTTAGATGCCCGGAACAAACCGGCGGGCCCCCTTATGCGATGGTTTTCACAGCGGCGTCCAACTCCGAACGAAAGGTTGCTGTAATTTCAGCCTTCGCTGACCTGTTGAATAACCCTTTGCGGTCGAGGTATTTCTCCATATTCAAGAGCGGATTCCGGGTTGCGTCCGCCCCCTGCCAGTGCTGGCACTCGATAAATGTCGGCCCAAAGCCTTGCCTCGCGTGGGCGACAGACTCCGAAGCTACTCGATACACTGCGACCACGTCACATGCATCCACGGTCATGATTGGGAAATCAATAGCCGGAGTCTTGCGGGGCTTCCAGCAGAGAAAGAGTGTGGGCGGACGATGGAGCGAGGCAAGCCGTAGCGCTTCCGTCCACGAGCGCTGTTCCACATCTCCCCCGCCAGAGATGACTACGCGGATCTTCTTGTCGTCCCTCGCTTCATCGGATACACCGGCGGTAACATAAGGCGTGGGCTTGCCCTTTCGCAGCATCCGAAACAGCTTTGCCAGCGACGCGCCCTGCACAAACAGGGGAATAAGATCCATCGGCGGAGCAACAATGGAATCGCTTGAAAGCGTGTCCATCAGCACACCTGCAATCGCCGCTTCGCGTCCCCTCGCGGGCAGTGCGACATTTCCGGCAGCCGGTAGACGCGTACACTCAGCGCGGATACGCTCGTCGAGCAGGCGGCATTTCACCATGGTGGCGTAAAGCTGGAGCAGCTTTTGGTTCGAAATGAGCGAGAATCCGTCCTGCGCGGGCGTAGACGTGGCGGGAGCCGATGATACGGATCCTGCGGCAGCTGTATCTTGCTTGCTTTTCGGGGGCATCTGCTGGGTTATTTCTCCGGATAGTCGGATTGTATACGGATGAGGGAAGATGTTTGCGCTCAAACTCGTGGAGATCTTATTTGCAGCCATCCGGAACGCTCTTTCACCCGACCGGAATTCTTGTTACTATTAGGGAGCACATGAACCGCGCTTCCCACAGCCGCTCTTGTTGTTGCCTGTCGATCAAATTCGACGGGTGTACGCGCTAATCTCCGATCCCTTTCCACGTCAGATTGAGAAAACGCACCCGTAGCTGAACAGCCGGGTACGTCATTATTTTGTGCCGGCCTTCAGCAAATCCCCTGAAAGGTCAGCCATGCCGGTCGTCGAAAACGAAACCCCGTCACCCCAGACCCGACCCAGCGATGCGGTTTCGCAAGCTTCCAGTCACCTGGGCCATCTGCGTCTGCTTGAAGCGGAGAGTATTCACATCCTGCGCGAGGTGGCCTCTGAGTTTGAGCGCCCGGTGATGCTCTATTCCATCGGCAAGGACTCCTCGGTCATGCTGCGGCTGGCGCAGAAGGCGTTTTATCCGGGGCCCATTCCGTTTCCGCTCCTGCATATCGACACAGGCTTCAAGTTTGAGGAGATGTTGACCTTCCGCGACAACCTGGCACGCGAGGTGGGGGCCACATTGCACGTGTGGCGCAATGAAGGCGCGATTGCCGCCGGCACCAATCCGGTTGCGTTGGATACCAAGCGCTGCTGCGGCTTGCTGAAGACGCAGGCTCTGCTGGATGCGCTGAAGCACTACAACTTCAATGCGGCATTCGGTGGTGCGCGTCGCGATGAAGAGAAGTCGCGGGCCAAAGAGCGGATCTATTCGTTCCGCGACGCCGCGGGGCAGTGGGACCCGAAAAACCAGCGTCCTGAGCTTTGGAGTCTCTATAACGCGCGCATTCATCCGGGCGAAAGCATCCGCGTCTTTCCGCTTTCAAACTGGACGGAGATCGATGTGTGGCAATACATCCACGAAGAAAAGATTCCGATTGTGGATTTGTATTTTGCCAAAGAGCGGCCCATGGTTGTGCGTGGCGATGCGCTGATTCCCACGGAGCAAGCATTTGTAATCCTGCCCGGCGAAAAGCCGCAGATGGTTAAGTCGCGGTTGCGTTCGCTGGGATGCAGCCCATGCACTGGGGCTATTCGCTCGGACGCCGAGACAATTCCAGAAATCATTGCGGAACTGATTTCGTTTCGTTCCTCAGAGCGGGCCAATCGCGTCATCGATCACGATCAGGACGGTTCCATGGAAATCAAGAAGCGGGAGGGCTACTTCTAAATGGGAGCACTCACGGTTCCAGGTTTTTCCATTGATGAGTTTCTCCGCCAGGAGCGCGGGAAAGACCTGCTGCGCTTTTCCACCGCGGGCAGCGTGGATGACGGCAAGTCGACTCTAATCGGCCGCCTGCTTTACGACACCCAAAGCGTATATGACGACCAGGTGCGATCAATCGAGGGGAAGGGAACCACCGCCCCCGGACAGATTGATTTTGCGCTGCTCACAGACGGGTTGCGTGCCGAACGCGAGCAGGGAATCACGATTGATGTGGCCTACCGCTACTTCTCTACTGCGCGGCGCAAGTTCATCATCGCGGATACACCCGGTCACGAACAGTACACACGCAACATGGCTACCGGAGCGTCGACCGCGGATGCGGCGGTGGTGCTTATCGATGCCGCCAAGGGAGTGCTGATCCAGTCGCGGCGGCATGCGTACATCGCATCGCTGCTGCGGGTTCGGCATGTGTTGGTGGCTGTCAACAAGATGGACCTGGTCGGATACAGCGAGAGCGTGTTTCGCGCAATCGAAATCGATTTCCGCACCGTTCTCGACGAAATTGCAGCGGACACCGGCAATCCTGTAGAGGCGATCTTTGTTCCCGTCAGTGCACTCAAGGGCGACAACATCGTCCACCGTTCAAAGACGATGCCGTGGTACGAAGGCCCGTCGCTGCTTGGATTGCTCGAGAGCCTGCCGTCCTCAGTAGACACGCGCACTGAGCCGTTTCGATTCCCGGTGCAGCGCGTAGTTCGTCCCGATGCTGCATTTCGTGGCTTTGCTGGACAAATTGCTTCGGGCACAGTTCGCCCCGGCGACGAGATCACCGTATTACCCTCTGGCCGAAGTGCCACGGTTGAGCGCATCGTGACCTGGGATGGTGATCTTGCCGAGGCTGTTGCACCTATGTCTGTAACGCTGGTTCTCAACCGCGAACTGGATATCAGCCGCGGCGATTTGATCGGGTCCTCGCAAAATCCGGCCACCGTGACCAGGAGCCTGAAGGCCGCACTGGTATGGATGGATCAGCGGCCCCTCAAGCGGAATCATCGCTACCTGCTGAAGCACACCAGCCAGACGGCGCCCGCGCTGGTCACATCGATTGAACACCGCACCGACATCGGCACGCTCACGCATGAGGCGGCAGAATCGCTTGAGATGAACGGCATTGGCGTGGTCACGGTGCAGCTTCTGCGGCCAATCGCGGTGGATATCTATGGCAAGAACCGCACTACCGGCGCGTTCATCTTGATGGATCCCCAGACCAACGCCACTGTGGCGGCGGGGATGATTACCTCAGTTTCGGGTGAGGGCGGCCTGCACTCTGCTGCTGGGGCGGGCCCTGTTACGGCCAACGAACGCGCTGCACGCTGGGGACACCGCGGCGCTCTCCTTGAGATGTCCGGTCCCGAGGAGTTGATCGACAAGATCGAGCGATCGCTGTTCTATCAGGGAATGATTACGTCACGCATCGACACGCGCAACGAGCTATTCCGGCTTCACCCCAGGCTACTTGAAAACATTGTCAGGCTGAAGATTCAATCCGGCTTCCTTGCCCTGATCGCCGTTGCGAACGACAGCGACAAACTGACAGTGCGTGTGGAAACGCACCAGGCATCGGTAAGTGCAAATCAGCCGGAGCTTGCAATACAGGCAGTGCACAATCTGTTGACACGCGCCGGAATAGTAAAGACGTCAGAGAGTAACGATTGGGAAATTTAGAACGCGAGAGGAAGTAGCGCAATGAGCATTGCCGAAATAGCATCGCGAGTGAACGTCCGGCTGGATGAGGTGCGGGCTGCGCTTGCCGCCGAGGTAACCGGCAAAGGAGATGTTTGCCTCACATGCAGCTTTCAGGCTGAAGATGTCCTGCTGACCAAGCTGGCGATGGAACTCGATGCGAACATCCCGATACTTTTTCTCGACACCGGTTATCACTTTCAGGAGACCTATGCCTATCGCGATCAAATCGCGCGCGAGTGGAACCTGAACCTCTTCAACCTGCTTCCGGAGAAGACAGTCACCGAGCAGGAGGCAGAGCGTGGCTTGCTCTACCAGTCGGCCCCCGACCAGTGCTGCAAATTGCGCAAGGTAGAACCCCTTTTCAAAGCAGTGGCCGGATATCGAGTATGGCTTACCGGCTTGCGCAGGGAGCAGGCAAAAAGCCGCGCAGCGCTTGAGGAATCGGCACTGTTCACGCTTCCCGGCG
>Ga0302267_10002144_pt1 | contig 24124 bp, 30 predicted proteins | sample III_Bog_E1_3_FD_194555 | JGI IMG/M metagenome (GOLD analysis project Ga0302267, IMG submission 194555) | Peat permafrost microbial communities from Stordalen Mire near Abisko, Sweden - III_Bog_E1_3 | ecosystem: Environmental > Terrestrial > Soil > Wetlands > Peat | place: Sweden: Abisko...
CGGCCACGGCCTCAAACAGGCGGAGAATATCTTCGCGTTCTCGGAAGGTGTAGAGGAAGACGGTGAGCGCGCCGATGTCCATGGCGTGCGTTCCGAGCCAGATGAGGTGCGAGTTGAGCCGGCTCAGTTCGACCAGGAGGACGCGGAGCCACTTGGCTTTCTCCGGAGCTTCAAGGCCGAGGAGTTTTTCGACGGCGAGGCAGTAACAGAGATTGTTGGACAGGGGATCGAGATAGTTGATGCGGTCGGTCAGCGGAACGACTTGCTGATAGAACTTTGCTTCGCAGGTCTTCTCGATGCCGGTGTGGAGGTAGCCGACTTCTGGATAGAGACGGACGATGATTTCGCCGTCGATCTCAAGCACCAGGCGGAGAACGCCGTGGGTCGCAGGATGCTGCGGTCCCATATTGATGACCATGTGCTGGTCTTTTGCGCCTTCGGCTGCAGGAACTTCCAGGATGGGTGTGCCGATCAATTCTGCCATTTAACGGTACCCCTCCACTGGATAATCCTTGCGCAAAGGATGGCCAACCCAGTCGTCCGGCATCATGATACGGCGCAGGTTGGGATGACCTTCAAAACGAATGCCCATCAGATCGAAGACTTCTCGCTCATAGTAGTTGGCCGAAGGCCACACCGGCGTGATGGATGCAACCGATGGGTTTGCATCGTCCAGCAGCACGCGCAGGCGGATGTATTCCTTATAAGTGTGCGACAGGATGTGATAGCTCACCTGGAAACGCGGCGAGGAGGGGAACCAGTCGACGGCGGTGAGGTCATCCATGAAGTTGTAGCCTGCGGCCTGCACGGTGGCGGCAGCGGCGCGAATTTCTTCAGGAGCGATGGTTAGCGTCAGCTCATCGCGGTCGAGTTTTGCGTCGGTCAGAGCTTCAGGCTTCCAGGCGAGAATGGCTTTGAGGGCCGGGTGCTCGGGAATGGCTTCAATAACGGCGGCCTTTCCGATGATCGTAGGTTTCTGAAACATTCTAAAGATCCGCCTTGTCCTGGCTCCAGTTCAGGATGCCCTTGCGCACGATGTAATAGAGTCCGACGGCTACAAAACCGAGGTAAACCAGCATCTCCCAGAAGCCGAAAAGCCGGGAACCGGTGATCAGTGGGAGCTTGCGGTAGATGACGGCCCAGGGCATCATGAAAACCGCTTCCACGTCGAACAGGATGAACAGGACAGCGACCATATAGAACCGGACGCTGAAGCGCCTGCGGGCATCGCCCACGGCCTCAATCCCACATTCGTACGCGGCCAGCTTGGTTTTTGAGTTGCGGTGACGCCCGATGAACCAGGAGCCGGCGACCATCCCTGCGCACATGCCAAAGGCCGCTAGAATCTGCAGCAAAAGCGGGAGGTACTGCCAGTCATAAGGAATTTGATTCATCGCTGCCCAATCCGAAGGAGTCCGATAGGATTTCACCCGCACGGCCGGAACCACAAACAGATTCCGATCGAAGAGATGCTGGTTTGAGCTTAGGTTTTCAGGCTCATCCCGTCAAGGTGGACCCCCATGGGTGGGAGATGGTTCCTGGACGTGCAGAATTGAACACCCCCACGAAGAATTGGTGAAAATATTTCGCGCCGCACATAGACCTTTTTCGCGTTTTAACAATCTATTGAAAGGGAAGTGGGTGTCGAGGAGACCAAGCTACCGTGATTTTCGGGAATTACGAACCGAATTTGAATGGCGTGAGCTTCGTCACATCATTTTTCCAATAGCGGACGCAATAATCCGATGTTCGCTTATGGGACACAGTACTTCTGTCATCTGAATATTGGCACCACGTTGGCCGAAGAACAGGCTGAGGATGAACACTATGGCAGCTACCACATCAACCGGTCTATTCATTCCTGCTCGCTCCGGGGCCGAATCTGTCGCTCCCGCCAACGTCTTACCGCGTACCGCTGTCAAACGGCGCCGGCGCATTACACCTGAAGCAGGGCATGCTTTGGAGATCCTGGGCCATGCGATCGAGTACCTGACCGATGAATTTGTCCACGAGGGTGGCTCATTGTCAGGAAACGACAGCCGCATCATGGCGGTGCAGTTGCTGATGGCGCGCAACCGCGAGGTGTATTTCGCGTGTCCTGAAGTTCCGAGTGTCGCGGACCGCTGTCGAGCGCTGCTCGGTCTTCGGGCGAGCCAGGGACTGAGGTAAAACTACTTTTTGCTGAAGGATTTGCGCTTCACTGGCCGAGGAAAAGAACTCCCCAAAGCACCAGCCACGCCAGGCCGCCCATATGCCACCACCACGCCGTGGAGTCGACAGCGATCTGGCGATATTCCACACGACGGAACATGCCGAGCCCAACGAGGCAGAAGACCAGCGCGGCTACACCTGCAATCATGTGCAGAGCGTGGAACCCTGTGATGATGTAGAAGAAGCTACTTGCCGGGGTAGCATATTTGCCGATGGAAAAACCCTGCGCTGTTTACTGTCTCCAGGCGATGCCCTGTCCCGCGAGAAAAAGAGCTCCAAAGAACAGCGTTGCACCAACCCATGGGAGGGTGCGGCGAAGTGCAGGGCGCCCCAGCCCGAGCCATTCCTCAAGCACATCAATTTCGTGGAAAATGCTTCGTCGGGCCCATTCCATGGTTACGCCGCTGAGAAGCAATGCCGCAGTATTCAGGAAGAGAATGGTGGGCAGCGCCACTGGATGCCAGTCGCCCACCAGTTCGTAAGTGCGTGCGTTCAGATGGCTGCTGGTTTGCCGCGCGTAGAAAACCGCCACCAGGACCGCAAAGACAACCGCTTCTGCGAGGAGGATAGCAAAGACAGAGAAACGGATGCGGTGAAGGAGTTCGCGAGGGCCTCGTCGTTTGTTCTTCCACTCATCGTCGCCGCCGCCTCCGCCGCCGGTCGGGCGCAGGTCCGCGGGCGGTTTTCCGCCGATTCCGGGATCTCGGCGTTCGATCTCAGTGGGGCTGGGCGTAAAAATGGACGGCATCAGGTCCTCTGTGGGAATGAGATTACTCTCACACAGGCTTGGACGCACAGAGTTTCGAAGGGGATGGCCCAATTTTTGAAGGAGAGTGATCGTGGGAGCCGGATTCCGCCCACTATTCCCGTTTTTTATCCTTTAACTCCGACGCGCCTGGTTCACGACCTCGACAAAAAGGCGATGCACTCTGCGGTCGTGGCTAAGTTCGGGATGAAACGTTGCCGCCATCACACTGCCCTGGCGGACCAGCACTGGATTGCCTTCCCGAAGAGCAAGGACTTCGACGGTGGCCCCGGTCTCGACGATGCGCGGAGCGCGGATGAATACCATCTCCAGCGGGCCTCCGGGGAGCTCTGTTTCCGCCGTCAGGATGGTTGAGTCGATTTGTCGGCCATAGGCGTTGCGTTCTACAACAGCGTCGAGAATCCCAAGGCTGCGCTGGGCGGGGTTTCTGACCTCCCGAGATAACAGAATGGCGCCGGCGCAGGTGCCGAAGACCGGTTTTGTTTCGCAAAAGGCCTGCAGGGTCTCGAAAAAGCTTTGCTTCTCAAGAAAGCGGAGGACAGTTGTCGACTCGCCTCCTGGGAGAATCAAGCCGTCAAGGTCGGCGAGTTGTTCCGGCTTGCGCACTTCGATGGGCTCTGCGCCGGATTCGGCCAGCGCTTCGGCGTGGGCGGCATAGTCGCCTTGAATGGCCAGAACTCCGATGCGCGGCAGCGTTTGTTCTTCGGTCAAACTTGTTCTCCTTGTTCAGCAGGAGAGGTGGGGAACGGATTGAATACTTCCACGGCGAAGCCTTCGAAATCCTTGACATTCCGGGTGACGACAATCAAGCGGTGTACCCGCGCCGTTGCGGCAATCAAGCCGTCTTCCCACCTGGGACCAGATCGGCCTTTCATAAGCCGAGCCCATTCTCGAAAGACGTGCTCGCCCGCAGGAATCACCTCAAAGCCGGAAGCGATCAGGTCGATCCATGCACCAATCTCTTCGGCTTTCGGCACATCCTGCCGTCTGGTGAGTTCCACACCCTTTTGCAATTCGCCTAACGTGACTGCTGCAAGGAACATCGAGTACTGGTCGACGCCTTGAATCCATGCAAGAACGGCTGGGTGGGGCCGTGGTTTGCGGGTCTCCGAGATGACGTTGGTATCGAGGAGATACATTGACTTACTCGAACTCGACCGGAGATCGGCTCGGGTCCTCTCCACGGGGAGGTACGATGTTGTCGAATCGAGGGCCTCCAGGGTCGAGCAGGATCTCCTTGAGCGACGGCCGGGCTCCCGCCTTCAGGCGCTTCCATTCATTGATGGGCACCAGAACTGCGGTTTCCACGCCTCGACGGGTAAGAACCTGCGGGCCCTCCTTTAATGTGGCCTCAAGGAACTCGCTGAATCGTGCTTTTGCGTCGAAAACCTGCCAGGCCACGAGTCACCTCGCATATAGTCATATCACTAGTCAGATGACTATGTCGATGTTTGAGACGGGAACTGCCCGTGCGAGCGGGCAGCCAGGATCTGCCCTCTTACAGGTGGTTACCAGCCCCTTGTCTGCAGGAGTTGCGATTCTTCGATGGCGGCTGCCGCAAGGCCCTTCATGGTGCCGGTGACCTGCTCGGCAACTTCGGCAAGGATCTTGGGATCGTTGAAGTGGGTTGTCGCCATGACAATTGCCTTGGCGCGTGAGACGGCTTCCTCGCGCTCCTTGGGATCGTTCTCGACATCGAGCGGTGTGGCGCGCTCCTTCATAAAGATGCCCGACCCGACGAAGATCGCCTCGGCGCCAAGCTGCATCATCAGCGCGGCGTCGGCGGGGGTCGCAATTCCACCTGCCGAAAAGTTTGGCACGGGCAGCTTACCCGTTGCAGCCACCATGCGGATCAGCTCATACGGAGCCTGGTGATCCTTGGCCGCCTTGTAAAGCTCCTGGTCGGAGAGCACGGTCAATGCGCGCATTTCGCTGGTGATCTGGCGCATGTGCTGCACGGCGTGGACCACGTCGCCGGTACCTGCTTCGCCTTTTGTCCGGATCATGGCCGCGCCTTCGGCAATGCGCCGGAGGGCCTCGCCAAGATTGCGAGCGCCGCATACAAATGGCGTTTTGAAGGCGTGCTTGTCGATGTGGTGGGCTTCGTCGGCCGGAGTCAGGACTTCGCTTTCATCGATGAAGTCCACGCCCAGTTCCTGCAGAATCTGCGCCTCGGCAAAGTGGCCGATGCGGGCCTTGGCCATGACGGGAATGGACACCGCCTGGATGATCTGCTTGATCAGGCTGGGCTTAGCCATGCGGGCCACGCCGCCTTCGGCGCGAATCATTGCGGGGACGCGCTCGAGAGCCATCACCGAGGTGGCGCCTGACTCCTCGGCAATTCGCGCCTGCTCCACGTTCATCACGTCCATGATGACGCCGCCCTTGAGCATCTCTGCCAAGCCGATTTTCAGGCGCAGGCTGGTTCCGGTAAAGCTTCTGATTTCATGATCTTTCGGCATAGACTTCGACCTCGATTCGAGACGGACATAGGCCGGTTCGAGGCCGGCGTGGCCGTAGTTGGGTGTCAACCCTAAGTGTAGCAGCGTTGCGGATTGCCGGTTGCGGGTGGTGAAACAGGCGAAGGGCAGGTAATCGCATTTATTAGGCCATTCCAATCTTCCTGTCTTCATTCTGGTCACTTTTCTGCAAGATTCCTCAGCAAATGGATAACGGACAATCCACGATGTCACCGACTCAGACGCAGCAACCGGGGCGCCAGCCGTCATTGCCTGGTGGGTCGGAAGCTCCGGGAGGAAATGCATTGATCCCATCGCAGGAACACGACGATGGGGACGCAATTTCTCTCAGTCTGCCGCTGAGCAGGCTGCCCGTGGAGCTTGAGGTGTCGGTTCCAGTGCGGGAGTTTCGCGTGCGCAACCTTCTGACTCTCGATGCAGGACAGGTGATTGAGACCCAATGGGCGCACGACGAAGATATGCCGCTGTCTTGCGGCGAAGTGCAACTTGCGTGGAGTGAGTTCGAGGTTATGGATTCGCATCTGGCGGTGCGATTGACCAGACTGGCTTGAGCCGTCGGGTTGTTCTTTTGAGCAGGGCGCGAAGACAGGAGAAGCACGAGGGATATGGAGCTAAGCAACCAAAAATCGGAAGTTTCTAAGAGAACGGCCGTTGGTCTGGGTGGGTGGGTTCTGGAAAGGCTGCGCGGAACGGCCCGGAGTCAACCGCGGTTAGCCCTCGTCGAGCGGATCAGTCTCGCGCCAAAGCAATCGCTGGCGCTGGTGGAAGCTGAGGGCCGTCGGTTTCTTGTTGCCACATCGGCGGAAGGAACTCCGGTTTTCTATCCGTTGGACGGGGAGACGCTTCCCGGTGGTCTGAACCGCTCTGGTCTTCCCCGGCAGAATCGGCCTGCGAGGCTGTCATGGTAGCCGTCTGGGCTGCGCGTGCCGCAGTCGCGGCTTCCTCACCCTTGTTGCCGGATCTGAATGCACGGTTTCATCCAGCGGATTCGACTCCGTGGACAATTCTTTTTGTTCTCACCCTGGTCACGCTGCTTCCCGCCATCCTGATGGCAATGACGCCACTGGTGCGCTTGCTGGTTGTTTTTCATTTCCTGCGGCAGGCGCTGGGCACGCAGACCGCGCCCTCGAACCCAACCCTGATGGGGCTGGCATTGATGATGACCTGGTTCCTGATGACGCCAGTGCTCACGCAGGTGGATCAGCAGGCGGTTGAACCGTACCGCGCTGGCCAATTATCGGGTTGGGAGGCGATTGACCTGGGATCCAGGCCGGTAAAGCATTTTCTGCTGCACTACGCACGGGAGAAAGACCTGGCGCTGTTTGCCGCGGCAGGGCAAATTCCCCGCCCGCAGACCCCGGACGACTTGCCCATGAGAGCGGTGGTTCCGGCCTACATTCTTTCCGAGCTTAAAGCCGGCTTTTCGATCGGGGCGGTCCTGTTTCTGCCGTTTTTGCTGATCGACATTGTTACGGCTTCAATCACCACTTCGATCGGCATGTTCCAGTTACCCCCGGTGGTGATTTCGACACCGCTGAAGATCTTGTTGTTCGTGATGGTTGATGGCTGGAATCTCCTGGCCAGTTCGTTGTTGAAGAGCTTCTGAGGAGGAGTGGATGACGCCCGACATGGTTGCAGAACTAATGCGCCAATTGATGAAAGAATCCATGATTCTTGCCGCGCCGGTGTTGATTGCCGCCGCCCTTCTGAGTTTCCTCTTGAGCTTGCTGCAGACCTTGACGAGCCTTCAGGAGCAATCGCTGACAAGCGTTCCACGTCTGGCTGCGGTGGCCATGATCCTGCTGGTGGGGATGCCGTGGTTCCTAGGCAGGATGGCGGCTTACACGGTGCTTCTGCTTTCAGACCTTCACCGTTATCTGGGCTAGCGAACAGAGAAGAAGAACGAAAGGATTCCACTTGCCTCAGGGCACCGAACTCGATTGGGAAAACTTCCTGAGCGCCATGATGCTTGTGCTGGTGCGCGTCAGCGGCATGGTGGCCTTTGCTCCGTTCTTCTCTTCAACAGCCCTCATGATGCGCACCAAGGCGGTCTTTGTATTATCGGTGGCGTGGCTGCTGGCCCCGCTGGTTGCAGCACTTCCGAATGCGCATGCGTCCATCACTCCGTCAGCGCTCCTTGGAGAACTTGCAGTGGGCCTTGTCTATGGCCTGACGCTGACGCTGCTGAATGAGATGCTGCTGTTTGCCGGCCAGATTGCTGGAGTGCAGTTCAGCTTTTCCATGGTCAATCTGCTTGATCCGACCTCCAACATTCAAACCCCGCTGCTGGGCGATCTCTTCCAGTTGATGGGAACGCTGGTTTTGATAACAGCGGGCCTCGACCGAATACTGCTGGCTTCGGTCGTGCGCAGTTTCAGCGCGGTTCCTTTGGGAACCTTCGTTTTGCTTCCGGCCGCCGCAATGGGAATTGTGCGCGCCGCGGGGGGCATCTTTCTTGCCGCGGTCGAGCTGGCTGCACCCTTGCTCGCGGCAACCATGCTGGTGGAGGTTGCCGTATCTCTGCTTGGCAAACTCAGCCCTCAGTTGCCGGTAATGAACCTCACCGTGCCGCTGAAGACACTGACAGGCTTTGCGCTTCTGACCGGTTCGCTTGCCCTTTGGCCGCGCTTTATCGAGGCCCGCTTTGCCGGTCTGTTGGACCTGGCCGAGCGATTGATCACCCAGGGCGGCCACGGGCTTGGTTCCGCTCCCGGAATCGGACTGGGAGGATAGCCAATGCCTGGAGACCGCACAGAACAGGCAACCCAGCACCGCCGGGACCAGGCTCGCAAGGACGGCGATGTACTACACAGCCGCGAGCTTTCGTCCGCCGCGGGAACCCTGGCGGGCGTCATGGTGCTGGGAGCACTCGGGCAACACGTTCTAACTGCATGGCGCAGCACGTTTACCGGGTTTCTCGATCTGGGTGGACCTGCACATTGGGAGCCTGCGCAGATTCAGCCCACACTGTACGCTCTGCGCCGGCTGAGTCTGGATGTGCTCGGTCCCTGCGGCATGGTGATGGCGGCGGTGGCAGTTGCGGCTCTCGGCATAGGGATCCTGCAGACGGGGGGAATCAGCTTTTTTGCAGGGGCCGTGGGATTCAAGCTCGACCGCATCAACCCGATCAGCAATATCAGCAATTTGTTTTCGCTGCGCGCCGCGACGCGGCTGGCCAAATCGCTGGTTCCGGCCGCCTTTCTCGCGGTGTTCGCTGTGCAGCGCATTGCCCGGCAACTGACCATTCCCCCGTTTTCGGTTATGCGGCTGAACATGCTGAGCTCCGATGTTTATGGCCTGCTGATGGCGACTGCTTGGCTGCTCTTCGCCTGGTCGGGAATTGACTACCTGGTTGAGTGGCAGAGCCGCGAGTCCCGGCTGAAGATGAGCAAGCAGGACATGCGGGACGAAATGAAGCAGAACGAGGGGAACCCGCAGATAAAGGGCCGTATCCGGAATCTGCAGCGGCAGATGCGCCGGCGCCGGGTGAAGGCCGACATTTCGAAGGCTGCCGTGGTCTTTGTCAACCCCACGCATTACGCGGTCGCACTGGGCTTCGATTTCGGAACGATGGAGGCGCCGAAGGTGGTCGCCAAGGGCCGCAATCTGCTGGCCGAAGAGATCAAGGCGGACGCTCGCTGGGCAGGCGTACCCATCATCGAGAATCCGCCACTGGCTCGCTCGCTGTATCGATCGGTTGAAGTGGGCCAGCCTATTCCGGTTGAGCTTTATGCGGCCGTAGCCGCGATTCTTGCGTGGCTTTATCGCCAGAGAGTCGAAGCTGAGTTGCGCGATCGCCGCGCGCGCCAGGCGGCAGCGCGGGGCAAGGTGCCGCCTCAGGTTCCGCCTGCCGGCCCGGCACAGCCCTTCAGAGGAGGAGCACAGTGAGCACAACAGCATTGCCCGCAACCCTGCTTGGGGCACATCCAATTATCCAACGGTTGCGCGAGGTGCTGCTGCCGCTCGCCGCCATCAGTGTGATCTTCGTAATGATTGTGCCGCTGCCATCCTGGGCCCTGGACTTCCTGCTGGCGATCTCGATGTCGGCTTCCGTTATCGTTTTTCTTTCCGCGGTGCAGGTCAGAAGAGCGGTGGAACTCAGCGTCTTTCCCACGCTGCTCCTGTTGCTGACACTCTTTCGGCTGGCATTGAATATTGCTTCGAGCCGCCGGATTTTGCTGCACGGATCGGAAGGTACAGCGGCCGCCGGCAAGGTTATTGAGGCTTTTGGCCAATTCGTAGTTGGCGGCAATTACGTGGTGGGCTTTGTCCTCTTCCTAGCCTTGATCGCCATCCAGTTTCTGGTCGTCGCACACGGCGCCGTGCGAACGGCCGAAGTAACCGCTCGCTTCACTCTCGATGCGCTTCCGGGCAAGCAGATGGCCATCGACGCTGACATGAATGCGGGCCTGATTGACGAGGCCGAGGCACGACGGCGACGTCAGGCGATTGCGCGCGAGGCGGAGTTCTACGGCGCGATGGACGGGGCGGCACGCTTCAGCCAGCGCGATTCGCTGGCTACAATCCTGATCACCGCGATCAACATTGTGGCCGGCCTGCTAATCGGTACTCTACAGCAGGGCGTCGAGTTGGGCGAGGCGGCGCGCACCTACACCGTGCTGACCGTGGGTGACGGGCTGGTCACGCTCATCCCCTCGCTGCTGGTGTCGATCGCTGGCGGCATCACGCTGACGCGCGCCAACTCGGCTGGATTGCTGGGCGGTGAGATTCGCCAGCAGTTGCTGGCCAAGCCGACCACCCTCTACTTGGCCAGCCTGGTTTCGGGCGCCATGTGCCTGATTCCCGGTCTGCCGAAGATCGCATTTCTGGCCGTCGCAGCGGCGCTCTTTTGGGGGGCGCGCCGCACCTCGGCCCATCCTCCAGTTCCAGTTCCGGCCGAGTCGGCAAGCGGAGAGAAGAAGAAGGCGGAGCAGGCGCAGGGAGCCGATCTGGCCAACCTGTTGCGCCTGGAGGAACTGACGCTCGAGATCGGGTTCCAGCTGATTCCGCTGGTCGACGAGAAGCAGGGCGGGCAACTGTTGAGCCGGGTCCGCTCTCTGCGCCGCCATCTCTCTTCGGAGATGGGCTTTCTGGTTCCCCCGGTCCACATCTCGGACAACCTGCGATTGAAGCCGCGCGAGTATCTGTTTTCCCTCCGCGGAATGGAAATCGGCCGCTGGCAGACCGAGGGATCTTTGTTGCTGGCCGTGTCATCTGACCCGGGACGGCGTCCGTTGGCTGGTAAAGAGGCTCGCGAGCCTGCCTTTGGGGTGCCTGCCATCTGGATAGCGCCCGCCCTTGAGGACCAGGCCGTCGCAGCCGGTTATTCGGTGGTCGATTCGGTGACCGTGATTACCACTCACCTCGGCGAACTGATTCGCCAGCACGCCTGGGAACTGCTGGGCAGATCGGAGACCAAGCGGCTGCTCGATTCATTGAACGAAAGCCATCCCAAGCTGATCGAGGAGCTGACTCCAAAGCTGCTGTCGCTGGGAGAGGTGGGACATGTTTTTGAGCAACTGCTGCGTGAGCGCGTCTCGATTCGCGATCTGGGTACTGTTCTCGAGTCTTTGCTGGAAACCGCGCCTATGAACAAGAGCCTGGTGGCGCTGGTTGAAGCCGCGCGCCAGGCAATGGGCCGAAGGCTGGTCCGACCGCTGCTGGACGGCGGAGGCCAGCTTCCGGTTCTGCTTCTCGATCCGGCTCTCGAAGAGGAGATTCTGACCACACTGGCTCCGGAAACCGGAATGCGCCTGTTGCCCTCCACAGCAAAGACGGGAACTCCACTCATCCGGCGTCTGACCGATTCTTTGAAACAACTCATTGGAGCCAACACTGCTGCGGCCCTTCCAGTGCTTCTTTGTTCTAGTCCAGCGCGTTACCACGTAAAGCGTTGGCTCGAGCCGGTTCTGCCTCGTCTGGCGGTGGTGGCAGCCGGGGAGATCCCGCCAGAAATTCGTTTGCGCCCGGTTGGAACGGTGCGTTGAAAGGGGATCGATGGGAATGGAAGCGGCGGGTATGGCAGTAGCGCAGAGAGTTCAGCGGAACGGTATTGGTGGTGCCGGCGGATATCCGCCCGGTGTCTCGGCTGGGGCAGTTCTAAGCGGTGAGCAGGAGCGAGTGCTGCTTGAGCATCTCCCCATTGTCCGGTTTCTGGCCCGCCGCATCCATGAGCGGCTGCCCCAGCATGTTGACATTGAAGACCTGGTCTCGGCTGGAATTGTGGGGTTGATGGATGCTTTTTCAAAATTTGATCCGGCCAAGAAGGTGCAGTTCCGCAGTTACGCACAGTTCCGTATCCGGGGCGCGATTCTTGATAGCCTGCGCACGCTGGACTGGAGCCCGCGGGAGCTGCGCCGCAAAGGACGCGCTGTCGAAGAGGCCATACGGCAGGTTACGGCGCGGTTGGGCCGTGCAGCGGAAGAAATTGAAGTAGCGGCGGAGATGGGTCTGGGTCTGGACGATTATCAGCAACTTCTGGGGGACCTGAAGGGGCTGGAAGTGGGCACCTTGCACATGGAGCGGAATGAAGACTCAGGGGAAGAAGAGCTGTCCTATATTCCTGGCCGGCCCGAAGATGACCCGCTGTTCCTGTGCCTGAGGGGAGAGCTCGAAGGTCGCCTGACCGACGCAATCGCAAATTTGCCTGACCGGGAGCGGCTGGTGATGACGCTTTATTACTACGAAGAGATGACCATGCGTGAAATCGGACTTGCCCTCGGGGTGGTCGAGTCACGGATCTCGCAGGTGCACGCCTCGGCAGTAGTCCATTTACGGGGAGCGCTCAAGGATCTTGCCGCCCGCGGCATATTCAGCCCTCCTCGAAACCGCAGGAAGACGGAAACGGCAAAGGGTAAAAATTGATGGAAAAGATACTCAAACAGGACGAGATCGACGCTCTTTTCAGTGCAGCGCTCACGTCTGCGCCGGATGCCGCAAAGGCGGATTTACGGCCGAAGGTGGTGCCGTACAACTTCTCATCCGCGGGCCAGATTTCAACCGAGCAACTTCGCGCCATCAGCATGCTGAATGACCTGTTCGCCCGCAACCTGACACATAACCTGGCAGCCTGGCTGCGCACCCGCTTCCAGGTCAATCTGGTTTCGGCCGAGCAGATTCAATTCAACGAATTCATCCTGCGTATTCCGGAGGTGAGCTACGTGGCCTCGGTTCGTCTGGAGCCCCTGGGAGCGCTCTCGGTCCTGCAGCTTGACCTTGCTCTAGCACCCCCCGTCATCGATCTGCTGTTGGGAGGAGAAGGCAAAGAGGGGCCCCTGCGTGAGATTACGGACATTGAGGAAGCAATCGTGGCCAGCCTGGTTGAGATCATCTGCCGCGAACTGACGGTTGCCTGGCAGCCGGTTGGGCTCAGCTTCAACTTTGAGCGCCGTCAGATGCAGACCCAGGTGGCCCGGATCATGTCGGTAAACGAGAAGACGCTCTGTCTGAGTTTTGAAATTCGCATGCCGCACAGTTCGGGTCTGCTCAACCTTGCCTTCCCGGCAGTTGTCGCCAACACCATTCTGCGCCGCCTCACCTCAGACCGAGTCGGCCGCCGCCGCCACGCTGGTGAAATTCGGACTCGCATGGAGACCATGGCTCGGCGGATTCGTTTTGGCGGCTCACTTCAATTGCCTGCAGTCCGCCTGTCGGCAAGCATGCTCGAGAACCTTGAACCGGGCTCGATTCTTCGCCTCGACGTGCCCGCCAACACCTCGCCGGTCTGGCAGGTTGGCGGGCAGTCACTTTCACAAGCGCAGGCCATCCGGCAGGGTCCACATCGAGCGGCTCGCATGGGGCGGCCGATCGCGGAGATTGCGCAATGAAGACTTACCTTGAGTGTTGGACGGGCGTCGCCGAAGCGCTCTTCTCACAAGCGCTGGCCGGAGAGCCGCAGTTAGTGGATTCGATCCCCAAGCCGATGGCCGAAGGATCGTTTGGATTTGCCGCGACCCTGTCTGGAGACCAGCAGGGCCGCTTCGCAGTGGTTCTCGACGCGAAGATACTGGACGCTCCCCTGTTGGGCGAAGGGGTGGATCAGAAGGCTGGCTGGGCCGAGTTACTCCGCGAAGTTGCCGATGCCGCGGCAGGGGAACTGCTGGCCAAAACGGGGGCAAAATGCCGCATCGAGAGTTTTGAAGAGACCGCGGGGGAGAGCAAGGTTTCCCGCGCCTTCCAGTTGAAGTCGGGCGATCGCGCTTGGACCATTCTGGTTAGAGACGAGATCCGTACCCGGCCCCCAGCCTCAGCAGGACCCGCTGTCAAGCAGGGAGAAGAGAAACGATCCGCACCGAACCCTGGAACTGCGGCTTCCGGACCAGTGCTCAGCGCTGGAATGGAGCTGCTTCTCGATGTCGAACTCGAGGCCACACTCAGGTTTGGCTGCCGGGAGATGCCGCTGGGAGAGATTCTCGACCTTGGCCCCGGCGATGTTGTGCAGCTCGACCGTCATGTTTCCGACCCGGTGGATTTGATTGTTGGGGACAGGATTGTGGCGCGCGGTGAGGTGGTATTGGTGAACGGGAATTTCGGTCTGCGCGTGACCGAGGTGGCCGCGCCCAGGAAGCGACTGGAGAGCATACGATGCCTATTCTAAGTTTAGGCGGCACCAGGGCTGCGACCAGGAACAGGGTTGAAGCAAGAGGCCTGACCGATTCGAGCCTGGCTGTGTCTTCCTGGCCCGAGAACTCCGCGGCATCCGTGGGTCGAACGGGGTGGTTTGAAACCTGTGCGAATCCGGACTGCCGATCCGGATGGCTCCACCTTTTGCGAAGCCGCTCAGCGCCTGTCTTTGAAGAGGGCTGGAACTGTTCCGCTCAATGTACGACGGCGCGCGTGGCACTCGCGGTGCGGCGCGAGTTAAATGGCCGGGGCAATGCACCAGAAATCCATCGGCACAGGATTCCGCTGGGGCTGGTGATGCTTGAACAGGGCTGGATTACCTCGGGCCAATTGCGCCAGGCGCTGGAGGCGCAGAGAGCAGCCGGTGCGGGACGCCTGGGCCATTGGCTGGTACGCCAGCAAGGAGTCAGCGAGCAGTTAGTCACCAGAGCGCTGGGGCTGCAATGGAGTTGTCCGGTGCTTCCGCTCGAGCGGTACGACGCCGACGCGCTGACCTGCATGGTGCCGCGGCTTTTTGTCGACGCTTTTGGTGCGTTGCCGCTCCGTGTTGCGGCAGGCAAGCTGCTGTATCTGGGGTTCGAAGACCGTATAGACCCGGTATTGGCGCTGGCTATCGAGCGAATTACGGGATTGCGGGTCGAATGCGGCCTGGTGCAGGGATCCCTGTTTCGGGAGGCGCATGTGCGCATTTTAAATTCCGAGTTTCCCCCTGTGGAGTTGATCGAGACCGGCGGGGAGCAGGCCCTGGTGCAAGCGTTATCGAAGGCGGTCGAGCGGGTGCGGCCGGCGAACGCGCGCCTGGTGCGAGTCCACGACTGCCTTTGGCTGAGGATGTGGCAGTCTGGCGGCAGTATCAATGCCATTGGGAGTGATGGGGTCCATGACCTGATCGCGTCTATAGATTCCCATTGAGCCCTGTATGCCTGGACCGGCAATGCGCTTTGACCCTCATGGAAAGTGGCATCTGGCCGATGAAAGCAAAAGTGGAGGATGCTGGCATGAGTGAAATTCGAGCCCTGATTGTGGATGATTCCACGGTGATGCGCAAGATTATCGAGCGGTCGCTTCGTCAGGCGGGCCTGAGCTTTTCAGTGGTGTACGAGGCAGGCAGCGGCACCGAAGCGCTGGAAGTGCTGAAAACCAAGGATGTCGACCTGATTCTTTCCGACATCAATATGCCCTCGATGGATGGGTTGGAGTTCCTGCGCCAGATTCGTGCGCAGAACCTGGCAGCCGGTGTTCCGGTGGTGATGATTACCACTGAGTCCAGCGAGGAGCATGTGAAGGAGGCCATTCAGGCCGGGGCGCGCGGTTACATCCGCAAGCCGTTTACAGCCGAACAGGTAAAGGAACGGGTACTGCCGTTGGTGAATGCGGCGTGACCCGGAAAGGATCGACGTGCTCTTGAATGGTGTGCGGTTAGCCGCAGTCGGGCGAGCGCCGGGAAGCAGGACCAACGAAATGGAGCATACGATGGCGGTCTCATTGCGGGAATCAATGCAACTGGTCTCCGATCCGCAGAACCTGGATGGGAGTGTGGATGAGGTATTTCAGATGATGCTCGGGGTCACCTGCGTGCGCGTTTCCGGGCCGCTGGCAGAGGAGCAGGAGTCGGTTACCGCGGTCGTGGGATTTGGCGGCGCCTTGAGCGGAGCGTGTGTTTTCAAGTGCGGAAGCACAGCGGCGAGAAAGATTGCCGCGCATATGACCGGCACGGAATTCGAGGAAATAGACGACGTTGTCAAAGATGGGATCGGCGAGATATGCAACATGCTGGCTGGCGCATGGAAAGGGAAGGTTCCGAATCTTGCCGCCAATTGCGGTCTGTCGGTTCCCGCTGTCATTACCGGCAGTAATTACCATCTGCATGTGCAGGCCCCCGAATTTCAACTTCACCACGCCTACCAGTTCGAGGATGCATGTTTCGACGTGACCATCGTGTGCGATGGGCTGCAATAAGCTGGGACTCGACTAAAGAAGCAGACCCCGTGGCCGGAAGCGGGGTCTGAGCGTTCACCGCAACTCGATTCATCCGGCTCTCGACTCTCAGTCGGGAAGAGTTCCATTCTGCGATTTCCTTTCCAATCCTAATTTTCTCTAATCCATGCTCTCCCTTTGCGGTCCCTCATCTGCTTCCTTCCTTTACAAGCAGGAGACGCAGAGATGGACAGTGGATACTACGCGGCGATGACCGGATTGATCGCACGCACGCAGGCATTGGATATTGCGGCAACCAATCTAGCCAATTCGCAGACTCCGGGGTATCGTTCTGAACAGGAGTTCTTCCGTTCCGTAGTCATGGGACCTGAAGCAGCGGATTCCCAATTGGGCCGCACGGTCAACAATTTTGGCCTCCTCGGGGGCGACAAGCTCAACCTGGGACAGGGCGCGCTGCAGCAGACCGGCAACGCCTTGGACCTGGCGGTTGAGGGTGAGGGTTTCTTTCGCATCCAGACCCCAAACGGGCTTCGTTTTACGCGCGATGGCGGTTTTCACCGCTCACCCAATGGACAACTGGTTACGACTGCAGGCGAGCCGGTGCTCTCGACCGCCGGGCAGACGATTGCCGTTCCTCCCGGCGAAGTCTCGATCGGCGCCAACGGCGCGCTCTCAGTTGCGGGCGGCGTAGTTGCCACCGTCGGGGTATTCACCTTCCCACCAGGAACGAAGCTGACTGCCGAGGGTGCGAGCAGGTACCTGGTGCCGGAAGAAACGGTCGTGTCTCTTTCGAAAAACGCGTCCATCCGCCAAGGCGCAATCGAGTCGGCCAATCAGGGCTCGATACCCGGCACATTGAACCTGATGCTGATCCAGCGAGAGGCCGAGATGATGCAGAAGGCGCTTACAGTCTTTCACACCGAGTTCAACAAGTTTGCAACCGAGGACCTGCCGCGCGTTTAGCGGCAAGTCCCCGTCAAGGATGAGGAGATAGAGATGATTCGAGCCCTCTACACAGCGGCGAGCGGCATGAGCGCGCAGGAACTTAACCTGGACACGATTGCCAATAATCTGGCGAATTCTTCGACTACGGGATTCCGGCAATTGCGCCTGGAGTTTCAGGACATGGTTTATCAGAACCTGGTCACTCCGGGCGCGGCCCAGAGCCAGTCCACGGTTTCAGCGGGGCTGCAGGTGGGCCTGGGAACCAAGTCGGCGGCCACCGAGGTGATTATGACCCAGGGATCGCTGAATCAGACATCCAATCCATTGGATGTGGCAATTGAGGGCAGCGGGTTTTTCCAGGTGCAGCGGCCGGATGGAAGCATTGCCTACACGCGCGCCGGACAGTTTCAACTGAACAGCCAGGGAACTCTCTGCACTACGGATGGCGACCCGGTTATACCCACCATTACCATACCTGCCAATGCAACGGCGGTCACCATAACCCAGTACGGCGTGGTGAACGCAACTCTGCCGGGGCAGACGAACCCTTCTCAACTGGGCCAGCTTCAGTTGGCGACGTTCCCCAATCCGGGAGGGCTTGAGAGCATGGGCTCCAATCTGCTTGAGGCCAATCTAAACTCGGGCAACCCGGTGACAGGTAATCCCGGAGGAACCGAGGGATTGGGTACCCTTCAACAGGGATATCTCGAAAACTCGAATGTCGATGTAGTCACCATGTTCGTACAGATGGTGTTGGCTCAACGGGCGTATGAGTCAAACTCCAAGGTAATCAAGGCTGCGGATGATATGTATTCGCAAGTCAATAACATGACCCACTAATCAGCATGATGCAGATAAAGTCTCGAGGCGCTGGTGAACAGAATGAAAGCAGTTCAGGCAGGGATTCTTGGTGCAGTAGTGCTGACAGCGGCAATCATGCCAGGCGCGCGCAGCGCAACGGCGGACAAGCCGAGTGCGAGACGTGGTGAATCATTGGACCATCAGGGGTCCAACCCTGGCACCGACGCCGCTTCGATCGCTCGCGAAATCGACGATCCCCACAACGGTGCTCGCTGGCTGCTCCTGATCGACCCGCATCATTCAGGCGGGCCTGGGCGACTGGTGCTGGCCGACACGGTTCTGAACAAGTTTCTGCTATCCAAATCAGTCGTGCAAAGAACTGAGACTCCACTTCCACCGGTGATCCATAGAGGAGACAGGCTGATCCTTGAGGAACATTCGCCAGTGCTTGACGGCCGACTTGATGCCATAGCGCTCAATCCTGCCGCGGTTGGTGGCAGGCTCCTGGTCCGCCTGGTTATCGGTGGGCAAGTGGTCCGCGCGTTAGCAGTGGGCCCAGGTTCCGTGAATCTGGCGCAGGAAAAGGGCGGCGGGCAGTGAGATCGAAATCGGAGAAGAATTTCATCAGCCTGTGGGTTGTTATGCTTCTATGCGCTTTCTTGCTGTCGACTCATCTTGACGCGCTGAGCATGAAGCACATACCACTTCTTCCGGCGGCCAAGCCGACTCCGCCCGAGGCGGCTCTCGCAGCCTATATTGAACGCGTGCATGCCCAGCAAGCGGCCGAGGTCAAGACGCTGGGTTCAATCTGGAGCCCCGAGGGCAGGCTGGTGCGTTTCGGCACCGATGCCAAGGCAGCACGGCTCCATGACGTGGTATCGATTGTCGTGACGGAGAGCCTCGCCGCCTCGACAGACGGCCAGGTCAAGAATGCGAGAGCCTCGAATGCGAATTCCGGGCTGACGTCTTTGTTTGGCCTACTCAAAGGTTCCAACGCCCTGCAGAACCTGGTTGGCATGAATGCGAGTTCCGGGTTGACCGCGCAGGGGCAAAGCACTACGAACTCTAGCCTCGCAACGACCTTTGGGGGCGAAGTGGTGGATGTGCTGCCCAATGGAATGCTGGTGGTGCAGGCCACGCGGCAGTTGACGTTTTCGCAGCAAACCCAGTTGATCAAGTTGCGCGGCCTGGTGCGTCCCGAAGATGTGAGCGCGCAAAACCAGGTACTTTCAACCGCGATGACCGATCTCGAGTTGGAGGTAACCGGCAAAGGTATCGTCAATGATTCCACCTACAGGCAGAACCCGCTGGTTCGCTTCCTCGAGAGGGTGCTGATTTTTTAGGAACAACGGAATAACGAATGGGAATCAGGGTGAATGTGGAGCAAGAAAATCTCAAGCCGAAGAAGCAAAGAATGAATTGGTGCTTACGGAATCTCCGTTGCTATCCGGCACTGGCATTTGCGCTTTTGATGGCCGTGCAGGTTCATTCCGAACCGGCTCCGCAACTGGCCCGAATCAAGGATGTCGCCACCATTGACGGAATTCGCGACAACCAGCTTGTCGGGTACGGTCTGGTGGTGGGACTGCACGGCACCGGCGACAGCTCGCAGACGGTGTTTCCCGCGCAGACCCTGATCTCTGCTCTCGAACGAATGGGTATTACCGTACCCCAAACCGGATCGAATAGCGCGAGCAATATGCAGGTAAAGAATATGGCCGCCGTCTTCGTGGTGGCGACGCTCCCCCCGTTCAGCCGGCCTGGATACAAGATGGACATTACGGCTTCATCGGCCGGAGATGCGCGAACACTCGAGGGCGGCATTCTGCTGATGACACCGCTCTACGGGCCGGATGGGCAGATTTACGCGCAGGCCCAGGGCGCGCTTGTGCTGGGCGGCTACATGGCGACGTCGGGAGGTAACAGCAAGCAACTGAATCACCCAACCACCGCACGGATTCCTGGTGGCGCTCTGGTGGAGAGGGCGGTACCCTTCGACCTGACACAAATGCACGTCGTCAGTGTCGAGCTGAACGATGCGGACTTTCACACCGCCGAACGCATGGCCGCTGCCATCAATCGTGCCCTGACCGGAACGCGCGCGCATGCGGTGGACAGCCGCAGGGTTGAGGTTGCGACGATCCCCGGCGAAGATATGGCCGCATTGCTGGACCAGGTCGAGGCTGTTGAAGTTGACGTGTATCCCAGGGCCAGGGTGGTGGTGAATGAGCGGACCGGAACGGTGGTCATTGGCGGAACAGTACGCCTGCAGCCGGTTTCCATCCTGCATGGGGGGCTCTCCGTAAATGTCATCAGCGAATCGACGGTGTCGCAACCCAACCCCGGTTCGGGCGGAAGCACCGCGGTGGTTCAGCAAACCTCTGTGCAGGCTCAAGACAAACCGGTCAACCAGATTGACTTGAAACAAGGGGCTACGGTCGAAGATTTGGTCAAGGAATTGCAGCGTACCGGGGCGGGGGCAAGGGATGTGATCTCCATTTTACAGGCTATGAAGGAGGCCGGCGCGCTGGAGGCCGACCTGGAGGTACTGTGATGCGGCGGGATGTTCCCGGAGGAATTCAATGACAACGGTATCGACGATAGCAGCGGGGACAGCAAGCACGAATACACCCCAGCCTCGGTTGGTGAAGGCTGCGCACGAGTTTGAAGCACAGATGATGCAGGAACTCATGAAGCCCTTGACGCATGGCAGTGCCCTGACAGGCGAGGACGATGATTCCAGCAATAGCTCCGGCTCGAATGGAGCGCTGGGCGAGTTTGCAACCGAAGCGCTGGGGAGGGCACTGAGTGAGCAGGGCGGTTTCGGGATCGCGAAAAGTGTTCTGAAAGATTTGTCCCATTCCGGTAATAAGTCTGTATCGGTACCGGTAACCGGAAATGTGCACGGAAAGTACTGAGATGAGCACCTCTGAATGACTACAGTGATTAGTAGACCGGCCGATAGAACGAGTAAGGAGCAATGCGCATGGACATTCGTAATAGTCTCGATGGATTGAAGACGCTGTTGGGCGTTACCCCGCCCGCGACGTCGGCGCCACATTCCGCAAATACAACATCGGCAACCGGAGCAAGTGGTCTGGGCAGTGACAGTGCGACCTTCAGTAGCGCGGGAAGCGAAGTCTCGTTGACTGCGGCCGACGATGGAGTTCGTACAGACAAGGTTGCCTCCGTCCAGGCAGCGCTGGCGGCGGGATCCTACAACGTCCCGGCATCCGCTGTGGCGTCGAAAATGGTGGATGCGATGCTTGCCGGCGATCGCTGATCGAGAATGGCTCGTGGTCCAGACGATCTGACGGGCGGATAAGCATGACTACGAAGATGGGCGTGAAGCAATGAAACGAACGAGGGCTGCAGCTGCCGCAGGCAGAGGCCTGAAACACCCGGAGCTTAAGGAATTGGTGTGCGAGGCCTCCCATGCTCTGGCGTGCCTGGACACGAAAAGGCTGGAGGAACTGGCGCACTCCTGTCAGGCACTCAACCGCGAATTGGCGCCTATGAATTCTACGGCACGGGAAGACCTGGCCCGCCAGGCTCGGGAGGCAACTGAAGAGATGGCGGTATTCTCCCGGGTCATGGAAGCTACACGGGCCAACCTGAACGTGATGAATCGGCTCCGGGAACTGCGCGCCGGACGCCTTGAATACGGCGAGGCTCAGACGCAACCCTGGGCTGGCACGGAGAGCGGTAATGGGATCGATTAGCTCCGCGTTCGACCTGATCTCCGGAGCATTGAACGCCGACCAGGCGGCACTCAGTATTGTGGCCAATAACGTTGCCAACGCCAATACCCCGGGATACACCGAGAAGGTCCCCAACTGGCAGGAAAACGATCCGATTCAGATCAATGGCGTTCAATATGGGGACGGAGTCACCGAGACCGGCGCCTCCTCAATGCGCGACAGTGTTCTTTCTGCTCGGCTGGATCAGCAGCAGCAGTTGGCCTCGGCATCCAACGCCCGCCTGACTGCGCTTGATGGCGTGCAAGCTCTATTTACCCCGGATTCGGGTTCCAGCGGTTCGACGGCGGGCGATATAGGCAACGATCTCACCGGCTTTTTTGATTCCTTCTCATCACTGGCAAACAGCGGCACACCCACTAATAATGCAATGCGCGAGGCGGTGCTCAATTCGGCGTCGACGCTCGCGGGCAACATTTCCAATGCCGCGGCCAGTCTGAGCACCCAGCGATCAGCCCTGGATCAGGAGGCATCCGGCGTGACGAGCCAGGTGAATGCACTTACCTCATCGATAGCCCAGTTGAATCAGCAGATTCAGTCAACCTCGCCCAATGGCGATGCCGGAACGCTCGAAGACCAGAGGCAGGAAGATCTAAGCCAGCTTTCTCAACTGATCGGGATCAACCAGGTTAAGACGGAAGATAATGGCCTTTCTGTGACCACCACCTCCGGACAATTACTGGTTTCGGAGAACTCGAGTTTCCAGTTGACCAGTGGATCGGTAAGCGGGGTAACTCATTTCTTTGTTGGCACCGCGGACATCACTTCCCAGTTAACTTCGGGCGGCGGCGAGTTGGGAGGCTACCTGACGGCGCGCGATGAGGACATTCCCAGTGCGCTGAACTCACTCGACCAGCTTGCCTATGGTGTCTCCACATCAGTGAATCAACTGAATAACACGGGGACAGATCTGAACGGGAACACGGGCAGCTCCGCAATCCCGCTTTACATATTCAATGAACCCACCCAGGTGGCCGGAAGCGCGCTGGCGATGAGTGTAACAATGACAGACCCAAGTCTGGTTGCAGCGGCAGGCGCAGGCATGGGAACGGGCGATAATTCGAATGCCATCACAATGGGGAAGCTCGCAAATGAATCGCTGATGCAGCCCATCGCAACGACTGATTTCGGTGTGTCACAAAACCTGAATTCTTCGTCTGGGTCTGCGACCAGCAGCTTGCAGGTCTACGATTCTTTGGGAAACAGCTATCCCGCTACGGTGACGTACACCAACCAGGGCAGTAACACATGGGGTTACAGCATCTCGGTGCCGGATGCGCTGACCCCGAATACGAGCGTCCCCGGTTCCGTAAGTTACAGTCTTGGCACCGGAGAAACGGTGAACCCCGGAACGAGTCTGACCATTACCGGGAACACGTCAGCCGGAATCGCGGCGACGATCGCTGCGCCAACTGTGACTTCCGGTGAGGCGGTCGGCACGGCTGGCCCACCGGCCACCGGCTACGTGGGGGCGCTCGACGCCCAGATTGCGGCTGCAGGAATCACTGGCGTCACCGTTTCGAGCACCGGGGGGGTATTGACTATCTCAGGGGCTCTAACTACGGCGGGCAGCGTGATCGCCGATCCAGCCGCGTCAGCGAATGCGACTGGAACACTCACCTTCAATGCAAGCGGTGTGCTGGTGAGTCCTGCAGCGACTGTGAGCGGCATAACCTTTGCCGGTCTCTCCGATGGAGCGGCGACCCTGAATCTCGACTGGAATCTCAATTCCGCCAATGGGTTCGGAACTGTCACGCAGACCGCGGCGGCCAACTTGCAGTCGGGAGAAAGCCAGAACGGTTCTGGGGGTATGAGTAACGGAGCGACGCCGATCGGATTCTTTTCGAACTTTGTTTCTACGTTGGGGGCAACTGTCTCAGGCGTACAAGCCGAAAACACGGCGCAGAACGCTTCTGTGACTCAACTGCAAACGCAGAACGACGCTCTTTCCAAGGTGAATCTGAACGACGAAGCAGCCGCTATGTCCGCATTGGAGAGCAGCTACCAGGCAGCATCGCAGGTATTTACGATGCTGAATACCGCGATGGAATCTGCCTTGAACCTGGGGACGGAAACTGCGGTCTCGTGATGAGTGAATGCGGCGCTGACAAATTCGATGCGGCGGATGAGCAATGCAGTCAAGGCGCATTTCTGCTAAAGGGAGGGAAGCGGTGCGAGTAGACCCGAGTTATTCTTCAAACCTTGTTGGTGCGCTGGATCAAAGCCAGCTGAACGAGCAGCAATTGACGGCCGAGTTATCAAGCGGTGTAAGCATTACCTCCCTGGGCCAGAACCCCGTCGCATCCGGGGAGAATGTGCTGCTGCTCAATCAGATTCAACAGGATGATTCATTTACGCAATCTTCAAGTCTGGTGACCGGTCAGTTGCAGGTAGCAGACTCAACGCTGGGCTCTGTGGTCTCTCAGCTTACACAGGCTGTTTCTCTGGCAATCAGCGCAAACAATGGGACCATGAATGCGAGCGATGTAAAGTCCATTGGAAACCAGATTTCCGGCATTCTCGACGAGGTTCAGTCACTTGCCAATACCAACTATCAGGGCCAATACATCTTCGCCGGCGGACAAACTTCCACGCTTCCGTTC